>ERZ773049.836-NODE-836-length-18493-cov-41.933887_pt1 | contig 18493 bp, 18 predicted proteins | sample MGYA00580633_ERZ773049 | MGnify/ENA primary metagenome ERZ773049 (study PRJEB29015, sample SAMEA2737991) | human oral metagenome | biome: human oral; feature: human-associated habitat; material: dental | place: China | collected 2066 ... | reverse complement strand
GTGGTAGACCACCGGGAAGAGGACTCCTCCAGCGGGCGGCGCTGCCACTCCAGGACAGCCTCGGCTACCGCGTCGGCCGGTCCTCGAAATGGTCCCCGCGCTGAGCGTGGAGGCCAGGTGGTGCTGGATATCCCTTACGTCTCAATTCCACCGGCGCATCAGGCCTGGTGATTCACACGCATCGAGGCCGCCCCGGTCGGCGCTGGCCCGTGGCGCTACCCGGGCGCGGGGTGAAGGTCCCGACCCGGTCCCGGGGCACCACAGGTCTCAAAGGGCCCCATCCTGACGAGTCCACCGTCTTGGACGTGGTCCCGTTCCTGACGTTACCGCGCGCCTGGATGGTCGGCTCACCCTTGTCGTAGCCCAGGCGCTCGCTCAAGCCAAGCGGCCAGGCCCCTCTCCAGGGCCTCCTTGACCAGTGCCGGCAGCAGACCATCAGCCCCAGTCATGTTCACCTGCCCGGCACCAGCTCTACTCAAACAAGCCATCCAGAGCCCCAGCCGAGCGCAGCTGGTCGACTACATCCCGACCACCAGCAGGCGCCCTGTTGTCATCATCAGTAGCAGTCATCAGTGTCAGTCCTTCCACAAGGGCTTACACAAACCATTGAACAGGCTCCACCGTCTCCGGACAGGACGGTGCGATACAGCTCACCCTGGCCGCCACCCCCGCCCGCAAGTGGGTGCCCAAGACGATCCGACGGGTCCTGCAGGACCTGGACCCCGCAGACCTCGATGCCCACCTGATGACCTGGTTCTACACGCGTACCGGCACCATCAACGGCCGCAGGGCGATCGCGGTGGACGGCAAGACCATGTGCGGAGCGCACAGGGGGCAAGGATCCGGCGCCGCACCTCCTGGCCGCCTTGGACCACGCCACGGGCGCCGTACTGTCCCAGCAGCGGGTGGCCGGCAAGTCCAACGAGATCCCCGCACTCAGGGTCCTGCTTGAGCCCCTCGACCTGGACGGGGTCGTGGTGACCGTCGACGCGATGCACACCCAGATGGACACCGCCCAGTGGATCCGCGGGCGTGGTGGCCACTACGTGCTGACAGTCAAGGACAACCAGAAGACCCTTCGTCGTACCTTGGAGGCTCTGCCGTGGAAGGACGTCCCATCCATCTCCTCGGTCGAGCGCTGCCACGGGCGGCGGGTGCGGCGCACCGTCAAGGCCGTCGAGGCCCCTAAGCGGGTGGACTTCCCGGGGTCTGCTCAGGTGGTCCAGGTCCGCCGCACCCGAACCGTCAAAGGCCGCAAGCGTGTCGAAGTGGTCTACCTGATCTGTTCCCTGCCCATGACCGATGCCCGGCCCGAGGCCGTCGCGGCCTGGGGCCGCGGGCACTGGGGGATAGAGAACCGTCTCCACTGGATCCGGGACGTGGTCTTCGATGAGGACCGCCACCAGCTGAGCACCCGCAACGTACCCGAGACCATGGCCGCCCTGCGTAACCTGGCCACCCGGCCTCATCCGCCTCTTCCTCGGGCCCGGCGCCTCCATCGCCTCAACCACCAGATCCCTATCCAGACGCCCCACACAAGCCATCAACCTACTGACCCAACCAACCCCCTAAAACCGACTTTGCCGACCCCCTGGCTCCGCCCCCGTCTCCCGGGCCTACTACCGGCACAAACGTGACCAAGGCAAACCGCCTTGGGCCAGGCCGTCCTCGCCCTGGCCCACCGCCGCATCCTGACCCTGCACGCCATGATCCGCAACCACACCCTCTACAACCCACAACCATCAACACAGCTACCCGCAGCCGCTTGACACACCACATAGGGGCACCCCCCCGAGGCCGACGAGATCCTCACCGCCCTGAGCATCCCAACAGGGCACTAAAAACTGTGCAACTCAGGTGAAAATATACACAAGGACAAATCATTCTGATTTGTCCATCCTCGAGTCGCCTACACCTCCGTTAACCCATGCGAGGACAGCCTCTGCCCTATTGTGAACTCCAAGCTTCGGGTACGCAGCATTGAGATAGTTCTTAACAGTCCTAGCGGACAAGAACTGTTCTCTAGCGATCTCTTCATTTGTCATACCCCGCGCGGCAGCATCAAGCACTTCTGCTTCGCGCACCGTTACTTTAGAACGCAGAGGGTTAACTACCTCCTGTTCTGGACCATTCACTACAACCTCCGCAGCCTCAGGCCCGAGAACCATTCCTCCCATCAGAGCAGTCGCCAGCGCCCCAGCCAATTCCTTTATACCAACACCACCATGCACAAGATAGCCCTTTGCCCCCAAATCCAGCGCTCTCACAATCATTGCGGTATCACTAGAATTAGTAAGCATGAGAACGGCCGAGTTTGCAGCAAGTTCCGGCAAAGCCTCCAGTCCATTCATTCTCGGCATATCGACATCGAGAAGCACCACATCGGGAGTCTTCTGGCGAGCCAACGTGATCGCATCAACACCATCACCTGCCTCCTCGACACTTTCAACATGCTCAATCCTCCGAAGAAGTGTGACTAACCCAATTCTAACGATCGGATTGTCGTCCACAACAAGAACATGCATCACATGCATCCTTCCTTACGCTGTACTAACTGCAACTCACTATTTCATACCAGGCAAAGGAACTATTATGGTGGCTGAAGTACCCGCGCCCTTTTCGCACCGACCAATTCGTAATTCTCCTCCAAACTTACGTAATCTTTCTCGCATACCCGCTAGACCGTAATGACCCTCGAGGACTAGGTCCTCTTGATCCCGCATAGCCTCCTGAGGACCTTTTCCGTCGTCTTCAACAACGACGGTTACCGTCTCATCATGACAAGACATCGTTACACGAACACCACCTGCCTCCGCATGCTTATCCACATTGCTTAACAGTTCTCCGAGAACACGTTCCACATTCCACGCCCACTCCCCGTGGGGTCGCTGCACTTGAAGGTCTACCGGCACATCAATAACGATGTTATGTCCAGTACGCTTCCCCCATGCTCGAACTTGACGACACAAGTGCGCACCTAGTTCCTGAATCTTCCCCGAAGAATTGAGACCATCAAGCACAGCGCGAGCCTCCCTGCTAGCTTCATCCGCTGCTTCAAAAAGAGTCTCAGCAAGCCGCCGTGCGACCGACAGGTCAGACTCATCAAGATCATCCCGCAACGCTTCAGCAAGCATGCGAATTCCGTGGACCGACTTTGCCACGGAGTCATGCAAGTCTCGGGCAATAAGCAATCTTTCCTCACTAGCCGCCCGCTGGACACGAGCCTCGGCGAGCTCTTCTGTCAGATGACCGGTTTGTTGGAACTGATAGCCCATTCTGAGCGCCAAAACTGCCGTCATACCAACAAATAATAAAAAAAGCCCAAGACGTAAACCATGACCATAGACAAAAGTCTTACCACAACCCAGCAAAACAACAGTTCCGGCAACCGTGAACCAACTCACAACCCAGGGAAAGGAGCGAGTAATCCCTATCAAGACCACAGACAGCAGGAAGTAAGCTCCTCCTAAAGCCGACGTATCAAGTCTAACGACAGACAGCAAACACAGGAGTCCCGCCACCAACGCATCTGCAAAAGGAAACAACTTACCATTAAGTACAGCATTCGACACATACTGCCAACTCCATAGAAGAAGTGCGCTAATAGGCATCGCTAAGAGCAGCAACACGGCTAAACTAGTTTCCAAGGATTCCGATGCCGCTACAACACCAATAGCCGCTAGTACCCCTAATCGCGCGCAGGCGAAGAAGGATACTGTTGATTTGATGGCCCCAGTCTGAACTTGCGTAGCCAGAGATACCTCTTCGCGATGCATTTTAATTTCCAATCCCAGGAGCAGCGTTCATCAGAATCATACTTCCGAGTATGAGAATCAAAGTTGCGGGTAAAATCATGGTTGTCACAACTATGGCGATCTTCGGCTGAGCCCTGGCTGCCGCGCGCCTAACCTGCTGCGCTCGCTCACGACGAATTTCGGATGAAATATCCACTAGAGCATCAGCTAAAGGAGTGCCAAGCTCTTCCGCCTGCAGAAAAGCTGACACAAAAATGGCAACGTTCTCACTTCTAGAGTTGTCTCGGGCTGCAATGAAGGCTTCTCGCCTGGTTGCCCCCAGCCGCATAGAATGGATAGCATTCTTCATTTCCTCCGCCAGAGGACCTTCATGAAAAGAACTCACACGCTCAACGGCCGGGCGGAACGACATCCCCGATCGAACCGTCACCGACAAAACGTCTAGAAAATCCGGCAGATCCCGATCGATCTGTCTAGAGCGTCTAAGACCAGTATTAGTGAGCCAAATTTGCATCCATGAAGCGAGCAGCAACCCGAAACCAATCCCGATAATTAACTCATCGATAAGAACACAAATTAAAAAAAAGACGCTCCCCAGTATAATAAATCCAGTTTCGCGCTGAATGAATCTTCGCTGAGTTAAACCAGCCGGGTAACCAGCTCTTTTCAATCGATTTTCTAATCGTGCTCGCCGTCGAGGACTATAAACTCTCGACAGTAATCGGCCGAAACGAAGTCCAGCCTTGTCCACGAACTTAACGATAAGACTCCCTTTTTCTTTAACGATAGCATTCTCGTCCATAGATAACGACTGCACCGCATCATAACTAATCATCCGCACGCCCTGCGCTGCACACAAAACCAGGATGAAGGCAACTAGAGCGACCGCAATAGATACAGGATACATCAAATATCCACCCTCGAGATGAGACGCATCATTCCTACACCGCCAGTAAATAGAACACCGGCAATCACCAAAGCTATCTGTCCAAGAAAAGACGACGCCATCATGTCAAGAATACCCGGTTTGGCTATATTCATAAGGAGCACAGCTGCCAAACCAATAAGTATCACCGCATAACCCGAGATAGACGCTCCTAAAATAGTAGTCCCGACCTCTCGGCGAAGTTCCTTACGATCCTCCAAGGAAGCAGCGATATCATTCAAAGCGCGAACTAACTCACCACCAGCACGCTGCTGAATAACAATAGTTCGAATGAGCACTCCAACTTCGCGCGAGGGAAGCCGTTCCGAGAGTTTCTGAAGCGCCTGCTCCACCGGCCAGCCTATGTCCAGTTGGGTAACCACATTACCAATCTCCTCACAGGCCGGGCTCATTAACTCGGTCGAAGCCATACCCAAACATCGCCGCATTGATAAACCAGCTGAGCTACCATTGGCTAGGAGACGCGCAAGGTCCGGCAGTTGGGCGACGAACCGTTGGGTTCGTTTCATACGACGATGGTCTAACCATCGGAAGAATATCAGCGGAAACGTTACTGCCAGAACTGCCGATGCTATCCTTCCTACCAGTACTTGTCCACCAGTTAGAATCACAATAACAATAACGACTATCGCCAAAAGTACTCTGTCGGCAGGCCAATGAAGACCCGCCGCCATGAGTTTTTTCTGTAGGGACGCCACCCAACGCATCTTCTGCAGATGGCGCCCAATATGGCCACCTACACCTGAGGATGCGCGTTTGCCATCACCCCCCATACTCACTTCGAGGTCTCGTGTACGCCTGCGGTCTCCAGAAAAAGTGGCAACGCCCCAACACCCCATCGCCAGCGAGATCAGTGCCGCTGTCAGAACCATCCACGGCTCAACCATTATCGAATACCTCTTGCATTTCCTAAGTACACGGGCACGATCTGTTCCCTTTTTTGCGTCAGCCGGTGCTTAAGCCTCCCTGATAGCGGATAACGAGCAACATTGTCATTTTCAGCATTCGGAGTCCCCACCAGAGAACGCATAATCGGTTGGGTCATGTAGGGATCCCTACGTTCGGACGTGACCTCAGATATTTCGCTAACACGCCTCGCCCCAGTCGCATCACGCTCAAGCTGGACGATGATGTCTATTGCTCCGTTGATCTGATCTCGAATCGTATCAACGGGGAGCGAGACATCCGACATGGAAGCCAGCGTCTCCAGACGGCTAAGAGCATCCACAGTACTGTTTGCATGCACTGTTGTCAGGGATCCCTCGTGCCCGGTGTTCATTGCCTGAAGCATGTCAAGCGTCTCACCTCCACGCACCTCTCCGACGACGATTCTGTCTGGCCGCATGCGGAGTGCATTGCGTACCAGATCGCGGATGGTGACTTGACCCTTTCCTTCGGAGTTGGCAGGCCTAGCCTCCATGCGCACAACGTGACTTTGCTGAAGGGATAACTCAGCAGCGTCCTCAATGGTGAGAATACGCTCAGTCTCAGGAATCGCACCAGAAAGCGCATTAAGAAAAGTTGTTTTTCCTGTGCCGGTACCTCCGGACACCAAGATATTCAGACGTGCACGGACCATTGACACCAAAAGGCTCGCAGCATCGTTAGGAAGACTTTTCCGAGCGACTAGGTCATCGAGACGAAAAGGTTGGGGGAAACGACGGATGGTAATAGTCGGCCCATCAAGCGCCAGAGGAGGAATAATGACATTAACGCGCTCTCCCCCAGACAAGCGAGCATCCACCATCGGACTGGACTCGTCAACACGACGGTTAACCGACGAGACAATACGGTCTATGGTTCGGTAGATTTCATCCTCCGAGGAGAAGCCTTGAGGCAATTGCTCCAGCCGTCCGGAGCGTTCTACGAAGATGCTTCCCATTCCGTTGACCATAATCTCAGTAACCGTCTGATCGGCAATAAGCGGTTCAAGAATGCCCAGCCCCACCGATTCATCAACCACACGCTCGATGAGTTTCACGCGCTCTGAGGAGGACATCACTGGCCCCTCGGCAGAAAGAATACGAGAGAGCATGCGCTCAAGCCGAGCGCGGCGCTGCGGAATAGAAAGGGAGGAGACCTCATCAAGGTTTACCTCTTCGAGGAGCCGGTTCCGATATTTGGTAACCAGGCTATTGCGTTCATTGACGGAATGAGCCTGATCTTGCAGAATCCTATCTCGTAAAGCCATTAGAAGTCACCCCCTGGGAAACGAGGCACTACGCGTAACCGTCAACTCAGAACTGGTGATCCACGGGATGCCGACAGGCATACGTGCAGTTACGGCCACGCAGTTCTCACCTGTGCATTTTCTACTCACGTTTTCAAGGATGACCCAATCAGGCAGAGCACTGGCCACAGCATTGTTAACCGAAGTCTGATGTGTCATAGCAGCACGAGCACCGTCACGAGCGGCAGCCTGGGTTGTTGAGATTACCGAAACGGCTAGGAATCCCTGCACAATAAACAGGGTTATTAGAAAAATCAAAGGAATGGTTACCGCAAGCTCGACCGAAAGAGAACCTTGCTCATAATTGCAACGTTCGTCGCGAATTATAAAACTCTTAAAATACTGTAGGACATTCATGATCAACGCTCCCATTGAATACTCGCACTCTCATCAACCGAAGGAAGGTCGAAGGGTGATGGAATCGATAGGCTTATGTCCACTCGGTTGTTACGGGGAACATCAACTTTGAGGCCATCACCCCACCCCCAGGGAAGCCTGCTAGCTACTTTTCTCTGTACCTCTCCAGGAGTCATCCCCACCGCATAATATCGCGCTGCATCTTCAGCCGCATTAGCAGCAACTAGGTGACTCGCTCCCCAGAAGACGAGTTGGATACATGCCAGAATGGCCAGAGTAATAAGAGCGAATGCGACAGGCGCTTCAGCGAGAATCTGTCCCCGTTCCCAATGACGTCCCCAAACACCTTGGCGCTTACCACGCTTGCGACGCTTGCCCTGTTCCCCATGTTTCGACGTCAAACTGAATTGACCAGGCACTTGGTCAACGTTTGGGGCGCTATCAGGAATCATCGTATTCTGTGACGGAAGAGAAGTGGCTTGCCGAGTACTGCTATCAATCCACTGTGAGAGGGGTCCAACAATCGGGTCGAGCGGCTGATCTAATACGGTCGCCGTGTTCATGGACGACTCTAGTAGTTTTTCAGTACCAGGAACCTCTATTTCCACAGTCAGATTTGTCAGCCGGCCTGCGGCAGAAGGTTGAATCTCCGCTTTACGATTCACTCTATTCAGGACTAGTGACAGTGGCGTCGATCGGGCGATATCGAGTCTTTCCATCGATTCATGAAGTCGCCTAGCAGCACGCAAGGAAGGAATGTCTGGAGTTGTGACGATCAACACTTCATCAGCGAAATCCAGGGCGGCGGCCTGAATGTCATCCAGACGCGATCCGCAATCCAGGATGATGGCGGCATACTGGTAGCGCGTTGCCTGGACAACTCGGCGCACCTCCGGTTCACCCATTGTTTCTCCAGCCTCGCCATATTTTGGGGCGGCCAACAGCATAATGCCGTTACGCACCGGGAAACTCGCCTCGTCGAGCTCACGACGTCCTATATTCTCCCCTACATCGATGAGGTCGGCCACAGAGCGCCGGGGCCTGGCTCCACAGTAGGCTGCCAAGTCACCGTTACGCAGGTCGAGATCTATGAGGCACGTCGGTTTCCGGCGAGCGAACTCACGTGCCAAGAGAAGTGCGAGTAATGAGGTACCTACTCCTCCTTTTGCTCCAACGACAGCGATGACTCTTCCAATCTGCCGCTGCTGCTCGATAGCGGCTCCTTCGACACGATGATGGACAACCTGAGTCCAAGCCACCGCTGCAGGAACCTTCGTCGAATAGGTTTCTAATGAAGCCGGGAGGGGAAGCACATCACGAGCGCCAACTTCCAGTGCATTCTCATAGATCTGGTTACCGCGTTCAGTCGTCAGCAGAAGCGTAGCGACTAGGGGCCAAGAGATACTGACTTCACGGGCCAAATCCAGTCCAAGTCCGTCGTTGATGCGCAGATCAATCAGGACGACATGACCCTCAGAATCGTCCTGGAGACGCAGGCGTAAGGCTTCAGCTGAGCCAACGGCGTTGACAGCAGTGGATGCGTCGATCTCGAGAAGAGTCGCACGAACCTGCTCCACGACTTCACGGTCTTGAGAAACGATAAACAATGCCATTACTTAGTTACCATTCTTCCCGGTCGAGGGAGCTTCAGGCGTGGCGGGCTCCGGAGCAGAGTTTCCGCTGTACTGAGTAGAATCAGGACCCAATGCACTATCATCACCCTCACCACGCAAAGCCAAACGCACTTTGACGGCGAAACTTTCCGCATAAGCGACCTTGAGTACGTCCTGTGTACTCAAAGCGAAGGTAACCGGAACCCCTTTCTCATCGGTGAAATTTCCGGATTCATCTTTCTCCTTAACATCAGTCGGCACACCAACGTCGAGAATCACGGCATTTTCTACTACCACTTGTGCCTGTTGAACCTTGGTGTTCGGATCCTCTACTGTGGCGATGATGTCGACAGTTTCTCCCGAGGAAACCTTTCCCGCCACACCGGTTTCGGCATCAACAATGATGGCGACCTCGCGATACCCGGATTGGAGTCCCGGAGGCGATTCAAGCATGCCTGCCTGAAGCAAATCTCCCTTATGGTAGGTACCAGCGGTCACTAGGCCGGCAGTCTCCTTGAAGGAGTGTAGCGCTCCACTAGGAGCCCACCGCTTCGGGACCTCCTTCACCTCCACATCTTCTTCCGTCAACAAGGTCAGCGTCTCCACATCCCGAGTGAGAGTGACAACGGTGGTCATTGGACCAACCTGGCTCGCCACCGAGTTAACATAAGACAGAACCAAGCCGAAGGTGGCCAGAGCCCCGACGACGGTGAAGAAGATAAGGATAATGCCTTTACGCTGACGGGGGTTCATCGAATCGGTGCTCCTTCGGTAAGGGAAAGGGTTTGCTGTGGGGACGATGGCGTTTTATTGACGGAACGGTTGGTCCCACAGAAAATACATCCGGAAGGACCTGCGGGCCGGCCACAGCGGTTGCACTCTCCACACCCGACTTGCTGTGCCAGAGCAATGGCCATCCGACCGGGGCTGTCGGGTAATGCTGAGCGCTCCACCCAACTGCGTGCGTTCCAGCTTTTACGGTCCAGACGGAGATAGACGCTTGCTTGTGGTGCAAGTACCTCGAGTCCTCGTTCCTGACCTGGCAGAGCGGAACGAGCCTCGATCGTCAGCACTGTTGGGAGTCCGGACCAGTCCACTGGACGGACGGAAGCGACCTTCCGCGTCTTTATGTCGACATCAAAGCTCGCACCTGGAAAGAAACTGCGCAGGTGCTGTCTCATCGAGGGACGTCCCGCCTCCAGTCGAGAGACCGAGGTCAGTGCAACCCGCGTCTCCACCACGTTCTGCGCGGCGTCAGCCACTGCCTGCGCAACACCAAGATAGGTCGTCGGAATCGAGAGAAGGAGAGAAGCGATCACCGCCTGCCGGGTCGGGGTACCCAAGACCGTCACTAATGCAATCCGATCGTGCTCCGCAACAGCGCGAGCGACCCTCGGTACACGGGTTCTATCCTGAGGACCACAGATGATCAGTACGTCCTCGCTGGGGTGACGGGGGATGACCTGACACGCCTCTTCGAAAGTATCGGTCGTTCTCAGCCCCGGAACGACCCCCTCAACACCGATGCCTGCAGTCAGGAACATGGCGCCCACCTCAACTGCCAGACGCCTAGCACTTGAGAGCCCCCCAGCGGATAGCCATCCGAGAGACTCCATCCCCTCAAGGTCACAAGCCTTTGCAGCACCCAAACAGATCTCTCCACAACACAAGCCCTTCTCGCAGATAGCAATCGAATCGCAATTTTCCCGTTGCATCGGGGACTATACCCGAAAGCATCCGCTCGAGGGCCGGATGCTTCAGCAGCCCTCATGGACATCTCTCCTCCCGTGAAGCAGCGCAAGCAACCACCCCACAATAGGAAATAACTATCAAAGTGATCGTTTTGTGGTTTCCTGACAGCCACTCCAGATGACGTTGTGGCTTCGCGCTACCGCGATGCTATGCGGGTACCACCCCCTCAGGTAGGGGTGAACGCCCTACCGGCGCCCCACCTCTCTCGCACCCCTCCAGCGTTGAGCCGTAGGAACATAGCCCATCATCGTGGGCGTCGCCGTAGTGCGACATTCTGATCACGGTTGGGGCTGAGCTAGCGGATCTACTCCAACCCCGATCACCTCACCGTCCCGGAGGGAACCGGTGACCGGTGCGTTCTCGAAAGAGCCGCCGCACTCTGTGAGGTGCGAGTGACGCAGTTCGACACTCACCAACCTGGCACTGACGCTCATCTGTCCGTAGAGTCTCAGATAGATAACGGTATCGACCCCGACGACACCGCTCCGTACCTGTCTCCTCACCGAAAGGACGCACTTCGTGCGCCGCCGTTCTCACCCTCCCCAGCCAGGTTGGGCCGCTGCAACAACCCTACTCATAGGTATCTCAATCGCCAGCATCCAACCAGCTACAGCAGTGCCGGACTCCAACACGGACCAAAGCGCCAGCATCACAAGTTCGCTGTCCAGCGGCTACGTAGGAGAAGGTCCCAAGACCAACCCGGTCACCAAGCAGGTCACCGAAACGCGAGCCCAACGGGCAACATCGCAGTGCTTCAACCAGCGCACCTGTGCCTCCCCCTCGTCTCAGGAGGTCACCAAGCAGGCCGAGAATACGGGTGCCGGACGGGTCAAGCACGGACACCCTTCTGCGGCACCCCTGCCCGACTCCACAGTCGAGTCGTCGATGGGATGGCTCACTGTGGGCGGAACGGCGTCAGGTAGCGCCTCAGATGGCACAGCACCATCCCAGACCTCGATCACGTATCCAATCCTGAACGTCAGTGGCTATGTCTCCTATCGGCGTGCGACGACCACCGAACCCAACGGAACGGGCGCAGTCAGTCACACGTTCTCCTACAAGGCCGATGTCCCTGTACCGGAGCATAGCCAAGAGGTCGACTCCGCCTGGAATACCTTCGGCATCACCTCTCCCCCTGCAGGTCAACGCATCTGCTTGGGCAACGTCGTTCTCTCATATGACACTGGAGGCGACCTTGACAAGATGACGTTCACCCATGTCACCGAGGGCTCTGCTGATGGCAGTGTCTCGCGCGTCGCAGCAGGCATGGTAGTCGCCACGGTGGTGACTACCACTCTCGATGTGTCAGTGCTCAACGGAACCGACCGGGATCTCGCCAATAGCTACGCGAAGACCGTCCTGCTGTCGTCAGGCACCGTCACCCTCCCCACTACCTCATTGTCCGTAAGCAGCCCTCCGGGATCCTCCGCCAGCGGCACGTTTGCCGCAGTTCTTGCCACCAAGGCAAGCACCACACAGGTCGTTGTCGACGGCACAGCCGTCACGGATAACGGCGGCTTCGACGCCCTCTCGGGCAACTGGAGTACCGAACAGCTCACAACGGGTCGGCAGCAGCTGGCCAGTCAAGCTCACTAGCCGCTCCCTAGGACAACGCAAGGACAGTGCATGAAGACTCCTGCAACAGCCACAGCGGCTGCGACGGCAGTGGTGGCCGCACTCATGCTGAGTGCCTGCGGCCAGAGCGGCGCCTCGGACTCCAGCACCAGCGCTGCATCGGCCGCTGCCTCGGCTTCCCTCCTGTCGGCGTCGAGCGGTTCGACCGTCACGTCGTCGGACGGTATGATGACGATTCTTCCTACCGGTAGCCTCATGATCCAGGTACCTGGGGACGCCATCACCGGGGCCACCACCACGTACGACGACGGCATGCAACAGACCTACTACGACAGCAGAGGTGGCATCCCCCTCACAGTTGCCGTTGAGTACTACGCCGCCGGAACCAAACCAGCAGCAAGTGTCCTGGTCGCAGAGCAGCAGGCACTGACCGCGCAGTCCATTCAACCCACGGTGACTCCCATAGAGGTTCCAGGAGGAACCGGAGGGAACCGCCTGGACTGGCAGACCACAGCCGTCCCGCCGTGGCTGCAGGACCGTAAAACTACTGAGGTCCCCATCATGTGTGCGGGGATCATCGTTGACGGACCGAGCGGAGAGAGCTATGGAGTCTATGTCTTCGCCGACCCCAAGAATCAAGAGAGCCTCGATCGCATGTCTTCCGTCCTCTCGTCTGTGACGGTGAATGCCTCATGAAACGCCGTCTTCTCATAGCCACAGGCGGTATCGCCTCGTTGAGCGCGGTCGCGTCATGCAGCAGCTCTCCCGAGACGATGCCCGTTTCAGGAATGACCTCGGTCGAGGATGTAAAGCAGCCGCAAGCACCATCCAAGGGGCCTCAGGATGCTCCCCAGGACTGGGCTAGCATCAACTTTTCCGGAATCTCTCTCAGTCTGCTGTCCTCGCTCAAGGGGCCCACTCGGCGCAGCGGGTGGCCCCCGTATGCCGTCTCCTACGACCTGCAGACCAACGACACCAGCTTCGAGCAACGGGTTCTGCTCTCCGGGATCGACGCGAGCACCACTGCTGACGGCGTCAGACAAACCGTTAATCTCATGAGCTCCTACCTCTTTGAGAACTACTCGGAGATCGGTCGGGTCTCCTGGGAGGCCAGCGGGGGCAAGCCCGCCACCGAGAGAGTCGCCTTCTACTGGGGCCCTACAGCATTCTGGCTGGGGTGGACTTGGCTGCTTGCCTCGGATGTGGGGGTAGGCGTTGTCACCCTCTTGAGCACCACTTTGGACGATGGTCTTCGCAACGGCATCGAGAACTCTCTGACTTTGACGAGGCAGCAACAATGACCATCGGGCGACGACGCGCACTTCTCACGGCTTCGACTGCTGGAGCCGCTACGATTCTTGCCGGCTGCTCCTCGAGTCAGTATCCAGGCCCAGACGGGGACTGGGACCGTCTTGACGACGGTGATCTGCTCCTCGCGGTACCCAAGGGCTGGGATCGGTCGGTGGCTCAGTCAAGCATCTGGGGTACCAAGTGGACTGATCCATCCGACAAGTCAGGCGTCCTCATGACAGCTCAGTCTGTCGAGGCAAAAGACGCCTACCAGGCTCTTAACCTCGCAATGAATGGCGCCCGAGCTGTCACCCGCGGGTACGAGCCCATTGGCTCTCGAACGGCCATTACCAACGGAACCATTATCCTGGCACAGCAGCAGTACCAGATCACCTGGCCCTACCAGAAGAAGGGGTCTCTCTGGGCCATTAGCCGGGATTCACAGATCTGCCTCGTGGACTTCTCAGGCGCGAAGATCACCGACAAGCAGATTGCCACCGTGGGCCAGTGGATCGAGTTGCGCTGACTGCCCGGCCGAGATACGCTCCGCATCACCCCCAGCGCACGTCCACGTGACGGTTGGCGGCCTTGCCGGCCTCGTTGACGCTGCCGTCCTCATTGGTCTCGGAGGCCACGGGCTCGCTCTCGCCCTTGCCGGAGGACTGCACGTTCAGGGACGGCAGCTTGGAGGTCAGATAGTCCGCCACGGCCTTGGCCCGCTGCTCGGAGAGCGTCTGGTTGTGGGCGTCGTCGGCCACGGAGTCGGTGTGCCCCACCACAGTGACCGTTGCCGGCGGCTTGCCGTTCCAGCGGGCGACGATCTCGTCGAGCACCTGCGTGGCGCGGTCGGTCAAGGTGGCCGAGTCGACGTCAAAGGTGACGTCACCGGATAACGAGGCCACGGTCGTCTTCCCGTCCGAAGAGTAGGTGACGGCGCTGTCCGAGCTGCTCGATCGCGACACCGGGACGACGAGGCGATCCACTGCCTGAACCACCCGGGGGTTACCGGGCCCGGCGCTTCCCGGCTGTTTGACGATCGTCGTCGGATCGGCTGTGGCACTGTTGGCCGATGCCGCCACCGGACGGCCCGCCTGCGGTGCTGCAGGTGAGGCGGCAGCTCCACCGGCAACCAACCACGATGCGACACTCGCAGCGACGACAGCAGCAGCACGCGCCCCAGCCCAACCGCGATGCTCCACACCCATCGTCCGCGCTCCACAAAGCGTCTGCCACCTCATCGAGACACCGCCACGTTGCTGAAGGATCCACCATTTGGAATGGTGACGGTGACACTCTTCGCATCCGCCGGAACACCGGTGAAGGTCGCCTGGAGCGCGAGTGTCTCGCCGGGTTTGACGAACTCGGCGAGCTCGCTGGAGCACAGGCAGCCCCCTTGGGAGTCATAGGAGACACGGTAGACGTTCGAGGAGGACGACTCGATAAGTGTCAGTCCGTCGGCGTTGCTCTTGCTCCCGCCCGGGCTCGCGCTTCCGCCGGCCTGAGGAATCGAGTCGTCTCCATCGGAGAATGTGTCACTGACCCACATGTCATTCTTCTTGTCATCATTCGTCACGGAGAACATGACAGTCACCGTTGTCCCCGTCCCGGATACGGAGTTCAGAGAGACGGTTCCAGGCTTACCGTCAACACTCGTGGAATGCGACTCGATGACCACCCCATTATTTCCGTTACCGTTCGTACCGGAGGCGGATTTCGGAGCCGATGCTGACGTCGGAGCACCTGATCCTGTTGAAGTTTCCGATCCTGTCGAGTCCGACCCTTCGTCCTGGCAGGACGCCAGAGTCGCCGCCAGGCCAATGGCACTCACAACGGCCAGGACTCTCGTAGAAATAGTCATCATGATGGGACCTCCATTGTTGGGTCTCAGACCACATCGGCCCGAGGAATGCCAACACCTTAAGCAGAAATCTTCATCCGAAAAATGGGGAGCCTCCCACGGGGAAATACCGTATAGTACACGGATACACCCGGGGTGCCCATGGGGAGCGAGGAATGCATGGGGACTCCCCTGGGGAGCGATGGGGAGTGCATGGGGAGCACCCCTTACTAGGACAATGACATTCCGCAAGGACGAAACCACCTCGATCATGGCACTGAAACTGACCCGAGCCAAAGATGATGCCTTCCGTCGACGACATCAACGCCAGCACCTACAGCCTCACCGACATCCTCATGAAGAGCCGAGGTCGTACGGTCCGGCTGAATCCCTCGGATCCTCCGAGAGCCGGAGCGTCATCGACATGCTCACTCGGAAGGAGATGGGTAGTAGTCCACAGGTAGTCGGATCACTATCGCAACGGGCTGCGTATGGTTAAAGTCTTAGGGACTCTCCCGATGACCTCGCCTAGGAGCTCCCAATGTCCCATCGATCCTCGCGCCTACTCAGCTGCTCGCCGGTGATTCCTCCTCGCCGCTCCTTCCTCGCACTCTCAGTCCTGGCCGCTGCGGGTCTTCCCGTTCTTGCCGCGTGCGACGAGGATGCTGCCGTCTCTCCGTCAGCAGGTGCGTCCTCCGGCAGCGGCGACGCTAAGGGCAGCGGCACTGACTGGCAGGAGCTCGACGCCCATATCTCCGGACACCACGTCACGGTTCGGGTCTCCCCCGTCATCCGCAAGGACGAGTCCACCTCGATCATGGCCCTGGAACTGACCCGCGCCGAGGACGACGCCTCCGTGGCAGACACGTCCGTCAGCGTTTTCAACACGGGGGACAACAATCTCAGCCTCAGCAACTACCTGGGCCCGACATCGATATGGTGGGTCGGTGCTGGCGCCGCAGGGGTGCGCCTGCTGGATCTTGATCAGGGGCGGGTCTGGAACGCGACCGACGGCAGCGGGTCCTTCCTGAAGGTGGCCCCGGGAGAAAAGGCGACCTCCTATCTGTCCTTCGGCAAGGTCGACGCCGACACCGTCACCGTCCTCGTTCCCCAGACCGGCTTCACCACCGTTTCCGTGCTGGACAAGGACTCCGCTCAGAAGGCCGACATCGATCTCGCCAGCGCTCAGACCGAGCTGGACAAGCGTCCCGCCCCCGAACCGAAACTCGTTGAGCCCGCGGCGATCGAGCGCTACACGAGGACCCTGGACGGTTCCACGAGTACCCATACCGGCGATGAGGACGTCACCGTCACCCTGGCCAGTGATGTCACCTTCGCCTCGGACTCGGCCGAATTGGCTCCGGCGGCCGAGGCCCAGTTGCAGATCGTGGCCGGGCAGTTGAAGCAGTACCCCAACGGCGGAACGCTCACCATCGTGGGCCACACCGATGACATCCAGGACGACGCCTACAACCAAACTCTCTCAGAACAGCGCGCCAACGCCGTCAAAAGCAGGCTCGAACAACTCACCTCACTCGACAAGTGGAACCCCACCGCCACCGGCAAGGGCGAGAGCGAGCCCCGAGTCAACGACACCACCGACGAGGCCAGGGCCGCCAACCGAAGAGTCGAGATCACCCTCACCCCCACCGGCGGCACCACCAGTAAGAAGGACGGCGCAAGCGCGTCTCCCACTACCACTGCCGGCGGCGGAAGCGGCTCCCTACCCACCCCACAAGGCACCGTCGCCAAGGGCAGTGAGGGCGTCACCCTGACGTCCAAGGGCACCGGCACCAGTGGCGAGGTCACCATCAGCCTCGACCAGGTCACCCGCACCGGCGGCTTCCTCCTGGGAACCCTGACCTGCACCGTCAAATCCGGTTCCACCGGCGCCCCACTCACACCGCTGCTCAGCGACCCGCAGACCGTCTTCGGCAACCAGCGCGATGAGAATCGCGGTGTCATCGCCACCTTCGGCGCTGCCGACGGACTGACCCTTATCACCAACACCGAACGAGTCTTCCCCGCCGACTACCAGCAGACCGACATCGACGCCCACATCCCCCTCACCGAGCTGCACACCGGCGACGTGCTCAAGGGCGGAGCCGTCACCACCGTCTGCGTCGTCTGGCCCGACCCCGGCGGCGACACTGTGACAGTGGACCATCAGGGCAAGAGTAGCGACAGCGGCTACGCCTACCGCCTCACCGACATCCCCATCAGCAGCTGAGACGCAACCGACGGTGTCGGCCGCCTCCCACGTGGGAGGCGGCCGACACCGTCATGAAGGACGAAGAGCCTCAGGCCTTGGTGACGTCCAGCGGGATGCCGGGGCCCATGGTGGTGGTCATGGTGGCCTTGAGGATGTAGCGGCCCTTCGAGGTCGAGGGCTTGAGACGCAGGACCTCCTCCAGGGCGGCCTGGAAGTTCGTCTCCAGCTGCTCCTCGGAGAAGGAGACCTTGCCGATGATGAAGTGGAGGTTGGAAGCGCGGTCCACGCGGAACTCGATGCGGCCGCCCTTGATGTCGGAAACGGCCTTAGCCACGTCCATCGTCACGGTGCCGGTGCGGGGATTGGGCATGAGGCCGCGGGGGCCCAGGACGCGACCCAGGCGGCCGACCTTGCCCATGAGGTCGGGGGTGGCCACGGCGGCGTCGAAGTCCGTGTAGCCCTTGGCGACCTTCTCGATGAGCTCGTCGCCACCGACCTCGTCCGCGCCGGCGGCGAGGGCCTGCTCGGCCCGCTCGCCCTGGGCGAAGACGACGACGCGGGCGGTCTTACCGGTACCGTGCGGCAGGGACACGGTGCCACGGACCATCTGGTCCGCCTTGCGGGGGTCGACGCCCAGGCGGAAGACGACATCCACGGTGGCGTCGAACTTGGTAATGGAGGTGGACTTGGCCAGGTGAATGGCCTCGGCCGGGGTGTAGAGGACTCCGGACTGGATCTTCTCAGCCGCGGCGCGGTAGGCCTTGGAGCGCTTGGTCATCTGCTTCTCCTTGCAGTCGTGGTGTTCGGGCCGCGCGAGGCCCTTCCACGGTTTTGTATGGGGTTGAGTTGAGAGAGCCGGTGGGCCGGCGAATGCCTCAGGCCTCGACGGTGATGCCCATGGAGCGGGCGGTGCCGGCGATGATCTT
>ERZ773049.835-NODE-835-length-18519-cov-40.941399_pt1 | contig 18519 bp, 20 predicted proteins | sample MGYA00580633_ERZ773049 | MGnify/ENA primary metagenome ERZ773049 (study PRJEB29015, sample SAMEA2737991) | human oral metagenome | biome: human oral; feature: human-associated habitat; material: dental | place: China | collected 2066 ... | reverse complement strand
CCAATCTCGCTCGACGCCAAAGGCGCTTATCATTTTGACTTGCTATTTGACGACGGCACCGACCTGATTGAATGGCTCAACCAACAGCGCACCGACAATGTTCGCGCCCGCAAAATTTGGCTGCGAGTTCCCAACAAGGTCATCGGGCAGGAAGGACGCCGCATTTTCAATATCACCGTCGATTTTGAACAAGGCAATACTGCAGACGCCATCATTACCGCCTACGACGAGACCGAAATCTACCAGCCAGAGGACGACGACCTTGACTTTATTTCGTTCGCCGCCCACGAGCTGCGCGGGCCAATCACCGTTATCCGCGGCTACCTCGATGTACTGGCGCTCGAGCTCGATAGTAAACTCGAACCCGATCAAAAAGAGCTTTTCCAGAGATTAATCGTTAGCGGCAATCGTTTATCTGGCTACATCAACAATATCCTCAACACCAGTCGTTACGACCGCCGCCACCTCAAACTCCAACTGCACGAAGATTCGTTGGCGACAATCTACGAGACTATCCGCGATGATATGGAGCTACGCGCCCGCTCGCAGCATCGTTCACTGTCGGTTGACATTCCGAGCGATTTGCCGACCGTCGCCGCCGACCGCTCTAGCATTTCCGAAGTGCTATCCAACCTTATTGATAATGCTATCAAATACTCCGACGAGGGCGGCGCTGTGCGCGTCACTGCTAAAGCTAAGGATAAACATGTTGAAGTTTCGGTCGCCGACAATGGTATCGGTATTCCAGCTAGCGTCATCAACAATCTCTTCCACAAATTCTACCGCAGCCACCGCAGCCGCGAGACAGTCGCTGGCACTGGCATCGGCTTATATCTCAGCAAAGCTATCATCGAAAGTCACGGCGGCACTATCGGCGTATCAAGCACCGAAGGGCAGGGAGCAACTTTCACCTTCACGCTACCAATCTACGCCGCTGTTTCTGACAAACTGCATGACGCCGACAATTCTAACACCGAAATCATCTCGGCAGGCAACAGCTGGATTAAAAATCACACTAAATACACGGGGTAAACAGGAGAGTATTATGGCAATTTCCACAATCTTAGTCATCGAGGACGATCGTTTCATCGGCGAGATGTACGTTCGCAGCCTCAAAATGGCTGGCTACAACGTCGAGTGGGCAGTGGACGGCCACGACGGCTTGGTCATGGCTACCAATCAGCATTACGATTTAATTTTGCTTGATATCATGCTGCCAGAGATGCGCGGTACCGAAATCATGACCGCTATCCGCAAATTCGAAGAAAATAGCACCGAGAAGTCGCGTATCATCGTCATGACAAATTTCGATCAAGACGAGAAAAGCCGCACCGCCTTAGAGAACGATGCCGACGCCTACCTGATTAAGGCTGAAATCACGCCACGCCGCCTAATTGAAATCATTCAGCAGCTCGGCAGCTAGACAACACCCAGCTCTGCTGCTATAATATTCAACAGTTCGGCTCTATCGTCTAGCGGTTAGGACACCGGGTTCTCATCCCGGCAACCCGGGTTCGATTCCCGGTAGAGTCACCAAATCGGAACTAAAACGGAAACGGTCGCCCGAACGGGCGGCTTTTTCGCTGGCGGCACGCAGCGCCGACCAGCAATTTTTCTGGGGGGAGTTAAGAAAATGGTCGTCATTTATGACGACTTCTTTTTGTCGTATTTGTAGGTTCGACCCGAAAATTTCAAGGCATAAGGATTTTTTCGCATTGAGATCGTCGCCTTTTGCGATTTTACGGATAGAAACAGCAGTTTCTATCCATTGTTTCATCGGTTCGACCCAAGTCGAAACACCAAGCGTAGCTTGCTCAATTTTTTCTTCAAGGAGCTTCTTCTTGCCCAGTATTTCCGCGCGCTTATCTTGATATAGTTCACGCTCAACATCACCGTCTAGGTAGCTATCGAGTAACCGTTGCATTTTTTCGGACAGGCGGGCGATAGTCTCCTTGTCACCCGCCACGCGGTGCACAAAATCGGCTTTCTCGCTTGCTTCGTCTTTATCTATCAGCTCGCGCAGTTTATCCGCCCATGAAGCAGGCATGGCATAACGAAACAACAGCGCAGACAGTTGCCTGTCTAGCTCCTCGGCGCGAATATGTGGTTCACGACAAACCACCGTCTTGCTTTTGCGAGTGCAACGGTAATACGCATAAACATGCACATTGCCATTTTTCTGTCGTTTTATGCGTGTTTCTGCTGTAAACATCATGCCACACGAGCAATGTACCAGTCCGCAAAGCGGCAAAGGGTCGTTGGTTTTTCTAGTTGGCTTGCCGCGCCGCTCCAAAACCGTTTGCACTTGGTCAAATAACTGTTTTGAGATAATGCCTTTGTGTTTGCCCTCGTGTACTTCTCCTAAATAGCGAAAATGTCCATAATAAAACGGATTTGCCAGCATACGAGCCACGCGTGTGCGCGAATGAGGCTTGTTGCCGGTTGTTTTCTTACCGCGCACCATACCTTTTTTGGTATGTATGCCATGGGTAAACAAAAAGTCGGCGATTTCATCCAATCGTTTATCTCCGCGAGCGTACAGCTCAAACGCTTGGCGCACAATCGGAGCAGTTTTGCGATCAATCTTGATAGTTTTACTGCGCATATCGTTGTAATATCCCAGCGGCGCGCCTCGCGGATAGCGCCCGTCGCGCACCATTTATCGCAAACCTCGTTTAGTGTTGAGCGATAAGTTATCTACATATTGCTTAGAAGCATTAAACTCATTTGCTAGCATATATTTGCCCTGTGGCGTATTTTCAAACCAAAAATGCGGAAACTTCAGGTCAAGCAATATATTTTGATCTAGCATATAGATGATTTTGCCGCTGTCGATACTGTTGCGAGATAGTCGGTCGGGCATCCATGCTAAAATACCGTTTGCCTCGCCAGTTTCTATGCGCTCAAGCATTTTATTAAACTTTTTGCGTCCCGGTTTTTTGGCAGTTTCTTTTTCAATAATCACATCGACGATATAAATGCCCATGCGCGCGGCAAACTCTTTAAGTTCGGTAATTTGTGCTGCGACAGATAGCACTTGCTTATCCTCTACGTCCGTACTTTTGCGGACATAGAGGAAATACGTTAGTTTTTGCTTAGCTGGTAACATAAACCCTCCCAACTCAAAAGGCTACTCCGTTGCACACAAACCAGAACAAGTCTAATCTGTACGAAGTAGCCATTTGAGGCAAAGCCAATAAAAATGACCTGTTCTAATGATTTGTGTGCATTTTCATTATACCACAAAGCGAACAACGCGAAGCGTGTCGGCTTCGAGCCGACCCGAACAAAAAGAACCACGCCGCAAGGCGTGGTAATTTCTTAACTCCCCCCAGAAAAATTGCTGGTCGGCGCTGCGTGCCGCCAGCGAAAAAGCCGCCCGTTCGGGCGACCGTTTCCGTTTTAGTTCCGATTTGGTGCGATTTTACGCCCAAGTTCGAACCAATTTTGAGACGAAAGCCAAATAATTTAGCCGCGCCGCCTAGCACGGCAAGCCGTGCTGCGCTCCGCCCAGAAAACCCTTTGCATATTTTTTGTAATTTCCCCCGCCGTAATTTTATTAAAAAAAGGTAAAGGGTGTTCTGGGCGGGTGCGCTGTTGCTTTAGCAACTTTGGCAGATTTCTTGCGTGTTTATTCTGTAAGAATGCAAGAAATGATATAATAAAGAAGTCCAACCAACAATTAACATCTTAGGGATTTTCCCAGTATTTTGGTATTTGAACCAGAAAAACGGGCACTTGCTCGAAAAACTTTTGGTTCAAATCCCAATTGTTGGTTGGACGCCTAGAGTAGGTGTCCGTTTTTTATGTGCGGACTTTACTCGAGATAAATCAACTTAAAGCTCAAAGGCGTCCATGAGTAAAAAATTACTAGAAACTAACGTCGTATTACAAGGCGACTGTATAGAATTATTAAAAGCACTGCCAGACAAGTCGATTGATCTTGTTTTTGCCGACCCGCCGTACAACTTGCAACTCAAAGGCGATTTGTGGCGACCAAATAATACAAAGGTATCTGCGGTTGATGATGACTGGGATAAATATGATAGCTTTGCTGCTTATGATGATTTTACGACCAAATGGCTCACCGAGTGTCGCCGCGTCCTCAAAGACAACGGCTCGCTTTGGGTGATTGGTAGTTATCATAATATCTTCCGTGTTGGTAAAATTGTGCAAGACCTCAACTACTGGATTCTGAATGATATTCTTTGGATTAAAACAAATCCTATGCCAAATTTTAAGGGCACACGCTTTAACAATTCGCACGAAACGCTAATCTGGGCTGGAAAATCTGAAAAATCAAAGCCGACTTTTAATTATAAAACTATGAAAGCCCACAACGAAGATAAGCAGATGCGCAGTGATTGGTTAATTCCGATTTGCAGTGGTAAAGAGCGGATTAAAATTAACGGCGAAAAAGCTCACTCGACACAGAAACCGCTTACATTGCTTCGCCGAATTATCAATGCAACTACAAAGCCGGGCGACGTTGTGCTTGACCCATTTCTCGGCAGCGGCACGACGGCGGTTGCCGCAAAAGAGCTCGGGCGTTCTTACATTGGTATTGAACGCGACAGCACTTATGTTAAAGTCGCGAAAAAACGACTTGCCGACACGACACCGTTCGACGAAACGCTCATTACGAGCAAATTAGAAACAAAAGCGCCGCGTGTTGCATTTGGTCTACTGGTTGATATCGGACTTATCAAGGCAGGTATTACGCTCGCCAGCAAAGACGGCAAATACTCCGCAGTTGTTACCGCCAACGGTTCGCTCAAAAGTGGCGATATCGAGGGTTCTATTCACAAAGTCGGCGCAGTCTTACAAAACCAACCGTCATGCAACGGCTGGACATTTTGGTATATCGACGGTGTGTTGATTGACGAAATTCGACAAAAGTATCTGGAGAAAAAGTATGCTTGACTACGAAGAATTCAAGAAAATTTTTGATGAGAAAATCTTTGCAAAATCAAAACCCGACCTCATAAGAAAAGTTGCCGAATATCCAGACAGGTACGTTGGTCTATTTCGCCCAACCAAGCCAGAAGCTAAATTACTGCAAAATCTTTTACAGTCAAATGAAATTCGTTTTGGCGACGCTTTTGAAGTGGCAATCAAGCAGTATCTTATCAGCGTGGGTTGGCAGCCTTTGCCACAAAAAATAATCTCTAAAGAGGGCGATGCACTCGACATTGACCAACTACTCATGAAAGACAACAAAGTGTTGTTCATCGAGCAAAAAGTGCGCGATGACCATGATTCGACCAAAAAGCGCGGACAGATTAGTAATTTTGAGAAAAAATTAGAGGCACTGGTCGATATTTACGGCAACAAGGTAACCTGGGGATTTTTCTATTTTATTGACCCAAGCCTTGTCAAAAACCGCAACTTTTATCAGCCGGAACTGCAAAAATTACAAGATTCTTGGGGTGTAAACTTATCAGTATCATACGGACAAGATATGTTCGAGCAACTCGGCTACCCGAATATTTGGCATGATATCATGACCAACTTGAAAAAGTGGCGGCACGACATACCCGACTTGCCAAATGTAAATTTTGATACCAACCCCAAAGAATCCGCCGAAGAAATAAAAGACCTGCCGCTTCGCATATTCCGCAAGCTGTTTGATGATGAACGGATTGTAAGCCAGATATTGCCTGTGCTGTTTCCGACTGGCGCAACACTGACAATACTCGAGTCATATCTTCGATCACAAAATGTAGTAATTGGTAATAAGATAGCCGACTCAATCAACGCATATGTGCAAAACCTGCACCCGACTAGTTAAGTAGTAGTCACTAGCGCAAACTAGCCGAAGCTAACACCAAAGGTAATATCATTCTCCTCGAAGAATTCCGCCAGTGGAATCGAATGAACACCAAACTCTTTGCATGCGGCAGGCAGCTTGATGGAGCTTGCCTGATTTTCTTGTGTCACAACAATATATTCATAAGTTGTGTTTTGTTCGATCTTTTCGGCAGCCAGGGCAACAAGCCACGGGTCAGCCTGATCTCTCTCTGTATTCACATCAATAAGTTTTGGAAACTTGTTTATCACCTCAGCCATTATCTCTATCTGTCGAGCGGTTGATTTTTCGAAATAATCTTTACGAGACCGAAGCCAGGCCGATATCTTGTCGGGATTTTTTGATCCACTTACTACTTCATCATAAACTGTGCGATGCGATATAATTTTGCCATCCATCATCAGCTCGTCAAGTTTCACCCATACCTCATCAGGCAGGCGTATAGAGTGCATATCAATCCTATGCAAATTGATAAACACATTTGCATCGAAGATATAGATCTTTTTCTTGCTGATGGAGTTCATTATCTGTCAAACCTACCCAACCCCACCAATTTTAGATCTAGAACATCGCGAACAACGGCAGGACTTATACGGTTAGCGTCATATGCTTCTAATACAAAATCAAAAAACTTTTCACCCCTTTGACTTTTACTTACAACGTCACGAGGCGCGAAACCGTCCTTGTCTTTATTCTTTTGCCTTTGCTCTTCGGCAATCTTTTTGTTTATTTGTAGTATAGTGGTCATGTACTTATTAAAATCGCTATCTTTTATTAGTTTGAGGTCATGCACTCGTATCAAATAGGCTTCTTTACTAACGCCAAGCTCATCTGCGTGTTGCTGTAATTCCTCAAAACTACTAGGGGTAGCGACTTCTTCTTTCGGCATTAAGAAAGTAGCAGCAAATTTATTGCATCGCGTCTCAATCTGCTGAGTATCCCGGCTAGTGTTCGTAATACAAATACCAGCAGTACCCTCGATGATGTGTCCAATCTCATGAAAGATTGTGAAGATCTTGCGTTTCTCGGCGACCTTGCTGTTTAGTGTAATGCCAAAAGGTACGCCATCTGCGATATAGCTAAAACCATCAAACTCATGACTATCTACTGGGAATTGGAATACGAATATGCCGAGCTTTTCTTCTATACGATTGCGCCAAAATTTGAGAGTTTTATTTTTGCGCTTTTTCTGTTCGTCAATAGGTACATCAAGTAAGTCACGAAGGGCTTGCTCGAGTCCGTTATTTCTGTGATCTTTTATCTCCTGCACCCACTTATACTGCTCTGCTAGTTGATTGGCAGGTGTATATTCACGGTAAAGATCGAGATATCGTTTAGTTCTTCGAATTGCCAACATCGCATCAGGGCTAAGTCCTTTACTCTCAATACTAAGATTGCGAAAGTCTTTCGGTTTTGTTGCTTTTGCTGGGGTATCGTTCAGAAAAAACACAGGAACTTGTCGCTTATATAGCTTGCTGAGTTTTACTAGGTCGGTATAGCGAAGGTCTTTACCATGCATTTCCCAATCTTGAATGATATTAACGTCTTTTTTAATTTTATTAGCAACATCATCTAAGTGAAAACCGAGCTCTTCACGAGCCCACACTAGCGTCTTCGGGTTGACATTTACAGTTATTGCACTCATAATTTATGATTTCCTTACTTCTTTTTGGGTGTTTGTCTTATCTCTAGTTTATCAGATTTACGAAGTTTACGCGCGCTGTATACCTTTCATTGGTTGAGCTACCCTATATCTAGTGCGCCAACACCATATATAGCGTGTATTTCATACTTTCGTCTATTCTTGTGCTTATTATTTTGTCATTAAAGTTGCAGGACTAGGGCGCGAAGCGCGTCGGCTTTGCCGACAAAAGCCGCGCCGCCTCTACTGTTTGCGGTAGGTGCACCCGCCCAGAACACCCTTTACCTTTTTTTAATAAAATTACGGCGGGGGAAATTACAAAAAATATGCAAAGGGTTTTCTGGGCGGAGCGCAGCACGGCTTGCCGTGCTAGGCGGCGCGGCTAAATTATTTGGCTTTCGTCTCAAAATTGGTTCTAACTTGGGCGTAAAATCGCACCAATTAGATTCTTAAAATTGGCGGAATTTCCGTCTTTTTTGTTTATTAAGAAGAATTTGTATAGTCTACTATGTATATCTATAATAAAGGTAATGTTTTTAATTTATTAAATGGAGAAGATTATGAGCTTTATCAGCAGACTGATTGACAAAGATAAAGTTAAGGAATTAACCGATAAGTATAAACTAATTAGACCAGGATTTGACGACAACCATTCCCTTGATAGCCATATGGTTGCAATGGCATACAGTAAAGAAGACGACGCAATATGCGTTTCAGTGCAGTCTCAGCAAGGAGTATCTCTTAATGGTCAATTACCCGCAGGAGGAATTCCTCGAATAAATGTGCTCATATGGAAGGGATTTAACATACGTATAGACTTGTATGAAAGTTTTATGGGGCTCAATGTGGAAGAGTTTAATAATGGACATGGACAAATCGAGAAGTTCATGCTAATAGCAAAGCATATCATAGCTCCGATTGAACTGAAGAGTGAAAAGGAAAAAATTGCACAACTAGCTGAAGAAGGCTCTCTTGCTCTTCATCAAGCCACGCTTCTACCCAGAGACAGCCAGAAGAAGAGTAGTTTTAAAGGAATTGATATAACTTTTATGAATAAGGATGAGATATGGAAACTGTAGAGGGAGTTGTTAGCCAATCTACTAAGAAAAGAGGCGCTATCGGCTATTTGCAGGTCAAATCTACTGCCAGCAAATAAGAATTTGAAATTTTTATATTTCGAAGAACTAAGGCAGAGTTCGTCAATGAAGATATATGGAAACGGCGAAAGGTAAAGTATAATTAATTTTGTTTAGCAGTAAAGAAATGTAGACCAATTTATTACTATAATCTACCAACACAAAGGAAAAACGACATGAGACGGAAACACATCTCAAACTTTCAATACGATAGACACGAAATAGAAAGAGCTTTGTTTTTTCTGTCAAGTGCCTTGCAAGAATCAGGACACAATATTAAGCCAGTGTTCCTACATTCAATTCAAGTTGCCGAGATGCTTTGGGAAAGAGATTTTCCGCAAGATATCGTCATTGCCGCAATTCTTCACGACGTAGTTGAGGATACAGATGTAACGATAGAAGAAATAAAACGTAAATTCGGCCAGCAAGTCGCGCAGTATGTCGATGTGTTAACAATTTCAAACGTCCAAGATTTCAAGCAGTCCTTCATCCATACGACTAAGCTTGGTAATGATGTATTGTCGATTCGCGCGGCAGATCTTATTCAAAACAGTTATTACTATCATCTAGCGCCAGTTGGTGCGCAAAAACAACTTCGAGATAAATACGAGTTCTTTATGAAATTATCCAACAGAGTACTGAACGAGTCTTTATCAAACGAGCTACGAAAAGCTTACGAAAAAAATGTTAAAATACTCCAGCGCCACAGTCAACGTATCAAAATACAAACGTCTAACCAAGAAACTTCACCTTGATCAGCGCGCCGCTGTTGGTGTCGTGTGGGTTGAGCAGAGAAATAGCACAACTACAATCCACCCGGTGGTCTGGGTGAAAAGTGTTAACACATTTTTCTATGAATCATCTTGTGGTTCCGGCACAATCGCTGCAAGTGCTATCACTGGCTCATCAAACATTATCCAGCCAACAGGCCAGACTATCCAGGCCGAAATCAGCCAAGATTCCATATCTCTCGATAGCGACATGGAAATTATACGTTAGTGTAGTCTATTACACCATAAATTGCCGCTTCCTTGCCGTAAAATGCCGCCCATTCGCGGTCGCCGTACGAAAAGTGCCACCACTCACCATAAAAAGGTGCGAATCCTTGCGCCACCATAGCATCATGCAATATTTTTCTATATGAAGCTTGGTCTGGGTTTACCTTCGCAAATGTTTTAATTATGTCCGGATTAGGGTAGTCGGATATCTCGTTACCTATGTCGATAGGATTGTTGCTGTTATCAACAAGGGTTAAGTCAACTGCTGCTCCCATTGGGTGTCCGGCTACATCAGGCACGGCAATAAAATCATGAACTAGACGAATTAATTTGTATTCTGACAGCTCGGGATTATCTCGTCGCAAGGCCGCTTTGCGTTCGCGAAAGTACTTTTCTTGTACCTTTGGGTGGAGAAAACCATAAACAACGCGTAGTCGCAAATTACTATCTGCCTTCAGCTGCTTATTAACTGCAGCGAGTTTTCTAGCTACTGTATCGCGCACCAAAATAGACTCACCAGTATAAACCTGCATATCCGATTGCTCGTGCTCAGCTATAATCGACGAATCATATTTACGCACGTTAACTAATGGCTCCTGACTGTTGCCGGGCTTAGCGCTTGCCATTTCGTCATAGATTAAAATATGCCGATTAATATAATTAGGATTTTCTTGAATTTGTTTTATTGTATTCATTTGAAATACCTCAACTCTCAATTTTCTCCATCTTATAACAAACAATACCGCTATATTCGTTAGACAGAAACGGATAGAACGATTCGCCGCTTCTTTCTGCTAGCACAAAATCTCTAAGAGCTGGGTCGTGTTCACCGTACAATTTACCATAGACCTTGTAGAATTCAACATTTTCATCGCTTCGGACGCCCCGACCGCTCCGATTCGCCTCTATAAATCGACGCACCGCAGCGTATGTTAGATCAAACGCTTTTTTAGTACCCTTTGGTCCGCATTCAAATTCTATAGCCGGCACAGGCATGTGCTGAGCTAACGGTCCGGCAATTTTTGACTTTTCCGAATACCACACAACATTACGGCTCAATCCCGCCGATTTTGCTAATCTAATATTTTCTTCTGTAGGGTAAGGTATGATTGTAACGATGCCGCTGTCTGTTTTTATCCCGTGAAGATCAATGACAACATCGAAATTTTTGCCGTATTCAATTAGCTCTGCCGCGCGACGAACTTCGTATAAGGGGCTATTAATATCGCCTGGAGCACTGCGATTAAGATCCTGTTCGACGAAACGCGTGTTGGCCGCAAAAGCCTTTTCGTTTCCTATAATCCAATTATATCCGTATTTTTCCTTAGGTAATTCTTTCTCAAGTTGCCGCATCACCTTGACGCCGTCTCGTTCATTACCATGAGTAGCAGCGATAAATAGAATCTTACGCATATCGCCTCCTGTACTCAGCAGCTGCCGCAAAGGCTTTTTTGACTGCTTCTTCTGGCGATGCTGTACCGATTGTCAATATTCGATTACGAGTGTCAATATATTCCTCAGCGAGTTTATCAGCCCAGCCTCCGTAACCCGTTAGTGCCACCATCGGGATATCGGCTTGGTAGGCCACGGCCAATTCGGTGAGCGTCCCCGAGCCGCCGCTTATTGCAATCACCGCATCGCAACCAGTTACTAGTACGGTTTCTCGACCGCCGCCGCGTTCCAATCCGCAGGGAATGATAATGTCAGCATCTTTTTCCCAAACGTCTTTTCCCTTGCCATATGTGATGCCGACCGTTAATCCGCCAGCATCTTTTGCACCGCGACATGCCGCCGTAGACAGGGAATCACTATCTTTTTCGGCTCCAAAAAACAAGATCCCGTCTTCTTCGGCTATTAACCTGCCGACCTCGTACGCTGCTCTTTCAACTTCTTTGCTATATTTTAGGTCGGCCGCCGAACCCATTACACCGATTTGAAATTTTCTTGCCATATTTAGATAGAACCTCCTCAGGCACAATAAATTTATATTATTTACCCAAGGAACGAGAGATCAAAAAAGAGACCTCCCGCGGTCCCATCCTTGTTCTATAGTTCATTGCTGAATTATAGCGCTCAGTACCGGCTCTACGATGGATCGCGATTTCGGTTGTGTGACTTTACGGCTTCACTCCCGTGGTGTATTTTGACACCCAGCTCGTTCCGGCGTGACTGGAACTCTGACGCTTTATAGTACATTATGAATGGTAGCAGAGTGGCTAAAATAAGTCAATAATCTTGTCTCGGCTGATCCTATTGTGCAGTGAGTTTAATAGACGCTTAAGTGAAGATGTCAGCTTACGCTCAAATCTTTTTTCTAGTTATACCACGGAGTGTTGGACCGAGCTTAGGTAGACAAATTACTTTGGTAAGGTATAATTGTAATTAACTAATTATCGCGTTGGCAGCTTGACTAACCACAGAATTACCAAGTACTGTTGTCCGAATATCGAGTGCAAGCCAATTCAAAACATAGGAGGACAGTATCCAAGATTAACCGAAATGGGTAACGCAATAAAATCACGAATCCTTCTAGTTGAAGACGAACCCGCCGTGCGCACTGGCACTGAGCAGTTCCTCCGCCAGCGCGGCTTTACGGTGGTGACGGCGACTAGCGGCGAGGAGGCGCTAAAGAAATTTACTCAGGCGGATGTGATTATTCTCGATATTATGCTACCGGGGATGAGCGGCATCGAGGCGCTGCACCAAATTCGCCAGACCAGCGACGTGCCGGTACTGATGCTGACGGCTCTGCATGATGAACCGACGCAAATTGCCAGTTTTGACGAGCTGGCGGATGATTATATGAGTAAGCCGTTTTCGCTGGTGATTTTGGAAAAGCGAATTAGGGCGCTACTTCGTCGCCAGCAGTCTGTCAAAAAAACCTTGTGGCACCATGGTCTGGCCTCGGTGGATTTTGCTGCCTATCAGGGATTTTATGATGGCAGCGACGCCCACCTCAAACCTAAGGAAGTCCAACTCCTCAAGTTGCTCGTCGATAATCCAAACATAGTCTGGAGTCGGCAAGCTATTATCAATAAGTTATGGCACGACGACGAGGTACCGTTCGACCGGGTTATCGATGTCTACATCAAAAACCTGCGCAAAAAATTGCACCTCGACTGCATCATCACGGTGAAGGGAGTGGGCTATCGCTATGAAGCGGCTTAAATTATTTCCCAAAACATTTTTGGTATCAATCGGCCTATTTGCGGCGTTAATCATCCTGGTGCATGCGTTTGTCTACACCTTGATGCCACAATTTTATCTACAGCAAAAAGAGCGCGAGGCGGCGGATAATCTCACGGCGCTGACGACCAAGCTGCGGGGCAAATCCACCGAGGAAATGCGCCAGATCAGTCAAGAGTTCGCTCAGATGAAAAATGTTAACATCACGCTGACAATTGACGGGCGCGACCAGTATTTTCAGGGTTTTCAATCTATCAACATCGTGACCGATAGCGGTAAATCGGTTGACGCTAGCGTAGTAAAAATTGCTGACGGGCAAACGGTTGATTCGCGTTCGGTGATTTTACAGCAGGGTAGTGTGACGAATAAACAGGGGCGAGCGATTACGGTCAAGCTACTCGCCGACGTAGCGCCTGTCACTCAGGCCAAACTTGCTACCCTGCACGTATTGCCCTATACCATGCTCGGCTCACTGTTGGTGGCGCTACTGTTTTCCTACATCTACAGTCGTTTTGTGACGCGGCCGATTCGTCAGATGGTGGCGGTGACCACGACCATGCAGCGACTGGAAAAGGATGCGTATTATCCAGCAAATAGCAGTGATGAAATCGGCGTGCTAGGACGAAACATTAATGAGCTATACCAAAATCTGTGGCAAACGATTCGCTCGCTGGAGCATGAGAATAAGCGGATCACGCAGTTAGAAAAGGAGAAAATTGCATTTCTTCGCGCGGCCTCGCACGAGCTAAAAACGCCGCTGGCGGCCCTCCGGATCATGCTTGAAAACATGCAGCTGAACATCGGCGAGTATAAAAATCGCGATCAGTACCTGGCGGAATCGGTGGCGCAGGTTGACCGCTTGGCGGCGATGGTGAATGACGTTTTACGCTCTGGCAGCGTCGCCGAGCAGGCTTTGCGTCAAGAAAAGCGACTGAGGATCGATAAGTTACTTGTTGAGGTGGTCAACGATTATATGTTGCTAGCGAAAACGCGCGGCATGACTTTCACGGTTAATACAGAGCTGACGACCATTCGTATTAACCGCGACATGATGCGCCACGTCATCTCGAACCTGGTGTCAAACGCGGTGCGCCACGGCGATGCGGGGAGTGTGATAAAACTTACTTGCAACCAGCGTGAACTAGCCATCGAAAACGCCTGCAAGCCACTCACTAAACAGCAACTCCAGCACGTCTTCGATCCGTTTTATCGCATTTCCGACGGCGCGAAACAACACGTTAACAGCAGCAGTATCGGCCTCTACACCGTGAAAATGCTACTCGACGCCAAAGGCCTAGACTATGACTTTACACCGCACGGGCGGGGTATGCGGTTTGTAGTGAGGTTTGCCTGAAACAAGATATATGACTTATGTAAAATGGCACCCTAAAGAAAAAGAATTAATCCCTTTAAGAAAATGATAGACGTGGAGTAAACTATAAACATGATAGGAAAAATAGATGGTCTTACGAAAAAATCATTCAAGAATTATAGTACGCCTGATAATTTCTTTAAGAAAAAGAATATAATTTTTGGATACAATGGTCGTGGTAAAAGTTCATTGGCGTCTGGTATTGCTGAGCGGTTTTTAATTGATAACGATGAAGCGGGGTTGCGATACTTTGACACAAACTATGTCAATGATTCGCTTGTCATAAAAGACTCTGAAGGTAAGCTTCTGAAAGGCGTAAAGGCCACCTTTAGTAAGAAAGACGTAGACATTGAACAAAAGATAGAAGAAAAAAGATTGCAGCTGGTTAATATAGATGACGATAAAAATGAAATTAAGTCTGAACGAGAACAACTGCGCAAGAGAATAGATAGCTTAGTCAAAATCAAAAAAGGCAAGGTCAGGATTCAGTCAAAAAATAAAACTATGCTTGAAGTAGACGACATCCACTGGGAGGGTTGCCCAGATATCGATTGGGTTTTGCGTCAATATAATAATGATTTAGCTAGTGCTCAAAAGATTGAGCCAGACGTAAATAAGCTAAGAGTTATCGACGGGAATAAGGATTATGAGGATGAGATAAACAGAGTAGAAAATCTACCTCTGCCAAAGATTACATACCCCTATATAAATAGAGCGGAGACCGATAGACTTAAAAAGATTCTTGCAAAAACTTATAGTGACAATGTTCCAAGTAGTGAGATAGTCTCATGGCTCGAGAAAGGTATAAGCCTCCATGATACGGATGCTGACATGTGTCTATTTTGTCAAAACAGAAGTAACTTCTCTATCGAAACTATACAAGAGCGTGTGAATCGTTATATAACTGATGAAAAGCAAAAAGACTCAAAGTTTTTGGAAGACATATTAGGACAAGTGTCTGAATCCATTAAAGATTTGAAGGGATCTATTGATAATAAATCAACGCTGTATATATTTTATGATAAAAGTGAAATTGATAGTATCTTTAGTCTTCAGAAGGAATTAAGCACATTAGAGTCATTGTCGGGCAAACTCACCAAGAAACTGAGTTCAATGAGTGATATTATTACAATTTCTCCAGCGGAAATTCAAGATATAGAGCATTTGATTAATTCTTTGAAAGATAGACGTGAACGCTTGGATCAAATCAAAAAAGACAAATTGAAAGAGCTTAGAGAGAAAGATAGCAAGCAAAGAGTGCTTGTAAATGGTGCCATAGGATTAGCCATAAAAGAAGATGAAGATTTTAATAATAGACTAGATAAGCTTAAGAAGCTTGAAATAGAAGTTCAGGATAAGTATGACAAAAATATAAAACTTCAAAACGAAATAAACGGTCTTGAATCCCAAAAATCGGATTATGGTGATTTTATGAATTTCTTAAATGAAGTCTTAGAGAGCTTAGGAATTAATATTAGATTAGATCATTGTAAGGATGATGAAAAATTATACTATCTCAGGCATAGCAATAAAGAGGACGGATATCTAACAGTAAAGGATATTAGTGAAGGTGAAAAGAATATATTAGCGCTACTTTTCTTCTACTTCGAGCTTTACAAAGATAATTTACAGCAGAATCCTAAGGATGAAATAAAATTGATACTACTCGATGATCCGATATCTAGCCTAGATGAAGGTAATAGGATCTATGTACTAGAACTAGTAAGGCATATTCTTCTAGAAGATAAATTTGAGCAAGTCTTTATCTTTACCCATTCCTGGAATGATTTTTGTGATATTACATATGGCATTCATAGGGTCAAAGACAATGGCGACTATGAGTTCTTTGAGATAACTAAAGACAGTAGTTCATGTAGTAAAATCAACATAATGGAAAAATCAGTAATCTCACCCTACAAAGTTCTATTTAAGGAGATATATGAGTTACATAAAAAAGATTCAGCCCACGCGCTTAATGATTGTGAGTTGTACCATTATGCTAATAGCATGCGACGGGTATTTGAGGAATTTTTAAGTTTTAAATGTGGGGGTAGGACTATACCAACGAAGAAGAAGGAGGGATTAATTAGAGATCTTTATACTAGCTCGCTGCCTAAGAATGAGACTATTGGCGCGAAATTTGGTAGTAAGCTTAGTACATTTTTATCATTTATTAACATATTATCACATCATCCTGTAAAATCTGATGAGGTTGTTAAAAACGCTAAATTTATGATGAACTTTATAGAAAAGGTTGACAAGTTTCATTTTGACAAGTATAAAGTATAGCCAATACTCATAAAGCCGCAGGTGAAATCTGGAATATATTAAGTCTATCAACCAAGCATAGCCAGAGAAACCACAATTAACATCAGCGGTTTGGCGAGAGTTGGCGGCACGGCTGTCTGTGCTAAAATTAAATAATGAATGAATTCATCCTAGTAGCAATAAAATTGTTGATTGGCTTTTTCGCGTTGACGATAATAATCAACGTTTCCGGGAAAGGCAATTTGTCGCCGTCATCTGCTAGCGATCAAGTGCAGAACTATGTGCTGGGTGGCATCATTGGAGGTGTCATTTATAACAATAGCATTCAGATTTTGGATTACATCGGTATTTTGTGCATATGGTGCGCGCTGGTGCTGACATTGAAATGGATAAAGCAGTATAACGTGAAAGCAAAGCAGCTGATCGACGGTAGGGCGTTGATAATCATTGATAATGGAAAAATCAACATTGAAAATTGCAAGAAAGTTGGCCTGAGCGCTCATGATGTATCGTTCAAGCTGCGGACTCATCATATCTATTCAACGAGAAAAGTGAAAAGAGCCGTGGTGGAGCAAGACGGCGAATTGATTATCACTCACGAAGGGGAAGAGAACCCGAAATTCCCATTGATAACAGACGGGCAATTGCAAACTGATATTTTGCATGTAATTGGCAAGGATGAGAAATGGCTGCTGAAAGAGATGAAAAAGCAGGGGCTGAAGGCGTATAGCGATGTATTTTTGGGAGAATACGTGGACGGCAAGTTAATCTTGACGGCTTATTAGTAAAATTATGTACCCGCAGGAGCCGTCCGTAAGTAAACACGTCTTTGATCGGCAAAAGTGGCAGAGCTTAACGATATTCGAGCAAATGGGTAACATCGGCTCGGAGGTCGGGCGAGCGTTTGCCGCCCAGCGCCGCGGCGATACGGCTGCAATGACTGGCGCCTGGCAGCGCGGCTTAGACTTATTGGACGCCACCGCCGAGCAGCTTGCCCGCCAAAAATCGCCAAAACTCCGCGAAGTCCTGCGCGCTCGCGAACTATTCGCTGGTATGGAGGACGAATCGTTGGAGGATTACTTTATGTGGTTTGCGGTGGCGGCACGGAGGGATAGATAATAAAACGTATGAAAATCATCACCAAAAAATCCTACCCTGATTTATTCGAAAAAGTCCTAGCGGGCGAGAAGACATTTGATATGAGGGTAGCTGATTTTGATGTCCAACCCGGTGATATCCTGGAGCAGATTGAGGTAAATTATAGCGGGACACCAACCGGCCGCAAAGTCCGTCATGTAGTCGGCGAAGTTTTACGCACGAAAGAAGTTGATTTTTGGAAGCAAGAAGATATTGATCAGTACGGCTATCAGGTGATGTCGCTTACCGAGCGGGTTGATTAGTACAAATTTTAGAAAGTTACTGCGATAAGGAGCAAAGATGACCAAATCCATCATCTGTAAAGACGTCTTCGGTAATCAATACACCGTTCCCGTTGATGAACTAAATATTCGCGTCGGCGTGTACGCAGTGATTATTGAGGATAATAAGATTCTTTTGACTCGACAATGGGATGGCTATAGCTTGATTGGCGGCGGTGTCGAAAAAGGCGAAACGATTGAGGAATCAATTGTCCGCGAAGTCAAGGAAGAGACTGGTCTAATCATCATTCCGGATAAAATCATTCACCAAGCAACTACTTTCTTCAAGCGCAACGCTGAGGCGCAAGCCAACCAGTCAATCCAACTGTACTTTACCCATAACCAACTGCATGGGCAAATCAATAATGACAACATAACCGACAGCGAGAAGACCTACACCAACGGCACGCCGGAGTGGGTTGATCTGGATAAGATTGACGACATAAACTTCCGTCATAGCGTGAGTTTGAGGACGATTTTAGGGGCGTATCGGGAGACTACTAATGGCAAATAAAGTATTGCGTAAGATATGTCTAGGACGAATGAAAGCTTCTTACTTCTTTTTTCATATAAATCACTCTTCACTCTGCCCAGTCTGGTTTGTATGCTGCTTCTGCTAGGTAATAGCAACAACATCCATGAGGATCTCGTATGTCGTAACCTGCCTCCATATCATCATGCTGGCGAATT
>ERZ773049.832-NODE-832-length-18557-cov-6.176143_pt1 | contig 18557 bp, 19 predicted proteins | sample MGYA00580633_ERZ773049 | MGnify/ENA primary metagenome ERZ773049 (study PRJEB29015, sample SAMEA2737991) | human oral metagenome | biome: human oral; feature: human-associated habitat; material: dental | place: China | collected 2066 ... | reverse complement strand
CATATATCTTTGTTTGAAAAGTAACTTCTTGCAATAGCATAACTCCTCAAACTCCAAAACATATTCATGAATAATAGTATTGTCTTAATTCAATTAAAATACTTAACCTCTTAAGTTCCCAATCAAATGCAGATTCTATTAGCATCCGCAAAAATAATGAGAAGTACCACAAAGGTACAAACCCCAGATACACACCTGCCTCATTTCCATAAGGAAGCGAGACAGATGGCATTAGAGCTGGGAGAACTCTCCGTTGAAAATCTTGCAAAAGAATTAAAGTGTAATGATAAAATAGCATTGGAGAACAAGCTTCGCTATCAAGACTTCTTCAACGAGGATGCTTATCTCCCAGCACTTCTTGCCTATTACGGTCAGGCTTATAAGTACTTGAAAGCAGAGGAATACAGCCTGAATGACTTTCTTTATGCGGACAAACACCTCTGGATAACAAGTTTCCTTTACGGACTATTACGACCGTTAGACCTCATACATCCCTACCGTCTGGAAGGTAAGACCAAACTTCCGTCAGCAGAAGGAAAGAATATATTTGATTACTGGAGACCACTTCTTACCGATATGCTCATTAAAACCTTGAAAGCTGATGATGGAATTCTTGTATATCTTGCCGCAGAAGAGTTCAAACATCTCTTTGATTGGAAGCGGCTGAAGAAAGAAGCACGTGTCATACATCCCTTCTTTATGGTGGATCAGGGCAGCCAGCTGAAAGCTATCAATGTCTACGCCAAGAGCTGCCGCGGTGCGATGACAAGTTATATAATACGCAACCAGCTGACATCATACGATGATTTGCTTGACTTTGAACTTGATGGTTTCACCTATCAACCCGATTATGGAGATGAGGAGCATCCACACTTTATATTAAGGACATAAGCAAACATTTCGTCGTCAAACAACCAAACCAAATAGTACAAAAATGTCAATCGAAGAATACCGGCAGCAAATACTCAGTATTTTGCTTGCAAAAACCAACGCCAAGGGGACGGCTCGTTTTGATGAATCGTCTGCCAAGGAACTTCTTGACCAGTTATCAGATGAAGAACTGGAAGAAGGAATCCTATTCAACACACCTGAAGATGTAGCTGAAACCCTATCAGAAGTTGGAACACTCTAAGTGCTCATTTATAAGTAATAGAGGAAACCATAGGCGACAAACGATAGTTTATTAGAGGTTTCTCATGGCTTATTATAAGCATATTCCATCTTAAACCCAAACATCTTCAGTAATGAAATATATTTACACAACTTACGGATATTTCTGTTTAAAAACAAGAAATAGAAGCATTTTTCAATACTCTTATAACTCATTAGTTATCAAGATATTATAATGTAGTACGAGAAAAGATGCTTAATTAACTTTCAAAAGGGCGTTAGTTAGCACCTTAAAGAGCATCTTTAACAAGTCAATTAAGGCTTAATTAGAATGCTATTCATGGTTATTAAAAATGCTAATGAGGATTTATTTTGACAAAACAACAAAAAAGGTAAAAGAGAATGCACTCTTTTACCTTTTTTATTATTTACAAAGTTTCTACTTAGAAACGATAACCCAATGTAAGGAGTAACTGACTTCTGTTATTCTTAACATCAGTGTTTGAAGCAATGTTAGACTCCGTTATTTTTGTAGTACCAGATGTGTAAGTAATATCTCTTACATTAGAGAATGGAGCAAAAGAACCTTTCTGTGCACTATACTGATAAGCCAAGTCTATATTGAACTTCTTAACCTGATAACCAACACCTAATGTGAAGCGATTAATTTCGCCCCAGTTTGTGTAGTCTGTTGTTGAAGCATACGCTGTACCTAAAGAAGCAAGACCAGGATCCTTCTGTGCATTATTTACATACATTGCACTTACATAATTGTAACCCGCACGCAAAGCAACATTGCTTACAGGCTTGTACTCAACACCTAACTTCAATGTGCTAACACCCTTCAGAACTTCCTTAGTGTGGTTATTCATAGTCTTGTCAGGGCTTGATGACTCGTAGTACTCACCATAATAATTATAGTAGCCACCATCGTTGACTCTACTATTTATATTACTGAAGTTCTCATACTCGTAAGTTGCACCCAAGGCGAGGTAATTACCAACGGTGTGACCAAGAGAGAAACCAAACTTCCAAGGTGTCCACAGCTTGAAATCGTATGAGTTGCTAATGTAAGAATCCTTACTTGTTGTACCTTTAGCATAAACAAGACCTGTAGCATTTGATGTTGTTAAGTCATACCATGTTGGAGACTTCACATATGCACCAATTCTAAATGGAGACTCCGCTACTGGACGAACGATAACACCTGCCGTAATATCAAAACCTGAACCTGTAATCTTTCTCTCATCACGAACAAGTACACCACCATTATTATTAAAGTTCTCACGATACTCACTGTATCCCTTATAATTAACATCCTTCATACCGAATGTCAAACCGAGATAAACCCTGTCATTGAGGTTTCCACTCACAGCAAAGTCATAGTTACCAATATAGCCAGTATGCGCGCGATCTAAAGTATAACCAGTAGCTTTCTCATAGTTGAAAACTCCAGCACTACTTGGAATCAATAAATTCCAATAAAGGTTATCAATCTGACTCCAAGTGTATGCAACATTCGATGATGTAGCATTTACATAGCCAATATTCTGACCATCTTTATTCTTACCAACATAGAATCCACCATTGTTCTCATCACCAAGTATACCTTTAATATATGACTGCTTATTCTGTGAACTTCCATTCAAAGAGCCTGCAGCATTAAGGATATAATCAAAGTTCTTACTCTTATGATAGTTGAAACCAAAGTTAAGGAATGACTTCTGACCAGTACGAGTAGTATAGACACCACCAATCTGGTCGAAACTCAGATTAGTCTTCTTACCATTAGAGAACTCCTTACCATCTGATTGCATAAGAAGACCAGCACTGAGACTAACATTGCTGTGACGGAACAAACCGATACCAGCTGGGTTAGAACCGATAGTAGAAATATCAGCACCCAAGGCTTCCATGGCTCCACCCATACCAACATAGCGTGCTGTACCATTCAAGTCCTCCCCTGCTAACTTAGCATTCTCGTATGTCTCCTGTGCATTTGCAGACAAAGCAGCAAACAACGAAACAGCAAAGAAAATATATTTACTCTTCATTTCTGATATTCTTTTTTAATTAAACATTCATTATCCAAAATACTATCTATGACTACCGAAGGCACTGCGTGAGCCACCAGAGCTGCTACCTCCACCACCAGAATATGAGCCACCGAAGCTACCACCACCTCTTGCACCACCAAATGGGCTTGGTGAAGGCTGTGAGAATGTAGAGCGCTCTGGCTGAGAATAAGAGCGTGTCTGATTCTCAAAACCATTCTGACGTGCGCCAGCGAAGCGGTCATAGTAACTTCTCATATCATTACTCTGAGATGCATTATTACCATACTGGTTTACATTGCCACGACGATTTGAGAAAGAAGATCGTCCGTTGTCATAGGAACCACTTCTTGCTTGAGAACCAAAGTCTCTTGAAGAGTTACCCCAGTGATTAGCTGTACCCGTATGACCGTTGTAAGCATAGTAGCCACCTCTTCTATAACCATAGTAAGGATAGCCACCATAATAGCCATAATATCTGCTCCATGGGTTGTACCAACCATAGTCAGCATAACCATAATAGTATGGATAACCACCGTAGTAGCCATAATATGGATAACCACCATAATAGCTATAATAAGGATAGCCACCATAATAACCATAAGACCATGGATCATCCCATCTGTCATACCAACCACCATAATAAGGTGAACGCCATCCCCATCCTACATAGAACGAAGAACGACCAGCAAACCATAGGTCATAATAACCACCCCAGAAGCCATCGAAGCGACTCATTCTTCTGCTATAAGCAAAGTCATCGTTATCACTTTCGTACTGACGAGTGAAACCTCCATAGATAGTATCTAACACTACAGAGTCGCCATGTAACGTAGAGATACGAGACATAAAGATATCGTTTCCAAGAGAATCAACTCCTATTTTCTTATAATTATACTTGCCACGACGATTGTATTCGTCATTAGACTTACCAATACCGCTATAATAAACAGGGCGGTCCTCCTCCACTTTACTCTGTTGATAAGCAGACTGATCCACCTTTGACGGGGTAAAATAAAGGTCATCTTGTGCCATTGATAGCAACGGCATAGCTCCAAATAAAACCGAAAGTAATACTGAACGTTTCATATACCTTTTTTTAATTTACACTTGTTTTAACACCAAGATAATGTTTGTACACAATCTTTATAGTGCAAAAATAAGATAACTTTCCTTGCAAATATACGGATTTTCCCTAATCCATGGTAGGTTTTTCCCTATTTTTTATAATTTTGCAGTAGAAATTTAACACCAAGATGAAATATATACAAGTAAAGTTTACGGCAGAACCTGATTCTCAGGATGTAAGAGACATCATTGCAGCTCTTGCAGCTGAAGTTGGATTTGATTCCTTCACAGACGAACCGGACGGACTCGTTGGCTACTGCCAAGAAGACCTTTTCAATGAAGAAACACTCACTGAGACCATGCAGAACTTGCCAATTCCAGACGTAAAAGTTTCTTTCGAAGCTGCTCAAGCTGAGGATAAGAATTGGAATGAGGAATGGGAGAAAGCAGGTTTCGACCCTATTATCATTGACAACCGCTGTGCTATCATCTGCAAGAATATGGAAGAAGAGGTCGCTGCAACCTATCCTCAACTTGAGACAATCCCAATGAAGATTGTCATTGATGCACAACAAGCATTTGGAACAGGTACACATGAGACAACACAGATGATTGTTTCGTTACTACTAAACCAAAACCTGACGGACAAGAGAGTCCTCGACTGTGGCTGTGGTACAGGTATTTTAGGCATTGTTGCAGCAAAGTGCGGTGCAAAAGAAGTTGTAAGCTATGACATTGATGAGTGGAGTGTACGCAATGCTGAGCATAATGCCGAACTAAATGGTGTAGAATTAGATGTGCTTGAAGGCGACAAACGAGTCTTGTCACACGTGAGTGGTGTCTTTGATGTTATCTTAGCAAATATCAACCGTAATATTATCCTTGAAGATATAGACGAGTTTGTCAGCGTTATGACAACAGAATCAAAGATTATTCTGAGTGGATTTTATGAGCAAGACGCAGAGGCTATCCTTCAAAAAGCTAATGAACTCGGTCTGAAAGAGAATCAACGTTTGTTGAATCACGATTGGTGCTGCCTACTACTTGAGCGTCAGTAACATCATCTTGTATAAGTAGTTGCTGTAAGTCATAGAAGCTACCGTTGTAGATGTCTAAGTCTACATATCCCTTAATACCTGGCAGCCTTCCGGCATCGGTATGCTGCCAGAATTTCCAAGCACCTTGATACTCCATCTGATTAACATAATAATGAGCTATCCAATAAGGATAATCATCAAAGCGAGAATCAGAAAGGTATTGGTCTTTAAACTTATAATAGGTATAGATGATAGGTTTCACATGATACCTATCTTCTACTATATGTAGCCATGTCAGAATATTCTGCTGGAACTCTTCTGTACTGATATTCTTTGGTTTATGTTCCACATCAAGCACAGGTGGTAAATCTCCCGGCTGCAGATGAACCATGGCAAGGAAGAAATAAGCCTGACGACGTGCTGACGACTTATTACTCCAGAAATGATAAACACCACGTATAAAACCATACTCCTTCGCATTGGAGAAGTTCTCACGGAACTTTGCATCAATATGACTATCGCCTTCTGTTGACTTGATAATAATAAAACGGATAGGCAAACGGTCTATCAGCGCATTTCTAAGACGATTCCAGTTAATCGTACCTTGATAACGGCTTACATCAATACCATAAATCGTATAACCTTCAGGATAATCTGGATCACCATAAATAGCACGCCATCTGAAACCTGTAGGTGATACAAAAAAGAAGTAAAACAGAAAACTATACCCTACAGCAAGACACAATCCTCCAGCCCAACGTATCCAACTTGGCATTTGAATCCAAGTCTTTAGTATTGAATGAAACGCTTTGGAGATAAACATTTTCTTACTTTTGGATAATTTTAAGTTCTACTTTACATCTATATATATTGGACTTTCAAGGTTTCTTTTCATGAAGAAAAGGATTTATTTTCATGAAGAAAAAGATTTATTTACGTGAAGATAAATAATTATTTTCATGAAAATAAATTAGCACACTACCCTAAATGAGTTCAAAATATGTTGTTTCTTTAAATTAAATAGACAACAAAATGAAAACAATTAAGCACTACTTACAGTTGTATTCATGTGCTTTTATTCTCGTATGAATGCTATAATAATAGATTGAAAATCAAAGGGATAATTTAAATCATTTACCAACTACTCAAAATACAAAGGTCAGAAGGAGACAAGAGATTGTATAAAAATAAAAGAAGAAACAGAGGATATAGTTATCCCCTATCTCTTCTTTATGAATATACTATTACTTAGCCTGCTCTAATTCGAGAGTCTTAGTAGTCTGATCACATACTGAAGAAGGACCCCAGTACTGGATAGGACCTGGATAAACATAGCATGTTTCCTTAGCCCACTTATCACGCTGAGCAGCGAAAGCCTTAAATGGAGCACCATCAAGTTCAACGAGTGCCTTACGAATAACAGGCTTCATCTCACCATTACGTCTCTCCATGTTCATCATCATAGTGATTGGCACACCTCCAGCCTTCCACTGATCAGCAGGAGCTGTAGTGTTCTTAACGATAGCCATATAACCTGTCTTACCGTTAGCTATCAACTGAGCTGCTGATGAACCAAGTGCATAGCAGTAGTCTGCATCAAAGTTAGAAGGAGCTGCACAACGACCCTCGTAACCAAAGAAGTGGTGCAAAGGAGAGAACTTACCAGCATACTTACCTTCCTTCTTCCACTGATCAAGCTTAGCTGCAACCATCTCAGAGATGAGTTTCTCTGTCTCGATGAGAGATACCTGTACATTTCCGTGTGGGTCACGGTCGAGAGAAAGCTGACGAGCAACGCCCTCTGGAAGTGTCTCAAATGTAGCCTTGTTCTCTGCAGAGAGGTGTTCAAGGATATACTTACGCTGTGCATCCTTGTCAAGGTTCAAATAATCAGCACCATGAGCAGCGAGCAAATCATTCAACTCCTGAATCAAACGACCGATAGCAGGAATAAACTCGATAAGACCTTCTGGAATCAAAACAACACCGAAGTTGTTACCCTGCTCTGCACGGTAAGCAACAACACCTGCGATATACTCAACGATATCATTCAAAGTCTGATCCTTAGATTCAATTTCCTCAGATACCAAGCAGATGTTTGGCTGAGTCTGCAAAGCACACTCAAGAGCAATGTGAGATGCAGAACGGCCCATCAACTTGATGAAGTGCCAGTACTTACGAGCAGAGTTACAGTCACGCTCGATGTTACCGATAAGCTCAGAGTAAGTCTTTGTTGCTGTATCGAAACCGAAAGAAGTCTCAATCTGATCGTTCTTCAAGTCGCCATCGATAGTCTTAGGGCAACCAATAACCTGTACACCATACTGCTTAGCAGCATAGTATTCAGCCAATACACAAGCATTAGTATTAGAGTCGTCACCACCAATGATTACAACAGCCTTGATATCCAACTTACGAAGAATCTCAAGTCCCTTCTCAAACTGCTCTTCCTTCTCAAGCTTTGTTCTACCTGAACCAATCATATCGAAGCCACCAGTGTTGCGGTAAGCCTGAAGATTCTCAGCAGTAATCTCAATATAGTTGTGATCAACAAGACCACCAGGCCCCATAAGGAAACCATAAAGACGGTTCTCTGGGTTCAACTTCTTAACCTCATCAAAGAGACCAGAGATAACGTTGTGACCACCAGGAGCCTGACCACCTGAAAGGATGATACCAACGTTAATCTTAGCATTGTTAGCCGAATCAGCTGGAACAAACTCTACGAGAGGCATTCCGTACGTGTTAGGGAATAACTTCTTGATATCCTCTTGATTGTCAACACTCTGTGTAGGAGCACCTTCCTGCACCTTTACTGCACCCTGAAGAGCCTTAGGCAACTTTGGCTGATAGCCTGCTCTTTCCTTCTGCAATGCGCTAATTTCCATGTGTTTAATTTAAATGATTTGAATATAATGATTTATTTAATGTCTTTACTACTCTGCAAATTTACCTTTTTTATCCGATAATAGAAAGGAAAAGACGCTAAATTAAAATTTTAACTCTATTTTTATGTAAGAAAGTCTTGCTTTTCTTTTTTTTTATTTATCTTTGAACGAAAATATAAAATATAGCTATTTAGGATTAATATGAGCAACAAAAGAGATTTGAAACGCACCATCAATTACATTTGTGGTGATTTGTTTACAGAGGGCATCGCAGCATCTCTCTATGGTGAGAATCGTGATAATGACAATACTGAGGCTATCCTCACTTCTATTTTAGTAATGCACAGCAATTACATCAGACGCGTATCTCACGTTCAGCCGGGTATGCCTGCCAAAGTATATTTCAAAGACTTGAAGGACAAGTTTAGTAAAGAAGTCAATGAGATTGTTGATCAACTCAATAACCTTGCATAATGTTACAGGGTATATCAAAGTGGCTTCTTTATAGTTTTATGGGGTGGAAGAAGGATGTTAGGTTTACATTACCTGACAAAGCTATTATTTGTCTTGCACCTCACACAAGTAATTATGATTTCCTAATTGGTCAGCTTTACGCAAGCGCTGAGCGACTGAAGAGCAACTTCCTTATGAAGAAGGAATGGTTCTTCTGGCCGCTTGGTCCTATCTTTCGCAAACTCGGAGGAATCCCTGTATGGCGTGATAAGAAGACAAGTATGACCGACCGATTAGCCGATTATGCTATAAAGGCTGACAAGTTCCAACTTTGTATTACTCCCGAAGGAACCAGAAGTCTAAACCCTGAATGGAAGAAAGGCTTTTATTATATTGCACTAAAAGCACAACTGCCTATCTACCTCTACGGATTAGATTATGAAAGGAAGCTAATAGAGTGTTCAAAGGTTATAACACCATCGGGCGATTTGGAACAGGACATGAAGGAAATCAAATTGTATTTCAAAGACTTTAAGGGTAAACATCCAGAATTGTTTACGATAGGAGAATTAAACGGATAATGAAGATAAGATTGCTGTGTACAGTCCTTCTTGCAATGTCGTTTGCAAATACTTTTGCACAAGCGGGTAAGTCAACATGGGGGAAAACAGATTATGAAGATGCACCATGGGTAAAGAATGTTTCTCGCCCTAATGAAATCACAGAGGGATTACAGAATAGACATCTTTCTGTATGGTCATCGCATGGAAGATATTACGATGCTAAGAAGGGTGGATGGAGATGGCAAAGACCAATTCTATTCGGTACTACTGAGGACCTATACACACAAACAATAGTTCTTCCTTATCTCATTCCTATGCTTGAGAACGCAGGAGCAATTGTCTTTACACCTCGTGAAAGAGACTGGCAGAAGAATGAAATTATAGTAGATAACGATAGTCGCACCAACTACAAGGAAGAGAGTATGAAGAAGAAGTGGGCGACCACTTCGGATAAAGGCTTCGCACAACATTATGGAAGTTATAATGATGGTGAGAATCCATTTACAGCTGGTATGGCTCGACAAGTAAAGGCAAGAAAGCGCAACAGTAAGATTAGTTCTGTTGTCTACCAACCTACTTTCCCAGAAACAGGACGCTATGCCGTATATGTAAGCTATCAGACACAGAAGAAGAGTGTGGAAGCGGCAGAGTATATTGTTTTTCATAAAGGACAAGAAACACATTTCCGAGTAAACCAACGTATGGGTGGTGGCACTTGGGTTTATCTTGGCACTTTTGAGTTTGACAAGGGAAACAGTATCAATAACTCTGTTGTACTGACTAATCATAGTTCGCATAGAGGTATTGTAACTACTGACGCAGTACGCTTTGGTGGTGGTATGGGTAACATTGTTCGTGGTGGAACAGTGAGTGGTTTACCTCGTTTCCTTGAAGGTGCAAGATACTCAGCACAATGGGCTGGTGCACCTTGGAATGTAGTCAGCAAGAGTAATGGCTCTAATGACTATAACGACGACATCAACTGCCGTTCCTTGATGACGAATTGGCTCGCTGGAGGTTCTTGTTATCTGCCTGAAAAGAAAGATGGTAAGAAAGTACCTATCGAACTTACGTTGGCTATACATAGCGATGCCGGAGTTAAAACTGATGATAGTTACGTAGGTACCTTGGGAATCTGTACTACGCAAGACGGTAATAAAACATTGGGAGATGGACTTTCACGTAAGGTTTCAAAGACCTTTGCAGAACAGTTGGTAGCCAATGTAAAGAAGGATTTGGACAATGCTTTCCACATCAATTGGACAACTCGTTCAGTGTGGGATCGCAACTATAGCGAAACGCGATTACCTGAAGTTCCCTCTGCTATCCTTGAGACTCTTTCTCATCAGAACTTCCCTGACATCAAGTTAGGACAAGACCCAAACTTCAAGTTCACCTTTGCACGCTCGGTTTATAAGACTATTTTGAAGTATGAAGCTAACATGCACGGTAAGACTTATACTGTTCAACCACTTGCACCAAATAACTTCAAGATAGAATATGTATCAGCAAACAAGGTGAGATTGCAATGGAGACCAACTACGGATGCCAGTGAACCTACCGCAACCCCTACTTCCTATAACGTATATTTTGCGATGGGAACAAGAGGTTTTGACAATGGTATGAACGTTCGCAATCCTTATTTTGACATAGAATTGCTACCTGGTGTAGTCTACAACTTTAAGGTAACGGCTTGTAACCGTGGTGGTGAGAGTTTCCCAACAGAAGTTCTTTCAGCCTTACGCAATGAAGGTGCAACTCAGACTATTCTCATTGTCAATGCTTTTAGTCGTCTTTCTTCTCCTGCTGTTGTTAATACAAGCACAGAACAGGGTTTCGACCTTGAAGCAGACCCAGGTCTTAGCTATGGTCCTGTGGCTGGATGGGCAGGAAGACAAGCCAACTTCAACAAGGCAATGATGGGCAAAGAAGGTCCAAATGCTTTAGGTTATGGTGACGAAGAACTCGTAGGTAAGGTTATTGCAGGAAATGATTTCAACTATGTCAAAGACCATGCAGAGGCATTACGCCATGCTGGTAAATACAATATCGTCAGCTGTAACAGTAAGGCTGTTGAGTATGGCGAAGTCAATCTTTCTAAATATGCAATGGTAGACCTACTCTTTGGTAATGAGAAAGATGATGGACATAGCTTGTATTATTATAAGACCTTCAAGCCAGCACTCCGTCAACAGTTGACTAAGTATCTGAATAATCGTGGCAAACTCTTTGTCAGTGGTTCTTACCTTGCATCCGATATGCAGGGTGTTGATGAGCAAGATTGGTTGAAAAACAACCTCAAGATTACATTTGATGGGGCAAACTATGACAATTATAACTCTGTAGTAAATGGTATGGGAATGTCATTCGATGTTTATCGCACTATCAATGAAGAGCATTACGGTGCTTATACACCAGACAACATCCTACCTGTTGACAACGCTTTCAGCACCTTGACTTATGCAGATGGCAAAACTGCAGCGGTGGCATATAAAGGAACTGACAACAGTGTTTTCACATTATCCTTCCCATTCGAGTGCATCAAGGATGCACCTACACGTAACAGTATCATGAAGGGTATTGTCAACTTCTTAATGAAGAAATAACAACAAAGAAATTGGAATAATCTAAAAGTGTAAAGACTATGTATAAAATTCAAGCAAACGCTTCGGGTACACGAAGCATTGAGATTACAGACAGCCATCTTGAGACAATTCAGAAGTATTCACTTCTCTCTGGATTGGTTGATTCCAATGGTATTATTGATGAGGATATCCTCGACAAACTGAAATTCAATGTCCGTGGACTTCTCGAGTCTGAACCTGGTAAAGATAAAGACTTGTTAGACTTATGTCTTGATGTTATTTATAATCAAAACATGAAAGCCATAGGTCTTAAGAATCTTGTTGTACTCTTCAAAGAATGGAGCGCAACACACCAAGACTCTGAGGAAGAAAACCAAGGAGCGCTTTAACAGCTAATAATGCCATAAAATTAGCTTCTACTTATTGAAAATTAAAAACATACTTATAAAGAAATTCAATTAAATACAAAAACATTTGAGTTCACAAAAAGAAAATAGAAGACCTGCAAAGCAGCATAAAAAGACAACACCTACACAGCGACAAGATAGAGAGGCTGCTGTTAAGCATGAAGCTAAAATCACAAGACCTTCAAGATTTCAGCTGACAGATTTCCTCCCTACCACAAAGAAGGAGGTAGAACTCCGTGGTTGGGATCAGTTAGACATTATCCTTTTCTCGGGTGATGCCTATATAGACCATCCTGCCTTTGGTGCTGCTGTCATTGGTAGAACACTTGAGGCAGCTGGCTATAAGGTGGCTATCGTTCCACAACCTGACTGGCATGGCGACTTCCGAGACTTCAAAAAGTTAGGCCGTCCACGTCTCTATTTCGGTATCTCACCTGGCGCAATGGACTCGATGGTGAACAAATACACTGCCAATCGTCGTCTACGCTCAGACGATGCTTATTCACCTGATGGCAGACCCGACCTGCGCCCAGAGTATCCAAGCATCGTTTACTCTAATATCCTTAGACAGCTCTATCCCGATGTTCCTATTGTCTTAGGCGGTATTGAGGCTTCATTGCGCCGTCTTACTCATTACGACTATTGGAAAGATTGTTTGCGCAAGTCCATTCTCTGCGATGCACGTGCCGACATGATTATCTATGGTATGGGTGAAAAACAGGTGGTTAGCATAGCACAAGAGTTGGAAAATGGTGCAAACATTAAAGACTTGAAGCATATTCCACAGACCGTATATCTTTGTAAAGAATCAGAGATTCCTGATGGAATAAAAGAGAGTGACATTGTACTTCATTCCCACGAATCTTGCTTACACAACAAGAAATATCAGGCTGAGAACTTCAAACATATAGAAGAAGAGTCCAACAAAAAACACGCACAGCGTATCCTACAGGCTGTTGACAACGTTTATGCTGTTGTTAATCCACCCTATCCTACCATGACAACAGAGGAGGTAGATGCAGCCTACGACCTACCATATACACGCGAACCACATCCGAAGTATCGTGGTAAGACTATTCCTGCTTATGAGATGATTAAGCACAGTGTGAACATTCATCGCGGATGCTTTGGTGGCTGTTCATTCTGTACCATTTCTGCACATCAGGGTAAGTTTATTAGCTGTCGCTCGAAAGAGAGTATCTTAAAGGAAGTAAAGCAGGTTATACAGATGCCCGACTTCAAAGGTTATCTCTCCGATCTCGGTGGTCCGTCTGCCAATATGTATGGTATGGCGGGTAAGAACCAGAAGGCTTGCGAACATTGCAAACGTCCAAGCTGTGTGAACCCAGAGATATGTCCTAACCTTGAAACCGACCATACCAAGCTGCTTGAAATCTATCATGCAGTCGACGAACTACCAGGAATAAAGAAGAGTTTTATCGGTTCTGGTGTACGTTATGACCTACTTCTGCACAAGAGTAAGGACGAGAAGAGTAATGAGGCTGCCAGACAATATACTCGTGAGTTGATAACACGACATGTGAGTGGACGATTGAAGGTTGCACCAGAGCATACTTCAGACCGCGTACTAAGTTTGATGCGTAAGCCTTCGTTCCAACAGTTCTATGCTTTCAAGAAGATTTTTGACCGCATCAACCGTGAGGAGAATATGCGACAGCAGATTATTCCTTACTTCATATCTTCTCATCCTGGCTGCCAGGAAGAGGATATGGCAGAGTTGGCAGTACTAACGAAAGACCTTGACTTCCACTTGGAACAAGTGCAGGACTTCACCCCTACCCCAATGACTGTTTCTACAGAGGCATGGTACACGGGGTATGATCCTTACACACTCGAGCCAATCTTCTCAGCAAAGACACCAAAGGAGAAGCTTGCACAGCGTCAATTCTTCTTCTGGTATAAGCCTGAAGCACGACGAGATATTGAGCGAGAACTTCACCGCATTGGACGTAGTGACTTGATTGCTAAGCTCTATGACAATGTTCCGAAGCGACACTCTCGTGCGGTTTATGATCCTAAGGCAATCGGAAGTACTCCCGACATTCCAAACAAAAAACGGAAGGGAAGAGAGGAAAAACCAACAGAGAATCGTAGAAAATCTGCAAAGCAAAATGGTAAACAGCCAAAGAGTTTCAATCCAAACTTTTCTGGTAACCATCGTCGAAGACAAAAATAAAATTATGAAAAAGGAGTTATGACCCAAAAGGCATGGCTCCTTTTTTTAACTTATAACGATAAGGTGAAATTAAAAAGGGCTTTCTACTCTATTATTTTGCACATCCAATAATCTAAACACAACTAAGAAAAGAGCTACTAAAAACAAACATACACTGGTAAAATATTACGACAAAAAGAAGATGAGAAAGCACAGTAATTTATCGAAATAGAAGTTTTTTCATCACAACTACAACCAATTAGTTTTCAAACAGTTACATAACCAAGTAATAAAAGGTGCTTAATTAGACTTCAAAAGGGCGTTAGTAAGACCTCAAAAAGGCATCTTTTACAAGTCAATTAAGCCTTAATTAGAAGCCCAAAGAGCATATTTTACTTTTCAGGATTTGAATTTTCATTACAAAATAGAAGTGTGAATGATAAACACAGAGCGATTAGCAACCTATCGCTTTATCAATAACTCAAAAAACACTTATCATCGTCAGAATAGCATGTAACAGATACATCTTGCCTATTATACACCATCTTTTTCCCACGGAGCTATGCAATTAGATACAGATAGAAGTCATTAAACCTAAAACCTTAACAATATTTAAAGAGGTGAAGATAACTATCTCCACCTTTTTTAGTAATTTTGCATTTGATTCTGTAATAAGAGCTTTTTTGCTCCTACAAAAGTAGATGGGCAGGAAGAAACAGATGATAAAAAATAATTTATTAAGAAGCTATAAATAAGAAAATAAATTCAAATTATGAGTAAGCAAACAGAAAAGATCAAGGCACTCGTGGAGAAGCGCGAGTTAGCACGCTTAGGTGGTGGCCAGAAGGCTATCGACAAGCAGCATGAGCGCGGAAAGTATACTGCACGTGAGCGTATTGAAATGCTGGTTGACAAAGGCAGCTTCGAGGAATATGATATGTTCAAACTCCATCGTTGTCATAACTTCGGTATGGAGAAGAAGCAGTACCTCGGTGATGGTGTTGTTGCTGGTTCAGCAACTATCGACGGTCGTCTCGTCTACCTCTATGCACAGGACTTCACCGTAAATGGTGGTTCGCTTTCTGAAACAATGGCTCAGAAGATCTGTAAGGTAATGGATATGGCTATGACCAATGGTGCACCAGTCATCTGTATGAACGACTCTGGTGGCGCACGTATCCAGGAGGGTATCTCTGCTTTGGCAGGTTACGGCGAAATCTTCGAGCGTAATATCCTCGCTTCTGGTGTTATCCCACAGATCTCAAGCATCCTTGGTCCATGTGCCGGTGGTGCAGTTTACTCTCCAGCATTGACAGACTTCATCATCATGAAGGAGCAGACAAGTTACATGTTCCTGACTGGTCCTAAGGTTGTAAAGACCGTAACTGGTGAAGATATCGACGCAGAGCACCTTGGCGGTGCAAGCGTTCACGCTTCAAAGAGTGGTGTAACAAGCTTCACAGCTAAGACTGAGGAAGAGGCAATGGACCTTATCAAGAAGCTCCTTTCTTACATTCCTTCAAACAACCGCGAGGAAGCACCACGTGTAGAGTGTACCGACCCTATCGACCGTAAGGAAGACCTCTTGAACGAGATTATCCCAGACGATCCAAACCAGGCATACGATATGTACAAGGTAATTCAGGCTGTAACTGACAACGGAGAGTTCTTCGAGGTTCAGCCAAAGTTTGCTAAGAACATCATCACTGGTTTCGCTCGTTTCAATGGTCAGAGTGTTGGTATCGTAGCTAACCAGCCATCAGCCTACGCAGGAGTATTAGATACTAACGCAAGCCGTAAGGGTGCGCGCTTCGTTCGTTTCTGCGATGCTTTCAATATTCCAATCGTTTCACTTGTTGATGTTCCAGGTTTCCTCCCAGGTACTGGTCAGGAGTATAACGCTGTAATCCTTCACGGTGCACAGTTACTCTATGCTTACGGTGAGGCTACAGTTCCAAAGATTACTATCACATTGCGTAAGAGCTATGGTGGTTCACACATCGTTATGGGTTGTAAGCAGCTTCGTTCTGACCTCAACTTCGCATGGCCAAGCGCAGAGATTGCCGTTATGGGTGCATCTGGTGCTGTTGCCGTTCTCTGTGGTAGAGAAGCTAAGGAAGTTAAGGAGCAGGGTGGCGACGTTAAGCAGTTCCTCGCTGAAAAGGAAGAGGAATACTCTGAGAAGTTTGCTAATCCATATCAGGCAGCTCAGTTCGGCTATATCGACGATGTTATCGAACCACGCAACACTCGTTTCCGCATCTGCCGTGGCTTGGCTCAGTTGGCTCATAAGAAGCAAGACTTACCAGCTAAGAAGCATGGCTGTATGCCAATGTAATAAGGAGGCACGCAACTATGGATAAAAACGTATATGCAGCTATTGCAATGGCACTCTATGAGTTTGCCGGAAACAATGTTCACGATAACGAGCCGGGCGTTATCACTATTCTGCCAAAGCAGACAATGTGGGATGCTAAGTTCGAGATAATGACAAAGAAACCATAATAGACAACAATGAAAGAATTCAAATATACTATCGACGGCAAGGAATATAAAGTCGAGATTGGTGAGATTAATGCCGAGAATGTTGCAGAAGTAACTGTCAACGGTGAGCAGTATGCAGTACAAATGGAACAGCCTGCTGAACCTGAGAAGAAGAAGGTTGAGCTTGGTAAGCCAGCTGCTGCTGAGGCAAGTGAGGAGGCTGCTCCTGCTGTTGCTATCAACAGTTCTGCAGCTGTTAAGGCTCCACTACCCGGAACCATCACATCTGTTGAGGTGACTGTTGGTCAGGAAGTGAAGGCAGGCGATACTGTTGTTGTCCTCGAGGCTATGAAGATGCAGAACAACATCGAAGCTGAGAAGGATGGCAAGGTAACTGCTATTGCTGTGAAGGTCGGTCAGGCTGTGCTTGAGGACGACCCATTGGTTGTTATTGAATAATTCAGCTATCAGTTGACATTCGTCACTGGTGCTATTATCATTTTCTTAAGAGGGTGTGTCATTGCGACATACCCTCGCTTTTTTGATAATAGCGCCTTAAACTGTATAGAGAAACACACACAATCACATTTCTTTTCAAAGTAGAAAAGATGACTATTTATTATTAAGTTACACCTTATTAATAAATAACCTCCTTGCCTTACGTTGAAAGGGGAAATGTAATTGTGTGCTTATAAAAGTAAGGACTCTACGTCCTACACTTACTAAGTCAAAGGATTAATCCTCTGACTGATACTATTTTCTATCTGTTTACAGTCTGTTTCCTTCCTTAGGAAATACAACTGAAGGCTTGAAAGTTTTTGCTTCTTCAAAATCCATCAGCGCATAAGAAATGATAATTACCTCATCACCAACGACAACCTTACGTGCTGCTGCACCATTAAGACAGATACAACCAGAGCCACGATCTCCTTTAATAATATACGTCTCAAAGCGTTCACCGTTGTTATTATTGACAATTTGAACCTTCTCACCTGCTATCATATTAGCAGCTTCCAATAAGTCTTCATCAATGGTAATACTACCCATATAATGAAGATTTGCCTCTGTGACAGTAGCACAATGCAACTTACTTTTTAATACTTCTATCTGCATCTTTTCTTATTATCCTCTATACTTTATGTGGTCGATAAGTCGAATAGGTGTATGACCACAATAAACTGTAATACAACCAACAACATACGCTTCCCATGTGTTCACTTCAAGAAGTGTGTTGCCATCTACAATCTCAAAATATTCAACCTCAAGTCCGTCAACAGCATTGATGTCTACAATGACTCTTTCATAAGTTTCAGCAACACTATGAGTCTTAGAATACTCAATACTCTGACTTAGGACTTCGTATATCTTCGGTGCAATAGCACGTTCTTCCGCTGTCAAAAGCATATTGCGTGAACTCATGGCTAAACCATCTGCTTCACGTACAATCGGACATTCTACTATCGTGAGTTCATCCTTCATGCCGATAAAATCAACAAGACGTTTTATAACAGCTATCTGCTGCCAATCCTTCTCACCGAAATAGGCTTTATTTGGATGAACTATATAGAATAACCTACTGACAACTTGACAAACACCATTAAAATGACCGGGGCGCTTTGCACCCTCCATCACCGTTGATTGTGGCGGAAACTCATAATGACGATTATCAGGTTTAGGGTAGACTTCCTCAACAGAAGGAGCAAAAACATAGTCTGCTCCACAAGCTTCAATA
>ERZ773049.830-NODE-830-length-18582-cov-7.814109_pt1 | contig 18582 bp, 10 predicted proteins | sample MGYA00580633_ERZ773049 | MGnify/ENA primary metagenome ERZ773049 (study PRJEB29015, sample SAMEA2737991) | human oral metagenome | biome: human oral; feature: human-associated habitat; material: dental | place: China | collected 2066 ... | reverse complement strand
TCGCGATTGCTGATGCGGGGACGCTTGACTTCGTTGCCGGGATCGCACATATCGATGAAGACCCCGGAAACGTCCAAGCCGGGCGCGGCAGAAAAGGCCTTGCGGGTGACTTCGCCGATCAGCTTGCGCGCATCGTCTTCGGTTGCGACGGTGAGGATGACCTTGCCGGATGACTTCGAGACCCAGCCGAAGTCGATCCTCGGGCGGGCGTTGCTGGCCGCTTGCTCGGTCCAGTCGGCGAGTTGTGTGATGAGATAGGAGGCGCCCACATTGTCGCGCAAACGCGGGGAAGAGAAGACGAACCGCTGATTTCCGTTGGTCTCCAGCATGACGAGTTTCATTCAAGCCCTCCTTTGGGCTACCGAGGCGTATACGGGAATCCTAATACTTTCCGTTCCAGTTTTCAGGTCCTTTTTTCGGAAGATCTTGGAATGACGTCACGCTATCTGAACGGTAAGACTAGACTTGTTCCGGAGCCGATTGTGGCCCCGTTCACTCAAAGAGGAGGCAGTGATGACGCTCATCATTCATGCAGTAGGCGACGGCGATCTGGGAAGTGACATCCTAGGGCTCGATAAAAATCAAAAAAGCTGCAAAAGAAAAGAACATCAAAGGCAACTCGAATCGCTGATTGAAAAAGCAAACTCTGGTGGCGTCGACAATCTCATCGGAGCCCTCTTTGAAAACAAGTATCCAGATTCTCCTCACCAAGAATCTACGAGATTTACGCGCTCTCCGATGGCATTGGAACTGAAAGCCCTTTACGAAAAGGGGAAGGCGAAACGCGTTAAATTCATTCTCGTGGGCACGGAGACGGGCCAAGAGGGCACTGACACCGCAAAAACGGCCAAGCTGATAAAAGAGGCATTAGAAAACAAGAAAGTTAAGGATTACATTGAAAGAGAATATGAGATAACTGTTGACGAGGTAATTGTAGAAATTGGGGATCTTCGAGAGAGGGAGAGCTTGAATATCCTTAGGGGCCGTCTTGAATCCGAGCTCAAAACCAGCGATCCGTCAAGACGGGCGCTGGTAAATGCTTTTTCAGGTTCCACGATGGTGGTTTGCGCGCTAATGGGCTTGGTGGATCAAATAGGTTTCGATTGGGAGATTGCTGTTCCTTCCTTACCGGAATCTGGGGATTTCAGCGCCTGTCGTCGGAAGCTCCAGCTGGATGAATCCGGTGTCTTCTATTGGCTGCGGTCGCTCGGTTACCTGGAACAGGCGAAAAAATGGGCAGAAACAGAAGGCTGCGAAGAGCTTATCGACGCCAAACACAAGGAAGTCGTTGCCCTCCTCGAAGTGTTGAAGGACAAGCAAGGGGAAGCAACTTCCCGGGAACTGGCTGCTGGCGGGGCTATCAGCATGCTCAGGGGCGACAACGGTGCGGGTTTGCTACTGAGAGCTTGGTTTCAGAAGGCCTATGAAGAGCGACTGTCGGCAGAGAACAAGGGCATTTCCAAGAGTGAGGGGTTTTCTTCGGTTTTCGTAAAGACACTGAAGAGGAACGGGAAGAAAAGAAAGAAGAACGAAATGCTAGGTGTTGCCATTGGGAAAGCGAAGAGGCTTCTGAAACAGGGAAAGGGGGCGGAGGCAGATGTGTGGTTGGTCGAGAGCCGGCACGACTGGTTGAACGAGGCGGGAAAAGCCGCTGTCCACGATGCCGCCGCGCCAACGATCAGCCAGATTGCTTCCATGCGAAAGGAGTCAGAGCTGAGCGCCGCAGTTCCAGAATGGATGCCATGGCCGTTCCAGAGGCCGATCCTCTACATATTCGCGATGGGAACGGCGTGTCAACCCCCGACGATTCCAGAGAGAATATTGCGAGAGCCGTTGAAGAATAGATCGGCTAAAGAAGGACAGTCACCCGGGGAGCGGATACTGATGAGGCTTCGTCGAGCTTACCCGGGGGCTCTATTGTCGGATTCCCCCGGTTTGCCTCTGGAGTTCCTTATTCTGCACTCCTCTGATCCCGGTTCAAAAAAAGCTGCTGTGAAAGCTGCGAGGTCGGTCTCGACCGCCGCCGTAACGAATGCCTGGGAAACGAATGCCTGGGAAAACGGACAACATCCGCCCATTCACATCGCTGAATATGGCCCTGGAGACGCCAACGACTTGATTGCTACGTCGTTAGTTTCCAAGGCCGTTGCTGCCCAGGTGGAAATGACGCTCGAAGACAAGAGGCCTGCGACAGTCGTCGTGGTTGGAACGGGACAAAAGGGTGCCGTCATCGGAGCTTTGGAATCCGCGCAGAAATGGTGCGGTAAGAATGCGGTTCCGCTGTTTCTCCAAACGTTTGTCGACAAAGGCCGTGGCATTGAGGATCCGGAGTCGCAGTTCCACCGCGTCGCTCTTCACCGCAGCGCCAAGAAGGCGTTGCTCAAGGCGGCCTTGACGAGCCTGCGCAATATGAACCTCTTGAGCGCGGTGAGGGTTCTTGGTGCCGGCGACGGTGAGATGAACGAACTTGCCGACAAGTGCGACAGCTTGCGGCGGGAATACGTTGAGGCGGTCAATTCGAAGGATCCCGACGCAGATGCGGCGACGATCCTGGATGTGCTGAAGGTGGTGCGATGGCTGTGGGAAGACCCGCTCGAAAGCGACTGCAACGGGGCAGAAATGCGAGAGATATCGGCGGATTGGGAGACACGATCCAAGCTCGCAGTGATTGCTGCTGAAATAACGAGCTTCAAGTATGGGAAACGCAAGCTCATGGTTCGCAATACGAGTCTGGATTCCGGCGATTTACTGAGCATTGTTGATTTGCCTGCCACAGGGGATGCGCGTCAATCAGGGAGCGGAGAGGCAAACAAGAAACCTAGAAAAGCCAATCATAAAGACTTGCTTCAGCTTCTTTACTGGGTACGCAGTAGCCTTGTTGTTCTTCATGGTCAAACAGCGCCTGACGAAGCGCTTGATGAGGTCCTCAAGAAGCTTGCGTACGCTCCTAACGATGGAAGCGGCGGAACGCTCAATATAGTGGTTCCTGACGGTTTCTCCTACCCTTACCTCATTGATGAGGTATGCAGGAGCATCACAAAAATCGCTGGAACAGGTGAATATCCCGCTCTGGGAGACTCAGGTTGGGAAGAGCGGTACAGGGAGCTATTCCGAAATATTTGCGAGGAGCTGCGAAGGATGGAGTCGGAATGAATGCCTGCACCGCTTTTTATCTGTACCACTTTTTATAGGCATGCTTGGCTCAATTTTTTATAGGAACGCTCGGCGGCCAAAGGCTTTCGCTGCAATAGCGGGCGAAAATGGCAAAGCGTCACGCCGTCGGCTCGACCTTGAGCACGCCCATGCCGAAGCCGGTGTGAGAGCCCACGTTGGTGAATCGTGCCAGAGCCATGAGGCGCGAAAACAGGCGCACCTGGGATTCGTCGGCGTCTTCACGGGCGCGAATCCGGAGGTTTCCCTCGGAGGCTTCGATTCGTCTGGCCGATAGGCGGCCGCGAACGCTACTGGAAGGCACTCCCAGATTAACCGGAACGATATGTGTGTGGTCTTCTACTGCGAAGGCCTCGGCGATGGCGGCTCGGTCGACGCGGTCGGGCGCGGTCGCACGCCCCCACGCCCACCAGCGATTTTGAAGGCTGGTGGCCAGCGACGCCGCCGAGATTTCAGTGATATGCCGGCCTTTCGAGGTAAAAACGGTGGGCGTGAGCAGGTGTATATCCCAAGCCGTGGCGGCGTCATCGGAAGCGATGTCCTGCCAACTGACGCGTTCGAGCACCTGAGCTTCAAGCGCAGCAAGCGCGGCCGTGGACTCGCCGCCGTTTCCGATGTAGAGCACGCCGCCCCATGCGAGCCAGGCGTCAAGCGGGTCAAGCAGCCTATCGTCCAGCAAACGCAGTTCGACGCCGAACCTTCCCGGCGCCTGCGTCATGTCGCCAAGCGAATACGGTTTTGGACCGCCGAGGTTGTGGGCGGGCCGCGCGGCGAGGGAGGGAATGCGGCGAGCGCGCTCGGCGGAAATCCCGGGCGGGAGATCGAAAATGTGCCCGACGGCGGCGTGCAAGCGCCGGGGAGTGGCATGGATGGACCCGGGGGAGTCGAACTGGATGAACACTGTGCTCGGCATGGTTCTGTTTTACCCGGTCTGCCACGGCTACGCTAGACGTCTGTGGATGTGCGCGGCATAGGGTGGATAGGCGGGCGGTGCGGTAAGTAGGCGGTGTCAGCAGGCAGGTGGGGGTGCGAGGACAAGTGGGGTGCGAGTAGACAGACGAGTAATATGTGGCTGGCGCAAACCGGTGAGTGGCCGGTTGCGCCTCGCCTGTTTTTCACCTGTGTCACTTACTATTCCGAAGGTGCGAGGTGGTGGTTTTTTGGCTTGGGTTTGTTGGAAGCCGGTGGTGTACTGGTGGGTAGGGGGTGTCGGTGGCGCTGGGGTTGTTTGTGGCGGTTTTCTGCGGTTGTGTGGTTTAATTGGAGCGGTGTGAGCCGGTCGAATGCGGTGCTTTCTAGGTCGGCGGCGATTTCGCTCCAGTAAGCGGCGTTGTGGCGCTGTTTTCTGGGGGTAGAGTCGGAAAGCACCAAGCACCAAGCACCAAGCACCAAGCACCAGAAGGTGCATTGAGACTCGATGGTGTTCATAGTGTGATGTCCTTTCCGGTCGGAAAGCACCAAGCACCAGAAGGTGCATTGAGACAGGGACGACGTCGATCTCGTCAGCAAACTTTTGTCTGGTCGGAAAGCACCAAGCACCAGAAGGTGCATTGAGACCAGACCCGGGCTGGGCCAAGATCACACATGATCTGTCGGAAAGCACCAAGCACCAGAAGGTGCATTGAGACCAACGTTATCGAAATGTTCCTTGAGTCGTCTTATTTCTGCGGTCGGAAAGCACCAAGCACCAGAAGGTGCATTGAGACCCGAATGTGGCGGCGGCCGTCGGGGCCTCCGTCACCGCCGTCGGAAAGCACCAAGCACCAGAAGGTGCATTGAGACGGGAAATGCCCGATGCAGCATAGCTCCGTGCATACGTGTCGGAAAGCACCAAGCACCAGAAGGTGCATTGAGACGACAACTGACATGAACATCTTTCCCGGCAAGGCAAGAGTCCAGTCGGAAAGCACCAAGCACCAGAAGGTGCATTGAGACTGGTAGAGATTTTGGTGGTAGGTTACGAGTGCAATCTGTCGGAAAGCACCAAGCACCAGAAGGTGCATTGAGACATCGCCACGATGACGCGGATGCGCTCTTCTATTGTTCGGTCGGAAAGCACCAAGCACCAGAAGGTGCATTGAAACCTTAATAGCGGGGGTGATCATCGCCCTCGCCACCGCAGTCGGAAAGCACCAAGCACCAGAAGGTGCATTGAAACGAGACAAGCTCATTCGTCTGCGGGTCACGCTCAATCAAGTCGGAAAGCACTAAGCACCAGAAGGTGCATTGAGACAATCCGGGGGGCACGGGGTTGCAGATTGGCAATCCTGGTCGGAAAGCGCCAAGCACCAGAAGGTGCATTGAGACTAAACCGGCTGGCTGCTTTGCCATTGGCCTTTCTCGTCGGAAAGCACTGAGCGCCAAACGATGTGTCAATGCCTGCTTGTCAAAGGTGAGCGGGTCAGCGTGGCGTCGCAGAAAGGACGTGTGTCTCGAGATGTCGAGGCGCACGAATATACAGAGTGTCAGCTCCCATGATTGACAGCATGTTCCGCTGCCTTGAATGCCTCCATTGGCCATAGGTGCTTACCGTGAGTGCACGGTGAAATAGAATTTCATTAGCAGCGCGCGAATCCAGGTCTGTGACAGCGCGTGTATGGCAGTTGGCCTGTTTGAAGCTCGTAACCGTGTGCCCTGTCGCCAAACAGCCTGGCCCGCCAAAACCACGTCTCCTTGCCCAAAGGCAGCCTGTGGGCATCGATATCTGCGAACCACGGGAACCTCGTCCATGCCCGAAGGTCCAGGCTATTTCCGCGTGGACTCCAGAGCTTCGCGCACGGCCTCCTTCTGGCGGGCCGAGGTCTGCACGCTCGGGTGCCGGGCATCCCAGTAGGCGATAACCAGCGCCACAGCGATGAATGCTGCAAGCAAGGCACATCCGGCAACCATCGCCTTGACATAGCTTTCACCGGCCAAGCTGTAGAAAAGACCCGTGCAGGCCGCGGTTCCGATCGCCGTCGCTATACGTTGACCCGTCTGCATGATGCCCGACGCCGTCCCGCCGCTTTCCACAGGCACATCACGCAGCGAAAGCGCCTGGTTAGGCGACGTCACCCAACCTATCCCGAAACCGATGATCGCCGCGCCGATCCCAAACCACCACACACTCGCCCCGCGATCCACAAACACGGTGGCCACCGCAATCGCCACCAGACCCACGACGTTCAAGAAGATCCCGACGATCACAATCCTGCGGCCCCACCGCCACACGAGCCGCCCAGCCAGGGGCGCCGAAATCACCTGCGCCACCGCCGTCGGAAGGACGAGCATGCCGGAAATCAACGCGCTTTTACCGATCCCGCGTTGAACGTAATCCGCGAGAATCACGCCCATCGTCGTCGAACCCGCGAAAAAAGCCGTAATCGTGGCCGTGCCCAAAGTGAATGTGCGAATCTTCAGAAGGCGAGGGTCCACCATCGGCTCCCCGCCGCGGCCGTGAAGCCGATGCTCCCACAGCCACCACAGGCCCACCAGCGCAAAGCCAACCGGCAGAAGCCACCACGTCCACGGCATCGTCGCCGCCGCCATGAACGGCAGCATGAGCCCAACGATAGCGATCGCAAGGAGCACTGCACCCACGGGGTCAAGCCGCTTCCACAGGTGGCTGCGGTGCTCGGGGTCAATCGGTTCGCGCGGAATCCACTTGAGCGCCAGCACAAACACCGCAGCGGCCACCGGCACATTGAACCCGAGGGTCGCTCGCCAACCAATGGATTCCGGCAGCAGCTCAAGGAAAACACCGCCAACGGTTGGTCCGATCGCCACGGCAACGCCCACCGTCGCCCCGAAAATTCCGAAAGCCTTCGCTCGCTCTTTGCCGCGGTAGTGCTGCTGGATCAAGCCCCCCGTCTGCGGCGTGTAGATCCCCGCACCAAAGCCCATGACGGCGCGCGCGACGTCAAGCATAAGGGCATTCGTGGCCAGGGTTGCCGCCGTCGACGCGATGGCGAAAATCAACACCCCCGCCGCGAAAAGGCGCCCGCGCCCAAGAATGTCGCCCGCACGGCCCGCCGCCACAAGGACGACGCCGATGGCCAGCGAGTACCCCGAAAGCGCCCACTGCATCTGGCTGGGTGAGGCATCCAGCGCCGTTTTGATGGATGGTAGCGCCACGTTAATGATGCTCACGGTGATGAGCGAGAGGAACAAACCGCTGATGAGGACGAAAAGAAGGCGCGCGCGAGCACGCCCCTGTAAGGCAGGGGAATCTGAAGGCATGATGTATAAGCTTATGCCCGTGCGGCGGCCGCGGATGCCCGCCTACGGTGGGAACTTGGTCACCGTGGCGGGCCTGACTCGCCCCGCACCGCGCTCATACTCGCATACGCTTGATGCATGGATGCCGATGCCTTCAGTTATGCCGCTTTTGATACGGGAGGCGGTGCTGCCTCTTCTGCCGATTCTGCTCCTTCTGCCGATATCGCACTTTCTGCTGATGCCGCACATCCCGCCGATGCTGCTCTTTCTGTGCCTGCGCACGCCGATGCCTCCGATTCCGCCCTCGCACACGCCGCCGAAGTTGAACCTCATGCCGCCATTGACGCGGCTCCAGCTTTGCGAGAAGACCTACGCGCATACACTCTCACCGCCATAGAAGGACTGCTCGGCCCCGAGGCCCTTGCCGCCGTGCATCGCGAACAGCGCCTTCCCGCCCTGGTGCGGACGCGCGCGATCGCACAAGGAAGTTGCGGCAGAACCGGCGTGGAATCCGTACACGCCGTGAAAGCTCCGAACGAAACCAGCGCAAAAGCCGCGAAAGATGTCGGCGAACCGAGCGCGGAGAACGCGGACCGCATCAACATGTCCGACGTTAGGCTTGCCAATCTCACGAGGCTCTTCATGCTCGGTGATCGGCTCAACGACGAGGACATCGCGGCAGCTCTACCGGCGACTTACGCGAATGGGGGCGTGGACGCCGTGGTCCACAGTGGGCGTGCTCTCTTCCAGATCGTTCCCGCGTCGATTCCTCGGCATCTTGGAATTTTTAGAGGATCGCCGGTGGGTGGAGGCGAGCGCGCCGATGTCCTCATCGCCTCCGATTGGGGCGAGTTGGCGGGCGTAATTCCGGGTCAGAGTCACGTTATGCCCGTCGGAGGAGCCACGCGAACGCTCGCAGCAATGGCCGCCTACGGCGTGGGGGAGCGGGTGCTCGATGTCGGAACAGGGTGTGGATACCACGCGATTCTGGCCGCGCTGTGCGGGGCGCGGGTGACGGCCACCGATGTTTCGGCCCGAGCTCTCGCCTACGCCCGATTGAATGCCGCCCTCGCGGGGGTCACGATCGACTTTCGGTGCGGTTCGCTCCTGGATCCCGTGCGCGAACGGTACGACGTCGTCGTCTCGAATCCGCCGTTCGTTATCACGCCGGAAGCCGCTCGCACGCGTGGTGTCCGCACGTATCGCGATGGCGGGCGCGAGGGCGACTCGCTGTTGGCTGAGCTCGTCGGTGGGCTCGGCGAAGTGCTTGCGCCCGGAGGCAGAGCGTGGCTTCTGGGCAATTGGGAGATCGGCGGTTCCCGGGCACCCGAAGGCTCGGTATCCGATCGCTCGGCTCCCGCGGATTTAGGCCGCGACAATTCAGACTGCAATCTTTCCGGCCCTGACCATTCTGTCTCTGACCTCTCCGGCCCCGACGACTCTGTCCCCGACCTCTCCGGCTCCGACGACTCCGTCTCTGACCGTTCGGTAGCCAATCGCTCCGCCCCCGATTGGGCTTGCGGTCCGGCCGCCTGGATTCCCGAGGGGTTCGACGCATGGGTGATCCAGCGTGAGGTCCTTGCGCCGCCTAATTACGCGGAAATGTGGTTGCGTGATGGCGGCCAAACCCCGCGCGATCACGGGTACGAGGAGGCCTACGCTGCCTGGCTCGAGGATTTTGCCCGACGCGGCGTGAGCGGGGTTGGCATGGGGTACATCGCCGTGCGAGCGCCCCAGAGGTATGCGCGGGGGCAGGCCGGCCATGATGGCCCGCCTGGTACGGCGGACCCTCGGAGCTCGTGGCGTCCATGGCGGCGTTTCGAGGAGCTTTCTGGCCCTGCGCCGGCCGATTTGCACGAGTATCTCGAAGGTGTTTGGGCACAGCACGATCTGCTTTGTGCCGATGATCCCGCCCTGCTGGAGGCCCGCTTAATCTGCCGTGCAATCGAACATCGCCTTCATGCGCCCGGGCAGGCCGAGCCATTTATGCTCAAACTCGCGCAAATCGGCGGATTTTCGGTGGAAGTTCAGGTGACGGGCTCGGTTGCCGGCGTCGTTGGCGCGTGCGACGGTGAGCTGCCCCTCGGTTCTTTGTGCGACGCCGTCGCCCAGATCCTAGGCGAACCCGTAGGCGACGTGCAGGCCGAGGTGCTCCCCGCGGTTCGCGAGCTCATTGGTCTGGGTATTTTGAGCGGTTCGTAGTGCTTGGTGGGCAATCGGCACAGCCTCAGCCACTCCCACAACAACCAGATGCTCCTACAACAAACTGCCCCGGTCATTCCATGACCAGGGGCCACATAAGACGAATATGGCGGAGGATGGGGGATTCGAACCCCCGAGGGCTTGCACCCAACACGCTTTCCAAGCGTGCGCCATAGGCCACTAGGCGAATCCTCCTCGCGCGCAATGCGCCCCACAAGCATAGCCGAAACTTTCGGTGACGGGCGAATCGTCGGCCTTCTTGACCTTTCGGCAGCCTTGTCCATTTTTCGCTGGGCTGGGCTTTCAGGTCTTTGCGGGCCTTGTTGGCTTTTCTGCAGGGCTCACCGGCGTCTCCGACGGCGTATTGGCGCGTGAATCGGTTGTGCCGTAGACTTGAGCGCGGCTCCCCATGCGGCGTCACCTCGCAAAACTCCCCCAGGGCTGGAAGGCAGCAAGGGTATGCGGGCTCTGGCGGGTGCGTGGGGAGTCCTCGTTTGAAGCGCGCCGCTCGCGCGGAGCCTCCGCTTGGCCGGGCTACCGCCCGCCGGGAGTACCTCAGCCTATGCAGACCGGGTGCGATGATTCCCTGGCGCGGCCGGCTCCCGGAGTTCGTGGCATCCGCGATGCCTCAGCCCTATTTCTCCAGTTGCACGTAGCTATTCGTATCTGTGGATACGAAGTCGCCGTCGTGCAGCTCGATCGACCCCGAATTCTCATTCCTGCTGCGGCCGATGCTCGTGAACCAGTAATTGATCGCGGACGGGCTAGACACCATCACGTCGTAGTACCCCTGTTCCACGGCCGTGACCGTGTAAGTTCCCGCCGGTATGTCGCGGCCCACCAACAGCAAGGAACGCGTGAGGTGCCCGGTGTCTACCGTCGGTCTATTTGCAGGCACTAGCCGTATGATCGCCTCGCCGCGCCCTTGCGAATAATAAGAGGCGCTCGACTTGACGGCCCTCGCGTCCACCTTCACGGTCTGCCCGTTCACCAGATGGACATCTGCGAGATCCGCGGTCGGAATCGGCGAACGGTGATCCGAATTTTCGATGAGGAGCCTGCCCAGCGGCTGGCTCTGATCCTTGTGCATGGTCAGCGTCAAGCTGGAAAGTTGCTCGGGCGCAACGGCTTGGAGTTTGTAGTATCCGGGAGGAATTTGCCTGCCGACCTGATAGTTCTCTCGGGCATTGAGATCCACGGGAGCCCCCGAGGCTTTTTCGGGAGCGTTGTCTTTCCACGGTTTGTCAGGAACTGACAAACCCGCCTTCGGGGCCGACGTGTTCCTGAGGGTCATCTTGCGCGACGAAGAAGGCGAAGAGGATGAGGCGGACGGCGAAGAAGGTGAAGCGGACGGCGAAGAAGGTGAGGCAGAAGGCGAAGAGGATGATGAAGAGGAAGGAGAGGATGATGAAGAGCCAGAGTCCGTATCCATGAGGTTGTAGGCGACCACGTCGCCCTCGTCAAAGCTCTTATCGAGAGGACGATCTCCCTTGCGTCCCAACACTCTGCGGAGGGTCCTCGAACCGTCGGCCTTGTAAATCCTGGTGAGGAAGCTTCCGGTCGCTTCGACCCGATAGTTTCCGGCGGGGAAGTCCACTCCCGCAATCCACTCGCCGGGCCCGGGAAGCACCTTGCTTTTGACGGTCTTCTGGGGTTTGAAAGTCAGGTTTACGTTGCCCTTCGCGCCTACCGTCAATCGTTCGTCTTGTGAAATGTCCATCGTGTAGGCCGGAACCTTAGGATTGGATGCCGCGTCCTTGGGAATCTCGAAATTCTGGGAATAGAAGGGGCGCGCCTCGTGGATTCCCGCCCGAGTGTCGAGGACCTCCAAGGATTTCTCGAGATTGCCGCTGACGTAGATCGCGTATCTTCCGGCTGCAATGTCTGTGCCGCCGTCGATCTTGATGTTATTCCCGTTTTCGGGCAGGGAAAAGCTTCTTTCCCGAGCCTTCTTGTTGCTCCTGTCCTCGATCTTCATCTTCGGCCCTAGGGACGTCGTCGACGACGTCGAAGGAGAAGGCTCCGCTTGACGCGCTTGAAGGCTGCACCCTGATGCTATGCAGAGCAAAGCCAAGGTCAATGCGGCAATGCTGCGGATCCTCATATGTCCCTCCGGTGGATCGACGAGCTCGTGTGCGATGGATAGTTACAATTTTGCCGTATCCGGATGACAGATTTATGAATTCGAAGGGTAGGTTCGCGAATCGCAAAGGCACGTTTGTCAATGGCCCGGGCACGTTTGCCAATTGTCAATTTGGGTGGCCGAGATGCCGACCGGCGTTGCAAGCCCGTGCGTCGCCCCCCCAGTTGGCTGCAAGCCGAAAAGTCGCAGGTTGAAACAACCGTAAGGCGAATCAGCCACCAGTTGAATCGGCTGGAGATTAAAAGGCCAGAGATTAAAGGTGCCGGAGGTTAAAAAGGCCACCAGTTGAATCGGCCGGCGAAGGGCCGCGCAAACTGTCGGCTGACGCCCGTAGACTTGGGGCGTGAGCATGGCACTGTACCGACGCTATCGTCCGCAGACCTTCCAGGAAGTTATCGGCCAAGAACACGTGACGAGGCCGATCATGGCCGCATTGCGCGCCGATCGAACGGCCCACGCCTACCTGTTCTCGGGTCCGCGGGGGTGCGGCAAGACGACGTCGGCCCGCATCCTGGCCAGATGTCTCAACTGCGTGCAGGCCCCTACCGACACACCATGCGGCGAATGCGAGTCATGCCGTGAGCTTTCGCTGGGCGGCGGGGGAAGCCTCGACGTCGTCGAGATGGACGCGGCGAGCCACGGAGGCGTTGACGACGCCCGCGAGCTTATTGAGCGTGCCGCCTTCGCCCCCGCACGCGACAGGTACAAGATTTTCATCATTGACGAGGCGCACATGGTCTCGAACCAGGGGTTTAATGCGCTTCTCAAGCTTGTGGAAGAACCCCCGCCGCACGTGAAATTCGTTTTCGCCACGACGGAACCCGAAAAAGTCATCGGCACGATTCGCTCGCGCACCCACCACTATCCATTCCGTCTGGTTCCCCCTGAGACGTTGGAGAACTACATGGCGGGCATCTGCGACGAAGAGGGGATTGAGATCGGCGGCGGAGTGCTCCCGCTCGTCGTGCGCGCGGGCGGGGGATCGGTGCGCGATTCGCTTTCCGTTCTCGATCAGCTCATAGGCGGCAGCGAGGGCGGTGCGCTCGAGTACGATCACGCTATTGCCCTGCTGGGATATACCGACGGCTCGCTTTTGGACGACGCCGTCGAAGCCATTGCCGCCCGAGACGGTTCGACTCTGTTCGCCGTGGTGGAGAGAATCGTGCAATCGGGGCATGATCCACGGCGTTTTGTCGAGGACCTGCTCCAGCGGCTGCGCGACTTGGTGGTTATTGCTCTGGCCGGAGAAGACGCCGGCGACGTACTGGTCTCCGTGCCGCGCGACCAGTACGAACGCATGGTCACCCAGGCCGAACATCTGGGGGCTTCCGGGGCGTCACGTTCAGCCGATCTGACGAATGAAGCGCTTAGCGGCATGGTTGGAGCGACCTCGCCGCGCCTTCAACTCGAGCTGTTGTGCGCCAGGCTGTTGCTTCCCAAGCCTGCCGAGTCAGAGGATCAGCTAGCTCGTGGGCGTTTTGACGCAGGCGCGGGCACCGGCGGACGTTCTGATGTTCCGGGCCGCCTCGGTTCCGGCGGGCACTCCGGTGCCGACGGGCGTTCCGACGGTGCTGGCCGCGCCGGCACGCGTTCGAGCGCGGAGTCCGATAACGACACCACTACCGCGGTGCGTCCGGCTGGCCCACCCGCGAGGCCGGCTTCTGCCCAGCGAAAGCCGCCGCCGTCGCGAGGAGGCGCGGGCCGCCCTGCTGGCCGGCAGATTTCACCGGCGTGGGCTGCCGGTTCTGACGGATCCAAAGATGGTTTGAAAGGCTCGAATAGCGGCGAAAATAGCGACTTGATGGGATCGTATAGCGCAGAAGGTACGGTGTCTGCCGACTTTCGCGACGGGACGGATAGCGGCGCGGGCGGGGAGGCCGATGGGGCCGCGAGTGATAGCTCGAACAATGCCCTGAACGATACCTCCAACAGCGCAGGTGCCCCCGGCGCGGGCAGTGCAAGCATGCCCAGTGCGGGTGGCAGGACAGCGAGTGCGGGTGGCAGGACAGCGAATAACGTCGTGAGCCGTGGAAGAGGCCCCGATGACGAAGATGTGGATGGTTCTGACGCAGGAGGCGGAGGACAGTCCGCGAATGCCGACGTCACCATCGTTCGCCAGCGTTGGGCGGAGGTTGCCGCGGCGGTAGCGCGATCGTCCAAATCGACCGCCGCGCTGATCGATGAGCGCAACGCCATGATTGCGGGTATCCGAGACGGAGTGCTCGGCCTTCAGTTCCGAACCGCTGGGCTTGCGACCACTTTCAATGACCGGGACCATGCTCGATGCGTGGCCGCAGCGCTCCACGATGTTTTGGGGCTGAACCTTCGCGTGCGCGGCCTGGTTGGCGGTGATGGCGGCCCAAAAGTAGCTCCCGCCCGTAGCGGGGCGGGAGGGCCGCGCGGGGTAGATTCCGCCTCCGCACACGCTGAGCGGGCACGACGCACACCACAGCGTGATCAGTTTGGTCAGCCTGGGCAAGGTGACCAGAGAGGAACGAGCCCTTCCAACTCGGGCGGGCCGCGGGAGGTAGATCGCGCTGGCCAGTCGGGCTGGGAAGCGGCGGAATCCCGTCAGAATACGCCGGAAGTGCGCGAGTCGGCGGTAAGAGAGAATGAGTCGACGGCAAGAGAACGTGAGCTGGCCGCAAGAGAGCGCGAGTCGACGGTAAGCAAGCGCGGGCCCGCGACGGAAAAACCCGCCGATACGCGCGAATCACACCCCGATACAATGGCCGGGCCCAGTGGCGCTCCTAGGGGTGTTACAGGCGCGCAAAGTGCCGCGCGCGAAAGCGGTGCGTCAAGCATGCCCGGCCGTACACATGAGCAGAATGCCACGAGTGCGCCAAATGCCAGACCGTCGAATGCAAAGGAATCACCCGACCCCGGCGGCACGCGGCGGATGCCGACGTCGGACCTTGCTGACCTCGAAAAACGAGGCCTGGTTCTTGCTTCCGACCCCGTCGACATCCCCGATGGCCCCAGGCCTACCAGGGACCAGCTGGCCTCGGCCCTCAAGGAACTCGAATCCGAGCAGGCGGGGCGATCGGGACGCCCATCGGTGCCCGATGCCGCAGGCGCTAGTGGTGTACCCGATACCGCAAGCTCTGGCGGTGTCCCCGATGTCGGCGGTGACGATTTGCCTTCCGGTGCGGCATACGTAAGCGGTACCGTACCTGAGAATTCTAGAAATGAATCCGTGACCGGCCCCGCGCACGGAAGCCAGGCTTTTGGAGGTTTGCCGGAGCCGGTGGAACTTGACGATGAGCTGGACCTTTACGATTTCGCCTCTGGCTCACCTGATTTCGTGCCCGCTCAAGCCGATCAGGCCGGACCACCCGATAGGCCTGGACTATCCGACCAGCCCGGACCGCCACGTGAACCGAGAAGATCACCCGGTCCGGATCCGACTCCGAGCCACCCCGGTAACCCCCCGGCCGAGGAAAGTGCCGAAAACGTGGATCCCGCCGGGGTTTTGGCCCAGTTGCTCGACAAGAGCGCCGGTGATGGAGACGTGGATCGCCTACCCTCGGCCGGCCCGCCGCCGTTGGAGAGCCCAACTGTGCCCGGGGCTCCGTCGACGTCTAAATTTGAAGCTACGCTGCCCTCTGAGGCTTCTTCAGCACCGGAATCTGGCGCTGCGATACCGCCCGAAGCCGCGTTATCGTTCGGATCCAAGCCATCGGCCGAATCCGTAGCCACGGGGTCGCCTAAGGGGCCGACGCAGTCCGAATCTGATGACATCCCGTTTTACGAGCAACGCATGCCCATGCCTAAGCGCCCGGGAAGCGGTGAGCCGAGTTCGGCGGATGGCCGAGGTTCCGGTTCGCACACCGTCGATGGGAATAGCGGAGGGCAGAAGCGAACTCAGGGCGCTCATAAGCCTCGGGGATTGGAGGGATCCCGGGGCCGTACAGCCTCCCGGCAGGCGCCATCGATTTCGGAACGGATCATGGCGGCCCACGGCGAGGGGCGCCAAAAACCGCGAGCTGAAATAGCCGCGATAGACGAGAGCGAAGACGAGGTCAGCCTTTCGGATCCCACGATTTCGCACTCGGATCTGGTGGGAATCGATGTGGTGCTCTCGACTTTCGATGGAACGATCATCGAAGAGATAGCCCGAACTAACGGAGGGAACGGAGCGAACTGATGGCAGGAGTCTACGACGGTGCCGTTCAAGAACTCATCGACGAATTGGGGCGCTTGCCCGGAGTCGGCCCGAAAAGCGCTCAGCGGATAGCCTTTCACGTCCTGGCAGAAGACCCGGAAGAGGTCAGGGCTCTTGCCTCGGCATTGCTACGCGTCAAAGAAAAGGTGCGGTTCTGTGAGGTGTGCGGAAATGTCACTGAGGCGGACGTATGCTCGATCTGCTCCGACCCGCGAAGGATGGACTCAGTGATCTGCGTCGTCGAAGAATCTAAAGACATCGTTGCCGTCGAAAGAACACGAGAATTCCGCGGGCGATATCACGTGCTGGGCGGCTCAATCAATCCGATCCAAGGAGTGGGGCCGGAAGACCTGCGCATCCGCGAACTGATCTCGCGGCTGAGCGACGGCACGGTCAGCGAGGTCATCATCGCCACCGACCCCAATATTGAGGGCGAAGCCACCGCCGCTTACCTCATCCGCATTCTTTCGTCGATCGGAGTGGCGGTTTCGAGGCTTGCCTCCGGCCTTCCTGTGGGCGGAGATCTGGAGTATGCCGACGAGATCACGCTTTCCCGAGCCTTCGAGGGGAGGCAGCAGGTCCTTACCCAGGCCTCATCGGCGGCTCCAGATTCGACGTCGGCACAGAGCCCTGTGGCGGCGCAAGGCTCGCCGGCGGCTCCGGGCACCCCGGCTGCTCCGGATACCTCGACGGCGCAAAGCTAGCCGTCCGCGGCAGGGGCGACGCTCGGCGCCAGCGTCGTCGTTCTCGCCCCCTTGACTGTCGTCGCCGCGACCGTGACCCTGCTGCTGGCCGGCAGGTTGCCGACGAGTTTGCGAAGAAAGGCGATTCTCTGACTACGTATTTGCGAAGAAAGGCGAATCTCTGACTGACGTCCTGAAGGCGTATGCAAGCCCATCGCCTTGGGGTGCGATCTTCTCGTGGGAACCCGACAGGTACCAGTGAGGGGTGGCAATCGTCCGGCGGCGCCGGACCCTCGGGAATCGAAGGGGCTCTCCCGGGGAAGCGCTGAAGGACACTACCGCAAAGGATGCCCGGCGGATAAGGCGACAGGGGGCTTTCTCAACCTGCCCAACGGATTTCCTCCCAGCGTACGCGAGGCGATCGCCAAAGACGTGCGCAACCATCCGATGGTTGCCTCCACCGACGCGAGACTTTCAGGGTTTGAGCGCGGCGAGGGGCATGCGGTGGTTTCTATCGACGGTAAACGTCAAAATCGCGTCCCAGCATGCTTAGCCATCGTCGGGGCGGATAAAAAAGGTGTGACCCTCTACAACCCTTGGGGACACAACGATCCCGCAAACGGCGGTTCGCCGTGCGGAGGAAAATTCACAATATTCCGACCGGGGGTTTCGCAGTTCCCCGCGTACAACGTAAGTCGAGTGGGGGTGGAAGAAGGGGAAATGGTTGCGACGCTCAACGGCTCCGGAGACAAACAAGGGCGCGGCGTCCATACGGCGCGAATGCGGGCAGGCGAGTCCGTGACGGACGAGGTCTCTGGAACGTTCACGCTGGTCGAGATCACCCCGGCCAGGTACGCTGCCCCGGGGTCAAGGGAGGAGTTCTTCGGCACGCGGGCCACCGCCCACTTCTGTTACGTCCCCGCTCCCGGCTTCGAGCTTGGGCCGATGCTTAATTCCAAGCAGAGAATGCGCCCGCCGGTGCGGAAGTCGCCGGCAGGAGGGCCACCGCAGACGCCAACGGGTGGGCAACCGCCGTCGTCCGAGCAAGGACAGTCAGCAGGATAGTCGCCACGATAGGCGGTGGGCGCCTGGCCAACAGTCCGCGTCGTCCGGGATCTAAACGACGAATTCCTGGGAGGGACGAAAGGCGCGAAGAAACCTATGCGAAAGCATTAGTGTGACGAATACCCGTGTTCAGATTGGAAGATCCGTAAGAGGCGCGTGGCTATGCGCAGCTAACATAACGGAGACTAAAGGAGAAACACGTGGCTTTAATCGTGCAGAAGTTCGGCGGCTCGTCCGTTGCCGACGCCGCCAGCATCAAGCGCGTCGCGCAACGAATAGTCGACACGAAGAATGCCGGCAACGAACTGGTCGTGGTCGTGTCCGCGATGGGCGACACAACCGATGAACTCATCGACCTCGCGAACGACATCGCGCCGCAGGCGCCCGCTCGCGAAATGGACATCCTGCTGACAGCGGGTGAGCGCATCTCGATGGCGCTCCTGTCGATGGCTGTCAATGCCCTGGGCGTCGATGCCCACGCATTCACGGGCCAACAGGCGGGTTTGCGGACTGACACCCACTACGGCAAAGCGTCGATCGTCGGCGTTGTTCCCGAACGAATCGCCAGAACGCTCAAGTCCGGCGCTGTCGCCATCGTCGCGGGATTCCAGGGGGTCAACGAGCGAAACGATGTGACGACGCTCGGCCGCGGCGGTTCCGACACGACGGCGGTCGCACTCGCCGCAGCTCTGCGCGCGGACGTCTGCGAGATCTACACCGACGTCGACGGCGTGTTCTCCGCGGACCCGCGAATCGTTCCGGCGGCTAAGCAGTTGCCCTACATGACCCATGAGGAGACCCTCGAGTTGGCCGCCCATGGCGCCAAGGTGCTCCACCTGCGGGCCGTCGAATTTGCCCGAAAGTTTAACGTGCCTCTGCACGTGCGATCGTCATTCTCAACCAAGGAAGGCACCTGGATCGTGGACGAGAAAACTATGAAAGACAAAGCCCTGGAA
>ERZ773049.827-NODE-827-length-18596-cov-6.775309_pt1 | contig 18596 bp, 13 predicted proteins | sample MGYA00580633_ERZ773049 | MGnify/ENA primary metagenome ERZ773049 (study PRJEB29015, sample SAMEA2737991) | human oral metagenome | biome: human oral; feature: human-associated habitat; material: dental | place: China | collected 2066 ... | reverse complement strand
GAGTGGAGGTCCGCTACTCATTCACGCCGCGCCCGCGCGTCGAAATCATCGGCCCGGTCGAGCGCGAGCAGGAACGCCTGAGGGCCGAACGGCTCGCGCGGGAAGTCGCCTCTGCCCAGGGCGACCGGACCCCCGGTGTGATTCCCCGCTAAAGGGTGCGTATTTGCCCGGTGTCGGCCAACGTAAGGCTCACGCCGAGATGGCGCAGCCGAGTCGTCGGCGAACGAGGTGCCGACGGCCATGGGTGCACCGTCAGGCTGCGAAAAGCTGGGCGCCGTCGGCATAGGCACAAAAGCTGCGCGCCGTCGGCATACGCGCCGTCAGGCTGCGAAAAGCTGCGCGCCAGCGACCAGAATGTTCACATTCGCTCGACCACGTAGTCGATGCACGCGGTGAGGGCTTTGACGTCGTCGGCCTCAACGTTCGGGAAGGTCGCCACGCGCAGCTGGTTGCGTCCAAGCGAACGATAAGGGTCGACGTCGACGATCCCGTTCGCGCGAAGGATGGTTCGCAGCGTTTTGGCGGAAATCGTTTCGTCGATATCGATTGTTGCGACCACGGGGGATCGCCAGCGTGGCGAAACGAAGGGGGAGGCGAATTCGGAATGCTCAGCCCATTCGTAGAGAATCCCGGATGCCCGGTGGCAAGAGGCATCCATTCCGGCAAGGCCACCGTTGTCAAGCATCCAATCGACTTGTTCGGCAATCAACCCGAGGTTGACGATCGACGGTGTATTGAGCGTTTGGTCAGCGCGCGAATTCACCGCCGCGAGATGGAGATTGAGGATATCGGGGACGTAGCGCTCTCTGGCCAGCCGTTCGAAGCGCTCGAGTGCTGCAGGCGAGGCCAGAGCAAGCCATAGCCCTCCCTCCGCGCCAAAGCACTTTTGAGGCGAAAAATAGTAAAGGTCGGTTTCGCCCACGTCGACGACGACGCCGCCCGCGCTGGACGTTGCGTCTACGAAGGTCAGGGGGTGGTCACAGTGATTGTTGTCGCCCTTGCCGCGGCTGCTTTGACCGTTGGAAACGCCGTGGCTGTGTGCATCGCCGGGACTGTGCGCATCGCTGCGGCCGCAGGCGCCATCGCGGCAGATGCCAAACCGCCGAACCGGGCTCAGGGCACCGGTGGACGTCTCATTGTGCGCATACAGATACGTGTCGAAAGAATCGTCGCTTGCGTGCTCAACGGGAAGTGCGGTGTCGCCGGGCAGGTTGGCTGTGTAGCCCGAGTCCGTCAGGCGGCGTGAGCTGGTGAGGCGGCCCGAGTCCGCGGCGTAACCCATTCCGTCGTCGCACAAAGCCACTTCGCCCGCGGCGGCCTCGATCGTCGAACATTCAATCCACGGCGCGCGCGATACGGCCAGTGCCGCTTTTCGCGTGAACTCGCCGAAGACCGCGGCTTGCGCTCGGCGTTGCACCCCCGTGAAGGCGAGGGCGTCCCACACGAGGGAAGCGCCGCCGTTGCCCAAAATGACCTCGTATCCGGCTGGGGCGGTGAAGAGTTCGGCGAGTCCCTCGCGTATACGATGAACAAGAGTTTTAACGGGTGCTTGGCGATGCGAGGTTCCAATGACGTTTCCTACCGTTCCAAGCGATTTGGAGAGGCTGGCTCGCGGGCGGGAAGGGCCGGCGCCGAATCTTCCGTCGGAGGGAAGTAGGCTTGCCGGGATCTCGATATTCATAAGGCAATAGTGCCTTTATTCCGGGACATATTGCAGCTCCGGTCCACTATTCTGGATATATAACGCGACAGGCGAATTCCAACGGCGAGGCGAGGAAAATCATGAGTCACCTAGTAGACACAGCTGAGATGTACCTTAAGGCCGTGTACGAGCTCGAAGAAGAGGGCATTCCACCCCTGCGTGCTCGCTTGGTTGAGCGCCTCGAGCAGTCGAAGCCAACTGTCTCCGAGACAGTTGCACGCCTCGAACGCGATGGTCTCATGCATGTGAAGAACAATCGCATCATTGCGCTCACCGACGAAGGCAAGCGGCAAGCCACGCGCGTCATGCGCAAACACCGGCTTGCGGAGAGGCTTCTCCTTGATGTTCTCGGGATGCCGTGGTCGGAAGTCCACGACGAGGCCTGCCGATGGGAGCATGTCATGTCCGACGCCGTCGAAGAGCGTCTCGAAACGCTTCTCGAGCGGACTGACGTCGACCCGTACGGGAATCCGATCCCGGGAATCGAGGGCGTGCTCACCACCGCTGTGGAGGACGATCTTCTCTCCGTGAAGGAGCGCATTGCGCGCGGGGATGTGGGGGCCGCGACTGTCGTAAGAATCGCTGAAGGCGTGCAGACGGATCCCAGCTTCCTTGACCGCCTTGCGGCGGCTGGTATCGTCCCCGGCTCTTCGGTGGCGATCGCGGACGCCGATGGCCGCGTCACCGTTGCGGCCGACGGCGCGAAGGTGGAGCTTTCGGATTGGCAGCAAACCCATCTATTCGTGCGATAGGACGCTGCGGCAGGGCGGCTGCGGGCTTGTGAAATGTCAGCTGACTCATCTTGTGAGATGCCGGCTGGCTCAACTTGTGAGATGCCGGTTGGTTCGTGAGGCAAAGTCTGCCATCTTGGCCCTTCTCGCCAAGATGTGTCGGCTCTCACCTACCTCTTGAGAGAAACGTTGCAATCATGCGGCAAAACTACTGTTCATTCTTGCAGACCTTAAAAAAGTGACTTAAGTCCTAAAACCCGGGTGGCACTCGTGTCCAAATGTCCGATATGGTTGACAAATCGCGTGAAATCAAGGGTTTCTCGAGGAATGGGTAACGCTCTCCGTTTCTCGGGCTAACCGCCTACATCACGGTCTTTGATAACGAAATTGAAAACGTTCGTAACTCTTGTTTTTCCTTGTGGTGGCAAGGAAAGATGAAGGTTACGAACCGGCAGGTCGAGGTGAGCTGGACCTCGTTTCGTTATCTAAACGTGACAATTCGAAGGCGGACCGTTATTGTTTTACGTGGACAGACGATCCGGAGCTCCAAAGGCTTCGAATCGAATGACGAAACGTATTAGGAGAAAACCGAGATGACCGGACGCCATTCGCTCAACCGCGAGGTCGCCCTCAGCGCTCTGAATTCCCCCGCCGGCCGCAGTGTGGCAGCAGCCATGGCCGTTGGAACGATGCTTGGCGTGGCACTGCCTTCCGCTAACGCTGACGAAGGCAAGACCAATGCCGACCTCGCTCCAGTCACCGACCTCAGTGCGGATGACACGATCACCGACACCGCTGCGGTCAAGGCTCCCGAAGATGCCAACTGGCAGCTTGAGCAGGTTCAGGTTCAGGACGCGCAGGCTTCTACTCAGTCCGCGACTGCTTTCCAGGTCAGCGTCGAGAAGAAGGCGCCGGCGGTAGCGCCTCAGCCCGCCGCCCAGCAGCCCTCGAAGTCGGATAAGGCCGGCACCCAGCAGCAGCAGGCTTCGGAGAATGTTCAGCAGACCAGCGCTACCGTCAGCCGCAGCGCCACCCGCACGGCTGCCGTCAGCCAGCAGCAGGCTGCTCCAGCGCAGCAAGCCGTCGCCCCCACGGCTCACACCGGATCCGGCAGCGGCTCGTCGGTCCTTTCGACCGCGATGTCTTACGTCGGCTCGCCCTACCGTTGGGGTGGCACGACGCCCTCCGGTTGGGACTGCATCGGCTTCGTCCGCTACGTCTACGGCAAGTACGGAGTCTCCATCGGCGGTTACACCACTTCGGTTCTTTCCGCCGGAACGAAGGTTCCCTACTCGCAGGCGCAGCCCGGCGACATCCTCTACTGGCCTGGCCACGTCGGCATCTATGCCGGCAACGGACAGAACGTCGGCGCATGGAATCCCTCGATGGGCACCCGCGTCGGACCCAACTCCTGGGTCGGCGGCACGCCTACCGTGATTCGCGTGCTCCACTGATTGATTGAACGCTTCGAAGGGGCTGACTGTAAGGTCAGCCCCTTCGATGTTTTTGTTCATTGTTTGTTGGTCACGTTCGGCATTCGGGGGTCGGCGGTTTCCGACGGTTCCCTGGTCAGTGGCTTCCGATGACCCCGTTCGGCCATGTCCGTCGATGTCATTCGGTTGGGTCCCTTGATGTCGTTCGGCCGCATTGCGAACTTCTCGAATTTCAAGGGCTCTGACGCTTTACCTCGCCACCGCGAACGTGGGAAACTATATATGTCTAACCGGAGGTGATTACCGTGGCTTATCGACATGACAACGTGGTTGTGTGCGGCGTAGACGGCTCGGATGCATCCTTCAACGCCCTGAAGTGGGCGGCACAGGAAGCGAAGATGCGCAACGCTGTGCTTGAGATTCTTTGCTGCTATCAAGAACCGACATATCCCGGGCATCGGGGCAACGCCGGTTTGACCGAGGCCGACGCCCAGGAGGTCATCGAAAAGGCGAACGTGCTGGTGGCCGACGTCGGCATTGACGTCCAGACGTCGAAACAGGCTGACGACCCGACTTCGGCTCTCCTGGCGCGTTCGAAACAAGTGGCCCGAGTGGTCGTCGGAGCGCGAGGCGGATCCGGCGGTTTTGCGGATAGGCTCCTTGGGTCGGTCGCTTCGGCTCTCTCGGCACGCTCGTTCTGTGCGGCCGTCGTCGTCCCGTCGACCGCCGTCAGGGATGTCATTCCCGCCGAACATATCGTATGCGGAGTGGACGGCTCGGAGACGTCTAGAATCGCGCTGGAGCTTGCTGTGAGGGAAGCGGCGCGGTGGAAGGCGAAGCTTTCATGCGTGTCCGCCATCAACCTCAGCGGGTCCATGTGGGTCCCCGGGCCGGGTTACCACCAAGAGGTGCTTGATGATGTCCGCGTCGGTCTGAAGGACACGGTCATGAAGGCTGCTGAGGGTTACGACATTGACGTTCACTGCCATGTGGTTGAAGGCAATCCGGCGGCGCTTTTAGCCGAGTTCTCGACGGCGGTGGACATGCTCGTGGTCGGTACGCGCGGGCGTGGCGGTTTCACCGGTTTGCTTCTGGGGTCAACCAGTCAGGCGATCCTCCATCATTCGGTATGCCCGACGATCATCGTTCCCCGCAGGACGGGCGCGAACGAGGATGCTCCGTGGGGCAACGTTCCGTGGAGCCGGACGGCGAAGTAGCTGATTGCTGCGGCGGACGTCGCCTACGCTGCGAGGGTCTTTCACTTAAATGGCAAGGAGCGGCGGACGTTTGCAGTGCCCGTTGAGAGAAGCAGGTCAAGGTGGCGTACGTCGCCCGTTCCGACGTGCTTGATCCCGCCGACGCAGGTAGACTAGGCCTGTTGCCCTCGTAGCTCAGGGGAAGAGCGACCGCCTCCTAAGCGGTAGGTCGAAGGTTCGAATCCTTTCGAGGGCACACCGAAGAACGTTGTACGGACGCGGCCGTCGCCTCTACTTTTCGAAGAGCCGCCGCAGGTCTTCGTCCATTTGCTCTTTGTCGCGTATCTTCTCGAGGTAGGGAATAAGCGGCTCAATAGTACCGACCGCGTTGCCTGTTGCCTCAAGGAGCTCGTTGAGCACGTTGGCCATTTCTTTGCCGCTGGAAGACACCTGTGCGGTTGTCGACAGAAGCTCGGTGATGGTTTTTTCCGAGACCCTGTTGTACTGCTCCGCGCGTGTCAGGCGCGCTTCGATATCGTCCAAACGCTTTTCCAGACACACGAGTCTCTCCTCCTGCCTTACGCCGTCGGGTCTCGAACCGCTCTCGTCTGCGGTCTTTGCATGACGTTCGCTCACGATTATTGCGTTATTCTCGCTATTGACGTTTGACTGCTGCTTGTTCTTGATCCCCGCGGTCGCCTCGCTTACGAGCCGCACCGCGCCGTCACCCTCCGCACTATCTTGTTGTAAAGCACCTTCGTTCTTGAACGGTTCGTTTTTCCACAGAGATTCTTCGCCCTCGGCGTTCAACCTTTCGTTTGTCTCTTCTCCGTTATTATTCATTTCATTTCCTTTGCTTTCTTCGCCCTCAGGGCGAGCGCCGACGTTCGATCGATGCCGCGAACTGCCCGTTTCGGTGCCCAAGGCGGTTTGTCCTCGGTTTTCCGCACATATCCGCGAGTTTTTGCCGCTTTGCTACCGTTGGCTAGCTTGGGCGAGCCTCATCGGCAGCAACGCGCCGTCCACTTGAATCTTACTATTACCGAGTCTGAACTTTAAGGGGAGAGCTCCGGGGATCTGCATTGTTTCGTTGATCTCCTCAGGCGACGAGAGCGAACCCACAATACTGAGGATGCTACAGGGAGAAGTGGTGTGGCGGGTATACGGGTGTGTGAAGGTCGCTTCCTTTGCGCATTATCGGCGCGGTAAGCGGATTTTCCTTAGCGGTGCCGATACCGTGGATATGTGAGCCCTTTCTTTAAGCGCAGTCGCAAGAACGACTCGACCACTGCAGCGGCCGAGTCCTCGGCGCCCTCGCCCGAGAACGTCGTGGCAGGGGAGGGTCGTGCGCCTGAATCCGAGCGTGACGAACGTTCTGTGACGCGTTCGTTCCTCGCTCGCGAGCCCAGAAAAGGCAGGGAGCCCGACCTGCCCGAGTTGCCGACCTTTTCTTCGGGTGGCGACGTCGGCGGTCCTTCCCGGGCAGAACGCATTGCAGCTGCGTATTCTTCCTGGCACAGGGAGCTTGCCGTGGTCGCCGACGAAGCGGCCGTGCCCATCAGGGCGAGTGATCCCGCGGTGGTCGATCTCACCCATCCGCATCCCACCGGATCTTCCCAGTTGTACTCCGGAAAGCCGACTCTGCTGACGTCGGTGATTCGCGAAGAATCCGCTCAGCGTGAGGCTCAGACGCGCCTGGCCTCACTGCGTATCCGAATGGAAGGGCTGTCCCAACAGTACGGTTACGCGCCCGTGACGCTCGCGCTCGGGCAAATCTCATGGACCGAGCTTCCCCCCGCCGAGCCCGGGAGTTTTGACGCCTCTTCTGGGGCTGAGGGCGGTTCGACGCCGGGCAATGCCATGGATCGTGAAACCGTGGCGCACATGACCGTCGGGGCGGCGCGAGCGGATATGCATGACGTCGCGTTGGGCGAAGAGCTGGGGGAATTCGAATCGCGGGCCGACGCCGACGAAGCTCCAACGGCTGAGGCTTTCGGCAGCACGGAAGCCCTCGCGGCCGCCCGTTCGGCGGATACCGTTGCCAGCGAGGCTTCGCCACACGGGGAGGATGCCGAAGGCGGCGGCGCCACCGACCAAAATGATGAGAAGAAGCCGCGGATCCGCGAGATGCACGAGGCCGGTCTCATGCGTTCGGCCAGGCTTGACGAGGCCGGACCGGAAGACGCATACATCACACTCACTTCTCGCTGCGACGTCAATCCCGCGGTGCTGCGGGCGCTGCGTTCTCACGGCATGACTTCCGAGGAGACGTCAAGATTGCGCGCCCTCGCAGCCGACATTGCCCATCAGGATGACGCCATCGCGTATTTGCGCGAACTTGGACGCGTCTATCTGCCCGGGTTCGACTACACGGACGGCGCACTGCTGGGATGTTTCACGCATCCCGGGCTCGTGCTGCTTGCGGATTTGGAAGCGATGAAGCCCTACATCGAAACGTCCGGGATCATGGCTGCGTTGGCTGGCGACGAAGAAACACGGCGGCTCGCGGCCCTTCCGTTGCCTCCCGCCGAGACTCGCGACAGGTCGCCAGAGGCCGAGCGCGGCGCCGGCGACCGCGACCCCGCCGAACTAGCCGTCATAGAAGCGGTCGCCTCCGGCCGGTCCATCGTTGTGGATGCGCCTCCAGGTTCGCAGGCGGTGGGCACGCTTGCGGCGATCGTCGCCGACGCAGCGGCTTCGGGCAGGTCCATCCTCTACGTTCCGGGTAGAGCTTCCTCGGCCAGGGCGCTCGTCGATGAGATGGGGCGTTTGGGGCTGGGGGATCTCGTCTTGGATTTCTCCGACCTTGACGGGGTGGCACGCCGGATTCGCACGGGCATGCGGCTGCGAGGCGACGAAGAGGATCCGGCCGACGTTTTGGAACTGCGGGCGCGCTTAGTTGCGGCACGGCGGGAACTGAACGAGTATGTGGCTTCGCTTCACGACGTCGATCCCCAGTGGGGACATTCGGTGTACTCGCTTCTTGAAAGGCTGGCGCGTCTGACCGAGGGAAAGGGAGCGCCACGCAGCCGAGTGCGTCTGGACTCCGACACGGTTCATGCGCTGCGAGGCGAGCTCTCGCACGTGCAAGCCCAGCTTGAAGACGCATCGGAACTCGGGGCATTCGTGGGCATCGTCGACTCGCCATGGGCCGGTGCGGACATCCACACCACTGCCGCGGGGGAGGAGGCCATGGCTCTCGCCAAGAAGCTCGCTTCGAGCACGATGCCGACGGTCAAGGCTCAGGCCGAACGCTCGGCAAAAGAAACGGGGCTTTCCGTCGCGGAGACCTTCGAAGATTGGCGCGAACAGATCGAAATGTTGCGCGGAATCTCGCATTCTCTCGATATCTTCTTGCCTCAGATTTTCGAGCGTTCTGTACAGGACATGGTGGTCGCCACAGCGTCGAAGGAATGGCGCGAGAGCCACGGTGAGGAGATGAAGGGCTCGGAGCGCCGCCGTCTGATGAAACAGGCGAAGGATTACGTGCGTCCGGGCGCTGTGAGTCACGATCTGCACAGGGACCTCATCACGGTCCAGCGCCAGCGTGAGGTGTGGAAGCGTTTCAGTGCCGAAGCCAGTTGGCCCAAGCTTCCCGAAGGGATGACCCAGATACGCGAAAGTGCTCGCGAGGCAGGTGGGCAGCTTGAAGAGCTAGAAGGGATACTTCCTGGCAAAAAGCTTCGAACGATGCCCATGGGCGAACTGCTCGACTACCTCCGCGCACTATCGCAAGATGAGGACACCATGTCGCGTCTGCCCAGGGCAAACGAGCTCGTTGCCGAACTGGGGGCGGCGGGGTTCGCCGAGGTCGTCAAGGATTTCACGGAACGCGGCGTGCGGACCGAGCAGATTCCGGCCGAACTGGACCTTATATATTCGGCCTCTCTTTTCGAGCAACTCGTAGGGCGTTCCCCGGCCCTTTCTCGTACGACGCCCGCCAATCTCGCGGTGCTGGCGGCCGAGGTCCGCAGGCTGGACAGGGAGCACACCGAGACTCTGGCCGGTCCAGTTTCCCGCGCGGTCGTGCGAATCATGCGCGAGACGATATCGAAGCGGCGCGAGGACACCCTCAAACTGGATGAGCAGCTCGAACGCTATTCGACCGGCGCGCTGCGCGATGCGATCGCCACATACCCGCGTCTGGTGCAGGTGGCGCGCCCGGTGTGGGTCATTCCTTCGATGATCACGGCCGAATTTGTTCCGCCCATGCCCTGGGCAGATATCGTCATTATGGACGAGCAAGATGCCGGTGGCCTTTCCTCGGCCGTTTCAATGCTCATGCGCGGCCAGCAAATCGTCATCATGGGCAATCTCAGGCGCGCTCGAGCCGAAGGCGGCGATTCAACTATCGCTGCCTTTGCGGGCATTCTTCCCGTCTGCGAGCTTCCCACTCTGCGAGCCCAGCATGATGAGCTGGCTACCCAAACGTTGCGTGATCAAGGATATGCGGATGTGCTCGAGCTTGTTCCATCGGCCAAGCGCGGCAGGAAGCCAAGCCTCGTGCTCGTTGAGGGCCGTGGCGTGCCCAATCCGCAGTCGGGAATGATTGAGGGGCCGCAGGTTGAGGTCGACGCGGTTGTGGACGCGGTCGTTGATCACGCGTTGACGCGGCCGGGCCAATCCCTTGCCGTCGTAAGCGTTTCCCCTGTCCACGCCGTGCGCATTCGCGAAGCGCTTTCGCGCTTGGCGGCCGATTCCCCGCAGCTGGCGGAGTTCTTGTCAAAAAATGGGGTGGAGCCCTTCGCCGTCGTGGAGCTGACCCAAACGAGCGGGCTGCGCCGGGATTCGATTATTCTGACAGTGGGCCTTGGTAAAACCGTTCATGGGCGCGTTTTGCATACTTTTGGTCCGCTTTCGACCGCTAGCGGGCTCACGGGACTGGTCGATGCCATGGAGGCCGCGCGTTCCGAGCTCAAGATCGTTTCGTCTTTAGGCCCCGGTGAAATTGGGGCCGATAGGCTGTCCACGCCCGGGCCGCGGCTTCTCGAGAAGCTTATTGATCGCGCTGATGGCCGCGAGGTTCCCCTCGATCCTTCCAGCTCGGACGAGCCGATCGGCGCTCTTTTGACGGATCTGCGCGATAGGTTGGTGCGTGCCGGGTATTCGGTCGCCTCCGATTTTGGCTTCGACGACGGTGTGAGGATTCCGCTGGTCGCGGGCGATACCGAGCTGCCTGGCACGTGGCGGGTAGCCGTGGTTGTCGACGATGAAGCCTATGTAAACGAGCCTTCGCTCAGACGCAGGGATAGGTACTGGCTAGAGCGGTTGGAATCCCGTGGCTGGGCCGTTATCAGAACTTTTTCGACCTCGCTATTCATCGATCCCGACGGGCAGGCTTCCCTCGTCATCAATGCGATTAAGCGAGCCCGCGCGCTCGAGCTTTCCGACAGCGTCAGGGTGCCGGTTCTATCAGACGAATGGGCGGCCCCGGGGGACGACGTCGGCGCTAGCGCCGAGGATAACGGTGCCGTGGGCGCAGGAGATAACGCGGGTGCGGGCAGGAAAAATGCTGCTGGCGCAGGGTATGCATCTCAGAGTGATGTAAGCGCGGGCAGTCAGGGTGCTGTGCCTGTTGGCGGTCAGGAGGGTGTGCCTGCAGACGGTCAGAGCGCTGTGCCCGGCGTGGATGCTGGCCATAGCGTGGGTGCTAGCCATTCTGCTGGTGACGATGACTCTAAGCGAGAGGTGCTCGCCAAACGTGGGCCTCGCCCCACTGTGCAGGCGGGGCTCTCGCTTGCGGCCTACACGGATGATCAACTTGATGACATGGTCGCTTGGATCGCGGCCGACGGCGCCGAGCGCAGCCGGCCGGAATTCGTCGATGCGCTGCGGAAAGAACTCGGCATTGATCGGCGGGGCATGCAGGTCGATGCGATTCTGGGCCACGTTGTGGATAGATCCGGGCTAGCCGTAGGCCTCGGCCTTGATCATTCCGACTCAGACATTCTTCCCGACTCCGACTCTATGCGGGCTTCCTCTATGAGGGTTTCGAACTCTCACTCTGCTTCGGATGTTCTCCGTTCCTCTTCGAGCTCAGCTTCCAGGGGCGAGGAAGAATGAGTGGAGCTCAGCCTGACGATCGCAACCGCGATGTGGGCGGCCCGACGGGCGGCGAATCGTTGGGGCAAGGAATAGCCGGTCAACCAGAGGTAGGTGGTCGCAAACACCGGGCGGCGGTGAGACTGTCGAGGGTCGACGCCGAACGTTTGGCCCGTGGCGAGATTGCAAAACCTGAAGACGCTGTGCACCTCAACGACCCGCGAGAAACCCGCTCGCTTCAACGTGCGGAATCGACTGTTGCCGCTCGCGATGCCAACGAACGACGCTTGCTCGCAGACCGACCGCCGCATTTTGGCACGCTTTGAACCGGCTTCGTGGGGAGGATATTACTCGTCAGGGAGCAGCATTTTGGTGTGGATGATCGGGAGAAAATTCAGGTTCTGATCATCCGCTAAAGTAGACTTCATGTCGGGAGGAACTCCTCTTATTCGTAAAATAACTACAAGGTGTTTTTCTGCAACTGGAAGAATGGGTCTATATGTCGTTAAATATGAATAATGGGTCCGCCATTGCTGGATTCTCAAATGCTTGAGTTCTTTTCCTTCCACCGGACGTTTGCTCGACTTGCTCATCTTTTCCATCAACCTATATTCTTGTCAATCTTTGTTACTACGGAAGTAAAATCGAAGTGCCCCGGAGCCATTCCGGGGCACTTCTTCTAGCTTTAATAAGCTCTTTAATCGCTATAAATCTGATCTGCCACCATGAGGGAGTAGATCATCGCTGAGGATAGCCGCCACCCGTGTAACCGCTACCGTTTCCGTAGCCGCCTCCATTGACATAGCCGCCGCCGGCGAGCGCATCGCGAATCTCCGTCAGGAGCCTGACTTCGTCGCTGATCTCTGCTTCTTCGGTGTTGAGGCCCTTGCGCTTCGCGAGTCGCTCGTTTGCTTTATTCATCGGATAGACGAGGCAGAAGTAGACCGCCGCCGCAACGAGAAGGAAAGACACTAGCGCTGTGAGAACGGTACCTGGCTTAATTGGCGTTTTCCTTATATGGAACACGCCTACATCGTCGAAGTTGGGCTTTCCAAAGAGGGCTCCAATTGCTGGGTTGATGACATTTTTGACCAGCGCCTCGATAATTGGATTAAATGCGCTGGCAATGACGACAGCGACGGCTAGGTCGATGACATTGCCGCGCATGATGAATTTCTTGAAACCCTGAATCATGGGGAATCCATCTCTTTCTTTTGGTGGATGACCCGCGCGCCCTTCTGCAGCGCAGGCGTGATGGCCATGCGCCATGGGGTTAACGAACGACCACAACCCGCATGGGCATCGTTGAGCCATAACCGATAACCAGGCTAGTGGCGTTTTTGGGTACGGCAACGTACAACACTGACGTGTGAGACGAATCACTAATGAAAGTGTTGGAATCGTTTTTTGGCCCCACGCCCACAATCGTTGCGCTTTCGACTAATTTAGTCGCCTCGTGGGTCTGGCTGTGTTCGCCGGGTGGCGCATATAAGGCAACGGTGCGTCCCGGAGTGAGAAGTTTGTCGGCCCCGCCTACGTCCGCATTAATAGGGGCAATTTCGGTTCCTGCCGGTGCTGAAGCGAGGAAGTCGTCCGAAAGAGTCATCTTTTTCGTTACGGGAACTCCGGCGGGAACTGAGGTTACAAGAACCTGCTCGTCAAGCTCCGCAACGGAGTGGATTACTCCTTTGGGAGCGAGCTCTACAGGTACTTTTGCGACCGCAAGGGATGATGATCCGAGAGTGCTTCCTGGCGTCAGATCTTTCTTCGCGACGACCACGGAGGTTGTTGCGGGTGTCAAACCTCGGATCGTCGAAAGGATTGCGGCCAACGACGTCATCACCGCGACGGCCACTAGCACATGTCGCAGTTTCCAAAGGGTGGCGCGAATTCGAGATAAGTTCATGCCGCAAGGCTAGGGCGGCCTATGCCGGTATTGTCGATGAGAAGTTCCTTATGTGGACGTGGGAAACGCGTGTGCTATCTGTGGACCGCAACACGAGCCGTTGGAATCACTTTTGACTGGCGGGCCGATACTGCCTTTAACTTCTGTGGGGTAGGCGGACCGGTTTCAGCCGTGTGGTGCCGCGCGTCAATAAACCGGTCTTAAACTTTCAAAGGCGCCGTGAATCGATAAACCAATCTTCACGTTTGGCGCTGCGGGCAGAGCCATTTGGTGCTGCGGGTCAAGCGGTCTGGTACTACAGGTCAAGCCATTCGGCACTGCGGGCTTTGCAGGGTGGCGAACCGGCCTGAGGCTGGCAAGCTTGAGGTCGGTGACCCGCATTCTGCTGCCCGAGGCCTTCTAGGTTGATGAACCAATTTTCTTCGGTGCTCGGCCTGCGCCGGAGCTTCCCGATTTTGCCGAGCGTGAGCCCGAGCCGCGCATATTTGCGCGACGTGAGGCCGGTGAGCCCGCTCCGTGAGAACTTGACTGGCCAGCTGCTTGTGAACTTGACGGGTCTGGGTTTTTGGACCCTGATGATCCCTCGTTATGCGAACCTGAGCCCGCGCCGCCGGGCCTTCTACCGGACGGTGAAGTGCCAGCATTTTCCTTTCGGCGGCCGCCTGCTCCGGGCCCGCCGGACGAGCCGCCGTGATCAGAGCTTCCCGAGCCGCCGTCGTGGCGTTCAGCGCCCGCGCCATCCCCGGATCCTGCACCTGACGAATCCGAAGTTTCATGCCCCTCTGGGTTCTTCGAGTGGAGTGCGCCGGAGGAGGAGCGCGCGTCGTTGTGGTAGAAACCCGAACCTTTGAAGACGATGCCAACCGAATTGAAGAGCTTGCGAAGCCTGCCGCCGCACGCTTCGCAGACCTTCAATGGGTCGTCAGAAAACGACTGATGGACGTCGAACTCGTTGCCGCATTCGGTGCAACGGTACGAATAGGTGGGCACGCCGGGCCTCCTGGTAGAGCGAACTTGATCCGACGGTCAAGAATACTCCGCGTGGCCCCGGTGTGCCATGCGATTCGGTTCAAGGCGGGAATGCGAGTCGTGTTGCCCGACGACGACCGCGTCTCATCCGGTGATCGATAAGCGCCTCGTTGGCAAGTCGCCGAATCGTATTCAACCGCGTACTTGAGGAGCGAGCGGAAGGCCGCGTACTTGAGGAGCGAGCGGAAGGCCGTTTCGTCTGCAAGTCGAAATTCTCCCTCTCACTGATCGGCGGGCCGCGTCAAAACTTTTGGGTGACTCTAATGGGCGTAATGGGCCTTGTTCGGTAATCGATGGCCTTCCCGCATTAATCAAAGGAGCGCCGACCTCCCGACGGGAAGCCGACGCTCCTCGGCAATGCTCGTACCTCGCTCGTGGCGAGTGATCTACACGTGAATTCTTAAGATCGTTCGTTGACTTGTCGTATGTCTACTTTGCGACGTCGTCCTCTGCCTGTTGGCTCCGAGGAGATGCGCCGGTTCAAAGCTGGATGCGTGATCGCGAGCTGGATCCGGTTATACGTATGTCAAGCTGAAGTTGCGTGCCTCGAACGTTGCGCGAAACGAGTGCTAAGTAAACGATTGCTTAGTAAGCGGCGTGATTTATTCTGTGGGCATCCAGTATTCGGGCAGTACAACGAAGGGCACCCGCATGTCCATGTCGTCCTGAGGCAGTGCGGTGTCGATGACCTCGTCGGGGTAAACCATCGCTCCGACCCGTGCATTGTCCCTGATTTGCTTGAGGATGCGGTCATACCAGCCGCCCCCTTGGCCCAGCCGAGTCCCGCCCTGCCCAATAAGGAGCGCGGGAACAAGTAGCGCGTCGACCTGGGAAAGCACTTCGGAGCCGAGCGCCTCACCGCTAGGTTCAGGAGGACGTCCGGGGGCCAGGACCTCGAGGTCGTGCGCACCGGTGTACCAACCCCAGGCTCGCGTGAGCCCCGGGCCAAGTTTCGGCAGCAACAGGCGCTTTCCCGAGGCGACGATGGCGTCACACAGGCCGAGCGTGGGCGGCTCCTCCTTGATAGACACATAGGCCGCCACGACCTGCGCGTCGCCTAGGAAATCTAAAGCTGTGTCAACCCATGTGCTGGCGAAGTCCTCACGTGTCTGCAACGACCTTTTGCTCCGGTTTTTGCGCGCGACCTTACGGAGTTCCTGTTTGGCGTCCTCGACATCCAGGTCGGCGACGTTCGGAAGAGTCACCGTCTTTGTAATCATGGCTCAATTGTTCCATGACAACCCTGGTAAAAGATAGGGAGAATTTTGGTGAATTGGGAGATGTCTTCGCGACAGCAAGATGGCGCGATAGGGTTCGCAAGGCCGACGTCGACGTATAAATCGCGCTGTGACGCCGAATTCGGGACCTTTCGAACCTTTACCAATGGCAACTGTTTCTTTAAAGAAATGTGAATAATTCTGGATTTAAACTTTAATTATTGGGTCTTACGTGAGTGCTTGATTCGCGGGTACTTTGTTTTTACCCGATTTGTGTGGATTTTTGGCGTGATTGCAATGTTTTAATGCCTTGTCAATGCCTGTGTGCAGCGTTTACGCGTAGCCGTGGAGGTGTCGGCATTTCGGCAGAGGTGGTGCGATGGATGGTTGCTGTTGCGCGTAGGGGTGCGGTGCTCCATGGCGTAGGGGCGAAGTGCGGTAACGGCCAACCGTTGGCGGCCATGGCGGCTTGTGTCACGGCGTGGGATCGAAGCGAGGTCGTAGGTCATACCCTGGTCGGAGTGGTGTTTTGCGTGTCGCGCAACTCTCAGCTTGGGCTCTCACGAGTTGGCCGAATCGAACGCTTCCTCGGGGTAACCTAGAGCCGACGCGCTCGCGAGGCGCGCCAATGGTGCGGAAGAGGAGCCGTCCGCCGCGCACAGCAGGGCCTAGTTAAAGGAGCGGTAATGCTATCCCAAGGGCACGCATCACATGGGTATCTACACCCATGGGCGGATTTCCAGAACACGCGGTTCCACCTCGCGGTGTGCAATCCTTCCTGCCGATAGCGTGGTGCCGTGGGTTTCGAGGGGTATTTCGTACTTGGCGCGACCATCTTGTTGATCGCTTTCGTCATCCCTGCTCTTTCACGGCGCAGGGAGGTTCTTGCGAGCGCACCGCTGGAGGACCGTTATTCCGAGGACCTGCGGATGCTCAGGGTGAGCGACGCACGGGGTGCCGATCGTCCCGATGACGACGGCCAGCGCGGCTCGGTGTTCTTCAAACGGCCGGAGGTTGACATGGCTCGGGGGCGAGTGACGAAGGATGTGCGTGAGCTCGCGCGCGAGCGTGCCCGCGTGAGGGCGCGGATGTCGAAGCGCGCGGCTAACCTTCAACGGGGTTTCTTCGGCGGGGCGCTTGTAGCCGCGCTCGCCGTTCTTCTCTGGGCAGGGGCGGCCATCGGCTTTGCATCCCCCCTGTTCGCTGGAATCGCGACGGCGGCGATGCTCGCATACGGCGCAGGCTTCGTCTACGTCTACCGCAAGGCGGCTGAGGCCGACGCCGCGGACCGCGAAGAGCTTGCGGACATCGTCGCCGAGATCGGCCCGCGGCGCGCTCAAGGGCGCAAGGTCGCCGCCGACGCCGCGCGCAGGTCCGCCAAGAAGAGGGCCGACGTCGAAGCTCGGGCCTCTCTGGCTCAAGCCGCTCGCGGAGCTCGCGTGGAAGTCCGTGAGAGTGCCGGCGCCCATGCCGCTGCTCGGCGTGCGGCCGCCCGGAAAGCCGCCGCACAGAAGGCCGCTGCGGCAGCCAGGATCGAGGGCGAGCTTCGCCGCCGATTTGAGCGCTCGAAGGCCGCATCTAGGATGTCGAATCCCTCGGGGACGGATGTTCGCGAGGAGTTTGAGGCGTTTAGCAAGACTCGCGGTGAAGCCCGCGGGACGTTCGGCGCGGAAGCGTCTGGCGAGGTTCGCGGCCGCCCTAGGATGGGCAAGCGCGGCTCTGACTTGGAGGCCGGAAGTTCCCGCACGGTGGTTGGCGGTGCCGGTGCCGCGACGAATGGATCTCGCTCCAAGGCCGGCCGCGCCAGTACGGGAGATGGCCGTTCCGGTGTGCAGACAGGGGCGATTGTTCGCGCCGACCTAGATTCTGGCAGCAACGGATTCGGGGGGAATCTCGTTGCGGGCAAGGGCGGTAATCTCGCTGAGGGTAACGGCGGGAATCTCGCTAACTCCGTTTCGGCCAATACCGGACTTCGTGCGGGTTCCGGCACCGGCTTCTCCTCGTCTCGGGTGGCGCCTGTATCGGGTACCGCATCCCTTTCCGATACAGCTGGGCTCGGCGCTGAGCTTGCAGGGTCAGGCCACCGTGCCGAGATGCCTTCCTACACGCTTAAGCCCGGAGCTATCGAACGCAGAGTGGTTGAGCCTTACGCGGCTCCCACCTCGGCGACAGCTCCCGTGCCCTACCGCCCGCAGGTGATCGGCGAGAGGTACGACGCCGTAACCGGCGTGGTTATGCCCAGCGCTCCCGGCGAGGTGCCGCTGAGCCCCGCCGAGGCGCGGGAGGCTCAGGCGAAGGTTGAGCGCGCCGTTGAGGCTTCGGTGGTCAGCCACTCCTCCGAGGTGCTGAGCGGGGGATCGGTGCTGGACGCGCTGCTGGAGCGCCGTCGGGCATAGTTTGTTCCGCCAAAAGCACGGCTCCGTTTGGCGGGGCGCATCTCTCCCGACAGGGCCTGTCTGCCTTGCCAAACACGCTTGATCTCGACAACGCCGTCCGCCTTGCCAAACGCGCATTTCAGCTACTGCAGAGCATGTCCGTAGCGACCAGCCTGCCCATCCCACCAACAAAAACGCATGTTCGCCTTGTCGAAAGCGTCCCGCCTTGTCCAGAGCGTCCCGCCGCCCGTTCGAGTCGCAGGCACTCCCGCGACTGCGACAGACCCGACACCTATGCGTTGGAACTAGAGCGGCCCTAGGTGCTAAGCTACTGGAGTCCTAGGGGCTATGGCGCAGTTGGTAGCGCGTCTCGTTCGCAATGAGAAGGTCAGGGGTTCGAATCCCCTTAGCTCCACCATCATCGACTTACACGAAACATCGCCAAACTGAATACGTTTGTTGCCCTCTGGGAGGTTCTCCTGGAGGGTTTTTGTGTTGCCCTGGCTGTGGGCGTTGTGGCCGTGGTTGCTCTGGCCTCGGTTGCTTTGGTTGTGGGTGTCTTGGTCGTGGGCGTTCCGGCTCTGGGTGTTCTGGTTGTCGCTGGTCTTGTGTTAAGTGGTGTGGTTGTGGTGGTTGATGTTGTTTTCTTGGGTGGTGTGTGGGAGTGGTGTGCAGGCGTGGGCGGTGAGGTTGCGGGCGAGGCGGTCGAGTTAGTGGACGATGACGTAGTCGATCTGGCCGTCTTGTGTGAGGTAGGCCAGCATCTTTTACAGCTCGAGGCGGTTGGTGCTGCGGGCGGACTCGCCGCTTCCTTCTCAGGTAGGTCGACGACGAGCCCACCCATCGTCATTGCGGTGCCAGCGACGGAGGTAGCATTTTGTAGTGCTTCCTTGGTAACACGAACGGAGTTAACCACGCCAGCTGCTTTGAGATCGATCAGCTCGCCCGGTGTGTTGACGTTAATA
>ERZ773049.825-NODE-825-length-18625-cov-6.209855_pt1 | contig 18625 bp, 13 predicted proteins | sample MGYA00580633_ERZ773049 | MGnify/ENA primary metagenome ERZ773049 (study PRJEB29015, sample SAMEA2737991) | human oral metagenome | biome: human oral; feature: human-associated habitat; material: dental | place: China | collected 2066 ... | reverse complement strand
CATGCGGTGGGGCGTATGCAATACGCCCCTACAACCTGCCGGCAGGAGACGTTGTTTCCAATAAATTCTCAGGAAGAAAGGATAGAAACAAAGATACAGGAACAAAAAAATCGTCCGTTAGGCAGTAGGGGCGTATTGCATACGCCCCACATGGATCGCGTAAGGATAGAAACGAAGAAACAAGACAGAATTTTTTGCTCCCTTCGGGGTCATGCGGTGGGGCGTATGCAATACGCCCCTACATCCTACCGGCAGGAGACGTTGTTTCCAATAAATTCTCGGGAAGAAAGGACAGAAACGAAGATGCAGAAACAAAAAAATCGTCCGTTAGGCTGTAGGGGTGTATCGAATACGCCCCACACGAATCGCGTAAGGATAGAAACGAAGATACAAGAGAGAAGAAAGCAATCGATAGATAGTGGCGCCGAATGGCATACGCCCTTTATGCGCCAAAGAAAGAGAGACGCCGTTTGGCGAGATACTTTTTTGGATCAGAGAGCGTGTGTTGCCATTTGGCGAGACAGGCACTTGGAGGAGAAATCTTCACACGCAAGGATGCAAATGAGGATTTCCAGAGAAAATAGCAAGCCGCATAAATCTTCTTTAGTTGCTCTACCAGAGCAATTAAGAGACATTTTTGCGGCTTAATTGCTTCAGCCGAGCAACTAAGAGACATTTTTACGGCTTAATTGCTCTATCGAAGCAACTAAGAAACATTCTTGCGGCTTAATTGCTTCAGCCGAGCAACTAAATAAGATTCATGCGATTTAATATTTTCAGGCCGAGCAAGAGGCAAACCGTTTTACAGGAGACCTTTTCGAAATCGAAAATGTGTGTTGCCGTTTGGCATGAGTCCCATAGGGGCGAAAAGAATCATGTCGCACTTTTGCAATACCCTTTCTCGAGATCGAAAAACGTGCTCTCATTTTCACCGATAACAAATAGACATTCATTTTTATAACACGCAAAACATCATGATCAAAGTAGAGAATCTGACAAAGTATTTTGAGACCGAAGAGATCCAAACCATCGCCCTGAATAAGGTCTCGTTAGAAGTGGCGGACGGAGAATTTGTGGCCATTATGGGCCCGTCAGGCTGCGGCAAGTCCACCTTGCTCAATATTTTAGGCCTGCTGGACAACCCGACCGAGGGTAACTATTATTTAGACGGCCGCGAAGTGGGACATCTCCGCGAAAAGGAACGCACCGAAGTGCGCAAAGGGCAGATAGGCTTCGTGTTCCAAAGTTTCAATCTGATCGATGAGCTGAATGTTTTTGAGAACGTAGAATTACCCCTGACGTATCTCGGCATCAAAGCATCGGAGCGAAAGGAACGCGTGCAGAACATCTTGAAGCGAATGAGCATCAGTCATCGAGGGCGGCATCTCCCGCAGCAGCTTTCTGGCGGCCAACAGCAACGCGTGGCCATTGCCAGGGCCGTTGTTGCGAATCCAAAATTGATCTTGGCGGACGAGCCGACAGGAAATTTGGACTCAAAAAATGGCCTGGAAGTCATCAGGCTCCTGAACGACCTGCATGACGAGGGCACGACGATCGTCATGGTGACTCACTCGCAGCATGATGCAGGCTTTGCGAATCGCATCATCAATCTTTTCGACGGACAAATCGTGAATACAACGCGCTTGTAAGGATTGTTGGGGACTTACGTCCCGTTAAATTGTTGAGGGCTCATATTTTTTGGATCGTTTGGAGGCGTGCAGGGTGGCATGCGTTCAAACGGTCCAAGAAATAGACAGCCCCTGAATCCCCTGAAACCGGCTCGCCTCAGTGAGCCTAAACTTTAGAACAGAAAATATGCATACGATATACAGAAATCTCCTGAGCATTTTTCGCCGATTCAAGATGGCGACCCTTTTTAATCTGTGCGGGTTGGCGGTGGCTTTTGCGGCCTTCATGACGATCCTCATGCAAGTGGAATATGATTATACTTTTGATCATTTTGATCCAAACCATTCGCGTATATTCCGTGTGGATTTCGTGCATAATGAAGGCGAATCGCAAGCAATCCTGAATAGGCCCTTGATAGAATCGTTCATTACTTCATCACCTCATATTCAGGCGGGAACGTATCAAAACATGGATTACGATATTGTTTTTTCCATAGAAAATGGTGCTGACAAAAAGAAATTTCGTGAACTGTATCAAAACGTTTCTCCGGGGTTTACCGAGGTCTTCCACTTTGATTTTGTAGAAGGCTCGCCAGATGTCTTGAAGACTCCCGATCAGGTGATGATCCCCGAGAGCATGGCCCGCAAGATATTTGGCCAGGAATCAGCAGTCGGGAAAAAGCTCATGAACCCTTATTTGTCGCTAACGGTGGGTGCGGTGTATCGCGACTTCCCCAAAAACACGCTGGTGAGTAACGTGATTTATCACGCCATCTCAGAGCAAGAGAATAAAACGAACTGGGGCAATTGGAACTACACTGCCTTTATGCGGGTAGACGACGCGGCCAACCTCCCGACCATTTACGAGAACTTCAAAAAGCATTTTACGAATGTCTTGAAGGAACAATTCGGAGAGGAAGGTGTCGCGGAGTGGGAAGCGGTAGGCGCCGACCTACGTTTTACTCCCCTGCCGGATGTGCACTTCGTTTCTGGTGTGCAGTTTGACAGCATGCCGAAAGCCAACGCCCAAGCCCTGCATGTGTTGACGGCCATCGCATTCGTCGTGCTCCTGATCGCGGGAATAAATTTCACCAACTTCAGCATCGCACTCACGCCCATGCGCATTCGAAGCATCAACACGCAGAAAGTACTCGGGAGTTCGGTCGGGAATATCCGCCGCGCTTTGGTGGCAGAGTCTATTTTGATCAGTTTGGCCGCATACATTTTAGCGGTAGGGCTTGTTGCGCTCTTTGCGCGTAGCCCGCTTTCTGCATTAGTCACTACCGACCTCGGAATTTTATCGCACAAAGTCGTTGTAGGAGCAACGGCGTTCATTGCTTTATGCACCGGACTTGCAGCAGGCATTTATCCGGCTTTTTATATGACATCTTTTCCGCCCGCACTCGTTTTGAAAGGCAGTTTTGGCCTATCCACACGCGGACGAGCCTTGCGCAATGCCCTGATTGGTGTGCAATACTTTGCATCCTTCGCGCTCATCATCGGGGCGGGGTGTATGTATTTGCAAAATCACTTTATGCAGCACGCGCCGTTGGGTTACGAACGTGATCAGATCATTATTGTCGAGATGAGTGATGAGATCCGAGCGCATCCGGAGACTTTTATGAACAAAATGAAGTCGTACGCAGGTGTTTCAGGCATTACGCGCTCCGAACGAATCCTATCCAGCGCGGATTCATACATGACTTGGGGCCGGGATTATCGCGGCAAACAGATAGATTACGTAGTCATCCCCGTGGAGGCTTCGTTCCTCGATGTATTGGGCATTCCGGCCAGCGAGGGGCGAACGTTCCGAACGGAAGATGCCCTTACACGGCATGGGGCATATGTATTTAATGAACGCGCGAAGCAAGAATATGGGCTGGAATTAGGCGCGATGATCGACAGCACCCAAATCGTCGGCTTTATGCCAGACGTGAAGTTTGCATCGTTCCGTAATGCGGTCGAGCCGATGGCATTCTATGTGTGGGGAAAGGAAAATTGGGGAAACAATTCCCGGTACGTTTATATCCGCATGAAAGCGGGCACAGATATGCGTGCTGCAATGGAGCATGTACAGTCTGTGCTGAAGGAATTGGATCCGGACTATCCCTTCAACGTCTTTTTCTTCGATAAAGTCCTCCAGCAACTCTACGAGAAGGAGCGCGCCGTCGGTTCTTTGATCACGCTGTTCAGCGCGATAGCCATTTTCATCTCGATGGTGGGCGTGTTCGGCCTCGTGGTCTTCGACAGCGAGTATAAAAGGAAGGAGATCGGCATCCGGAAGGTTTTTGGCTCGTCCACGAGGCAGATTCTGGTTCGTTTTAATCGCACCTATTTCAAGATTGTGATCGTGTGCTTCGTCGTGGCCGCCCCCGTCGCCTATTATGGCGTGTCGCAATGGCTCACGAACTTCGCCTACCGCGCGCCGATCCGCTGGTGGATCTTCGCACTCGCATTTATCGCCGTGGCAGCGATCACGTTTTTCACGGTAACGTTTCAGAACTGGCGCGCCGCCAATGCCAATCCGGTAGACAGCCTCAAGAGCGAATAAAAAGGTATAGCGAAACGGCAAGAACGAAAAACGCCCCCTACCGAAGGCCGAGCAGTTTGCCGGGTACTTTTTTCGAGCGCATGATTGTCTCCTGCAACTTGGCAGAGGTCTCTTTGTCGCGTTTAAGGTACCCGGCTAACTTGGCAAGCAACCCTTTGTTACGTTTAAGATACCCGGCTAACTTGGCAGGCATCCCTGATGCCTTGATTTTCTTTTGCCTCCTTTTCTTTCATCAAGGAAAGAAAAGGAGAAAGAGGCGCCGTCTTTTTTCGCATTAAGGAAAGAAAAGGAGAAAGGATCCAAGCAATTCAAATACAGTTTCTCCGATATGAAAACAATATACCGCAACCTACTCAGCATCGTCCGCCGCTTCCGTGTGGCGACCGTGCTCAACGTCTTCGGCCTCTCATTCGCCTTTGCAGCCTTCATGACGATTCTCATGCAGGTCGATTACGAGCGAAATTTTGACCGCTGTCACCCCGAGGCCGAACATATTTTTCGAGTGGATCTCTCGCAACCCGGCGAGTTCTCCACCGTCCTGCCGCGTGCCTTCGTGGAGGCCGTCATCGCCTCGTCCCCACATATTGAAGCAGGCACGCTGATCAACCCCTTCGTCGGCGAGGTCTATTTTACGGTCGTGGGAAACGACGGCACCCGTCATGGCTTCCGCGAAACGGTGCAGACGTGTCACCCGACGCTCGTCCGCACGTTTAATTTCCCCATTACGGAAGGCGACACCGATTGTCTCCGCAGTCCGGATAAGGTGCTGATCCCCGAGAGCATGGCTCGCCGACTTTTTGGATCCGTGTCGGCCGTCGGGCGTCCATTGCGCGCCGAAGAATCGATCTGGAGCAAAAGCCGCGACGATGATAGCACGCAGTTGGAGCTTACGGTGGGTGCCGTCTACCGTGATTTTCCGGGGAATACGCAGCTGCGCAACGTCATCTATACCGCCATCGATGGAGCATTTCTGAAGGAGAATTACGACGCCAGCAACTTCATCTGTTACGTTCGCTTGGACAATGCCGCCTCAGCCGTCGACGTAGAGGAAAACTTCAATCGACATTTCAACTTTAGCCAAATCGGCCATCCGGCTGAGCAGATGAAGCTCACGCCCCTCACCAGTATCTATTTTATGAATGAGAGCGGCGACGGACGTCTTTTTCGGAGTGGTAACGCCGATGTTGTGAATCTACTTATGGGCATCGCACTGCTGATACTCATCATTGCAGCAGTGAATTACACCAATTTCAGCACCGCCATGACGCCGCTAAGAATGAAGAGCATCAATACGCAGAAAGTTTTAGGCAGTACAAATTCCGCTCTTCGTCTCTCGCTACTGATCGAGGCTTGTGCCATTTGTCTCACGGCGTTTTTGCTCGCGGTAATACTTGTTTGGGGCATGCATCAGAGCCGTTTGCTGGCTTTCGTTGAGGCTGACACATCGCCGCTTCATCACCCGGTTCTTTTATTGGTTACCGCCATTGTGTCGTTACTCGTCGGCCTCGCAGCAGGCGTCTATCCGGCTTACTACATGACCTCTTTCCCACCTGCGATGGTGCTGAAGGGTAGCTTCGGCCTCTCACCCCGCGGGAGGAGGCTCAGGCTCATGCTCGTCAGCCTGCAATTCGTCATATCGATGACGCTGATCATTGGCGCGGGCTTCGTTCAGTTGCAAAACCGTTTTCTGCGCACCCACACCATCGGTTTTGACCGCGATCAAATCGCCGTGGTAGAGCTCAACGGAGCCATCGCTGGTCATCATGCCCGTGAGTATGTCGACGGATTGAAATCTTACGCAGGTATTGAGGACGTGACGTTTGCCTCGGAGAAGATCGGCGCGAAAGATGTCTACATGACGGAATCGTCGGACTACAACGGCCGCAATTTTTCCTACAATCTAATCTACGTATCGTGGAACTTCCTCCGGACAATGGGCATTCACATAGTCGATGGCCGCGATTTCACCGAGGCCGATGCGCGCAGTGACCGGCCAGCCTTTATTTTCAACGATCACGCTCGGCGCAGTCTGCAGATGTCCGTCGGTCCCTTCAAATATTGGCGTGACAACTTGGGCGACCTTGTCGGCTTCACGGGCGACTTGCATATCGCTTCGCTGCGACAAGAATCGACCAACATATGCCTTGCTGCCAGTCCGCTCGGCTCCCGTCTGTCCGTCTCTTACATCCGCCTAAAGTCCGGCACCGACGTTCGCGCTGCTACAGCACACATCCGAAAGACCGTAGCCGCCATCGATCCCTCTTTTCCGATCGATATCACCTTCTACGACACAATCTACAACGAGCTTTATCACCGCGAAACGACACTACGCACGCTCATCACATTTTTTGGTCTGCTGGCCGTGTTACTGTCTCTCGTCGGCGTATTTGGCCTCGTGGTGTTTGACAGCGAGTACCGTCGGAAGGAGATCGGCCTCCGCAAAGTCTTCGGATCGTCTACCGGACAAATTCTTGTCCTATTCAATCGCACTTACCTGCGTATTGTCGCTATTTGCTTTGTCGTAGCCTCGCCCGTGGCTTATTACGGCGTAACAAAATGGCTCGAACATTTCGCCTACCGTACCCCGATTCGTTGGTGGGTATTTGCGATAGCGTTTGTAGCCGTCTCGGCCATCACTTTTATCACCGTAACGTTCCAGAATTGGCGCTCGGCTAATGCTAATCCGGTGAACAGTCTAAAAAGTGAGTGAGGACAGGGAGAAAGAGAGTTGTACTTTTGCACAAGCCTCAATAGGCTGTTAAATCACTCATTTTCAAATTGTAGGTAGAGGGTTCGCATACGATGCCTTCCTCTCGAATTGTACGCATGCCCCTCTTTCCTGAGATTTTTTCTCGAGAAATTTTGCGTGAAAGCTTTGCGCGTTTGAAAAAGCCATTATCTTTGCAGCGCAATCGAGGAAACGAAGAGACGTTCAAACAAGAGATTGCTCCCAATATGGTGTGGTAGTTCAGCTGGTTAGAATACCTGCCTGTCACGCAGGGGGTCGCGGGTTCGAGTCCCGTCCATACCGCAGCAAACGTTGATAATCAATAGATTGTGAAGTTTACACCCGATTTTACACCCAAAAAGGTAAAGTCGGGTGTTTTGTTGTTATACGCTCGGAATAAGCAGCCAGAAGAGGGGGGAGGGATTTTCACCGCCTCCCCCCGCGATCTTGCTTGCGGGTGAGGCCCGTATCCTCATGCAACCGCCCCATGCGTTGCCTGAACCATCGGACGAAATCCACGCCGTCGAGAAGCAGCGTGAAGTGCTCGTCGGTATCCTTTTCATGGCCGAAAGCGACAGATGTGTTTTCCGCCGGGAACTTGTGGTCGAACTTATCTGAATAGAGCATTCCGGACACTTTGAGCGGTTTCAGTCCGCACAGTTTCCGACATAGCTCTTCGGAGAAGTGCATCGTCTTGCGACAGAAATCAACGAGGGGCAGCAGCTTCTCCACCTGAGGGAAATAGCGCTTCACCTTTTCGATGTAATCGAGCAACCGATTGCGTTCCGCCCGATGCACTTCTTCCATCTGACGAATGTGTTGCTCTCGCTGCTCGGCCTGACTTTCGAGGGCTTCAATCTGCTTTTTCAACGCTTCGTTCTCCTTTTTGAGAGCCTTGGTTTTGTTGCCGCCAAAGATTGAACCGATGTTGTCGGTGATCTGAGTAGCGGCGGCCGCGGCTGAATCCTTCAGGCGTTCGACGCGGACTTCTCGTTGTGTCTGTCGGAGCGCTTCGTCTGCGACGGCCTTATCGGCTTGCTATCGATCGAGGTCTTTTTGCAACTCATGGCTTTGCTTCTTCAGGTCGCGATAGTGTTGTCGGGTGGAGATGTGCCGCGCCTCCGATTCGTCGATGCCTCGCTGCAGTCCGTAGCGGAGCATGGCTTTGGCGTACCCGTCTTGGTAGGATTTGAGCTTTCCGCGGGTCATGATATTGTCGGCACACAGCCGGGGCGCATCGGCCGACTTCTTCCGATAGTGCTTCTTGACCTGCTCTTCCTTTTTTCGGCGTATGCGCGCCTCTCGAACAATGGGGATGAGGGTGGTGTGGATATGCGGCGTCTTTTTGTCTTTGACATTGTGTCAATAGAAATATTTGTCGTATGCCTCCTTAGAAAACAGCCGGCTCTCGTCAAACATATCTACCTTGAACATGCTTCGGAAGAAATCTTTGGTCGAGACTGTCAATGACTAACTGAAAAATGTTTGTCAGACAAGAAGAGTATACCTGCCATCGATGCTTCCCAAAATTTATCATCAACTATTATTGATTTTAGCCACTTTTAAAAAATGACTAAAATCAACACTATCGAGGAGATTGTTTGCTTTTTTATTCCATTGTGTTAAACCCCTCCGTGTGAAAGTATTTTTTCTTAATGTGTTTCAATGATTCGCGCACTATTTTTTTGTCAGAATCTTTGAGCTCTGATATTTCCTCATTTGACAATTTAGAATGACTGGATAAGTTGATTATTCTTGAGTAATAGCGCTGTTGTTTATCCACAGACTCTCCGGAAGAGTCACTGGGCAACAATTTTGACCAACGAGGGCACCCTAAGAAATTCGCCGTTTTTTCACATAGGTTTCGTAATAGGGTGAAATGATATCTCCGAATGCTATTTGATTGAATAGCCTCATCTATAGTTTGCATTAAGAAAAGATGATATGAAAAAGACGTATCAGAGTCATGTCGCACACTCGTTGTTTCAAATGTTTCATCTTCGTTTTTTCTTAACAAATAACCAGCCAGAGTGATTTTATCATCTCTGCGATTAATATTGACATTTTTATTGGATCGCATCTTTGTACACAGTTCGTTATAAATCACATTGTAGAATAGTGGATTGTGTGTTGTTATTATGAATTTCAGAGTGTGTGGGCTTAAATAAATCAAATCTGCTAGATCCACGGCTATCTGTATTAAATTATTCTCATCGAGCGAACTCACTGGATCGTCGATAAAAATATATTTTAAATCACTGAATTCTGTTGTGTGGCATTCATCGGATTTAGTGTTTAGTATCTCTATGATTTCTTTGATTAATACGTAAAAAATACACCAAATAAAACAGCTCTCTTCACCACGAGATATTTTGATATTCTTGGCGGCATTTCCATTGCTTTCTTTTACAGAAAAGAATATTTCGTAGATTTCAAGGTGGCTGTTTTTTGCGTTTTCTAGACCTGTATTGCTTGGCCTGTTGATACTAAACTTCAATTTGCTGTTTGTGTAATATTTGAAAAGATTTATCACATCTTTTTCTTTTCCCTCTTCTTTAAAAATCCAATTTATAAAACCATTGGGGTGGATCTTTAATCTTCTGTTTATACCTTCTTTCAAGTCGTTGTCCCAATGAAACAGATCTTCAATATATGCATTGTAGCAAATGGTTGCTTCATTGACGTTTTTGTTCATTTGTTTTTGCTTGAAAGTTGTTGCTTTGTCAAACTCATGGGACAGTCGAGTTTTTCCCACTCCGTTAAACGCATAAATAAGTAGCACTTTTTCCTTTTGTTTATTCAACCATTCAGATAGACGCTTTAGCGAATTGTGCTTTGTTTTTTTAGGCTTGTTCTTTTCTCTCGAATCCATTTTGTTTTATTGTATGGTTTTGTTTCTGCGGATCGCCACCTATTGGAAGAGATAAATGTATGAGACTTTTTGAGAAGTGACGATCCTTTTTTGAACGGATGGGAGATCGAAGATACTATCATCTTTCAGTCTTCCTCTGTCTACACAGAAAAACTACCGGCCAATATTCTCACATCATTCATCCGTGTTATCGATAGTGATTATCTCTTTCTTTTGATTGAATGTTTTTTTAGAATCACCTCCACTTTTCCTGATTTCTTGAAGCAATAGATTACGGTAGTAGGCATACTGCTGCCTGCGGTAATCCAATTCTCTTTCTAGATTCGTCTCCAGCTCCGTGAATTTGTCGAGCATGGAGACGATCTTTTCCTGCACGGAGAGGGGAAAAACTGGAATGCGGATTTTTAACAGGTTTTCCTTAGTTAGCCTGATCAGTATTCCACCAGTAAGAAACGGCGCAAAATTCACGGTTCGTAAATAATGGAATAAGAATCGGTTATTAACACGATTAATTCCTCTCAAGACATGTACATGATTATTTGCACAAAACTTACCCGTAGCCCATTGGACGGAATAGTTTTCGACATTTGTAATACCATCTTCTGCAACAAGAATATAGGAACCATCATGGGTATAGTCATCTATGTAGCCTTGGATATTATTTGCTCCGTAGTAGGGAATCTTGCCTGATTTGTATTTTGAGGTCTTAAGTGGGCGCCGAGAAGTATTTGATATTTCGATAAATTCCGCATTCCCTAAAGTAACCCATTCCACTTCTGTTTCTGCTTCTTGCAAGAGTTTCTCTATGTTTTTCATCTCTCTATCTCCTTGATCTACGTTAATACCTTTATGAAGTTCATTTATGCGTTGGATTGTTTGATCCACTTCCTTGTTGAGTTTTGCAATGTCGATCTTTGGGCGCATGTCTTTTGCCTTTACATAGGTGTTTACCGAGAGGTTGAAGTCGTTCTCCGCGATGACGCTCTTATCGACCGACAGGGCCACATGCTCCACTGCGTCACGGCTGTCGAAGAGCGTGACGATGCGATCAATATGCTCCTCACTGAGGACATTGTTGTTCGTCTCCTTGCGGAAGAAGTCCTCGCCACTGGCATCGATGAAGCGCGTCGTGGTGTCGGCCTTGTGCTTGGAGAGGACGAGGACACAGACGGCGATCGAGGTGCCAAAGAAGAGCTTGGGCGGCAGGGCGATCACGCTCTCCACGTAGTTCTTCTCCACTAAGTAGCGCCTGATCTTCTGCTCCGCTCCGCCGCGATAGAAGATGCCGGGGAAGCAGATGATGGCCGCGCGCCCCTTGGTCGAGAGGTAGCTGAGGGCATGGAGCACGAAGGCAAAGTCAGCCTTCGAGGCAGGCGGCAAGACACCGGCCGGGGCAAAGCGCGGATCGTTGATGAGCGTCGGATCGGCGTTGCCCACCCACTTCACGGAGTAGGGCGGATTGGAAACGATAGCATCGAAAGGCTTCTCATTGTCGTGCTGTGGGTCGATGAGGGTGTCGCCCAAGGCGATGCTGAACTTGTCGTAGTTGATGCCGTGCAGGAACATGTTCATGCGGGCCAGGTTGTAGGTGGTGCGATTGATCTCCTGCCCGTAGAAGCCCTCTTCGATCAGGTGCTCGTCAAACTGTTTCTTAGCCTGCAGCAAGAGGGATCCCGATCCGCAAGCCGGATCGTAGATCTTGTTGACCGACTTTTGCCCCAGCAGGGCTAGATGTGCGATTAGCTTCGACACGCTTTGTGGGGTAAAAAAATCACCGCCCAATATGCCCTCATTTTCAGCATAGTTAGAGATGAGGAACTCGTAGGCGTCGCCGAAGAGGTCGATCTGATGGCCGGCAAAGTCGCCAAAGTCAAGGCTCTCGACGCCCCGGATGACGGCCGCCAGGCGGCGGTTCCTCTCGGCCACGGTCGTGCCCAGTCGGTTGCTGGTGGTGTCGAAGTCGGCAAAGAGTCCGCGGATGTCATTCTCCGAATCGTAGCCCTCGGCCGATCCCTCGATGGCGCTAAAGATGTCGGCCAGCTGCGTGTTGAGCGCCGAGTTGTTGCCGGCCGTGCGGGCCACGTTCACAAACAGTTGACTGGGATAGATGAAGTATCCTTTGGCGCGGGTGATATCGTCTTTGATTTTGGGCGTGATCTCGTCGTCACGCCTGCCGGCATAGTTTACGCTCTTATTGCCGGCTTCGACGTAGTCAGTGAAATGCTCGCTGATGAAGCGATAGAAAAGGGTACCCAGGACATACTGCTTGAAGTCCCACCCGTCCACAGCACCGCGCACGTCGTTGGCTATCTTCCAGATGGCAGCGTGCAGCTCTTCTCGTTGCTTTATACTTGTCATACCTGCTTTGTGTAGTTTATTTATGCTGCAAAAATCACGCATTTGTGGCGAGAAAAAAAGCAAGGCGGGAAATATTAGGCAAACCAAGCGCAATACCTCGGTGTGCTTACAGGGATCCTTCACCGCCTCCCCCCGCGATCTTGCTTGCGGGTGAGGCCCGTATCCTCATGCAACCGCCCCATGCGTTGCCTGAACCATCGGACGAAATCCACGCCGTCGAGAAGCAGCGTGAAGTGCTCGTCGGTATCCTTTTCATGGCCGAAAGCGACAGATGTGTTTTCCGCCGGAAACTTGCAGTCGAACTCATCGGAATAGAGCGACCCGAAGACTTTGAGTGGTTTCAGTCCACACAGCTTCCGACATAACTCTTCGGAGAAGTGCATCGTTTTGCGACAGAAATCAACGAGGGGCAGCAGCATTTCCACTTGAGGGAAATAGCGCTTCACCTTTTCGATGTAATCGAGCAGTCGGTTGCGTTCCGTCTGATGCGTTTCTTCTATCTGTCGAATGTGTTGCTCTCGCTGCGCGGCCTGACTTTCGAGGGCTTCAATCTGCTTTTTCAACGCCTCGTTCTCCTTCTCGAGAGCCTTGACTTTGCCGCCGCCGAAGAGTGAACCGATGCTGTCGGTGATTTGAGTTGCGGCGGCCGCAGCCGAATCTTTTAGGCGTTCGACGCGGACTTCTCGTTGTGTCTGTCGGAGCGCTTCGCCTGCGACGGCCTTATCGGCTTGCAGGCGATCGATGTCTTCTTGCAACTCGTGGCTCTGCTTTTTCAGGTCGCGATAGTATTGTCGGGTGGAGATGTGCCGCGCCTCTGAGCCGTCGATGCCTCGCTGTAGCCCGTAGCGGATCATGGCTTTGGCGTATCCGTCTTGGTAGGACTTGAGCTTTCCGCGGGTCATGATGTCGTCGGCACACAGCCGGGGCGCATCGGCCGACTTCTTTCGATAGTGCCTTTTGACCTGCTCTTCCTTTTTTCGGCGTGTGCGCGCCTCCCGGACAATGGGTACGAGGGTGGCGTGGATATGCGGCGTTTTCTCGTCCATATGCAGGTGGGCCGCGACGATGTTTTCCCGTCCGAAGGTGTCGAAGAGATATTGGAGGCTGTCGGCACACCAAGCCTCGAGTTGCCCATTGGCTTCGATGCGCGCCATATCCTCGGGCGATCCCGAGAGGTTGATGCGGATGGCCCGCACCTGATTGCTGCCGATTTTTCGTTTCAGTCCGGCGTGATCCAAGCGATGCTGGATGGCGGCCGTGCGATCTTTCACTCCCTCGGGGTATTCGATGAGTGTCCGATTGAGGTGCGTGCGACTTTCGTCAGCATTCTTCGGATGCGACGTTCGCTCGATGTGTGCGGTCATGGCGCTGTCCGAGCCGCGTGCTTTTTCCATGTGAAAAACTACGTAACCCATGATCTTGGGGGGCTTATTCTTTCATGATAATCTTTGAAGTGATGGGGGAGCGGGGAGTCCGGAGGGGTGCAATCCCTCCGGCTTATTGGGTGATTTTTAGCGGAAACGAAGTGCAGCGTGAAGAAAATCCCCTAATAAGCTACGGCCTTTTCCTCCTTCAGGAAAACGTCCGTCTTAGTCGCTGCGCTGTTTCGTGTTCCGATTTGTGCAGAGGTCTTTTTGTCTGCATTTGTGCAGGCTTGCTTCGCTTTGATATACACAGCGACGGGCCGGTGCAGGCTTGCTTCACTCTGATATACACAGCGACGGGCCGGTGCAGCCTTGCAACAGCTCAAAACACACAGCGACGGACCGGTGCAGGCTTGCAACAGCCCAAAACACACAGCGACGGGCCGGTGCAGGCTTGCTTCACTCTGATATACACAGCGACGGGCCGATACAGGTTTAACCCAAAACACACAGCGACGGACTGTAGCAGGTTTTCCTCGATGGCATCCCGTCAGATTCTTCGTGACCTTATCGGTCGATCTGGTGTCCGAAATTTCTGTGCGGCCTCCGTATTCCGGTTGATCAAGTAGTCATTCAGATCCTTGCATCCTCGGTAGAGCTGCGACGCATCGCAGATCCGTCGGCCCAATGCTTGTTTGAGTTGTTGCAAGGCATCGATCCCTGCACGGTCGTTGTCGAGGTAGCAGCGGATGTCGGCGTAGCTGGCTAACAGCGGCAGTGCCTTGGAGAGATGGGAGACAGAGTTGAGGATCAGGCAATCGGGGTGATCCGGCTCGATAAAGTCAGGTAGCCTTTGTTGCCGCAGGGTAAGGAAGGAGAGATAGTCCATAAACCCCTCGAACAGGCAGCATGCGCCGCCGGGTGATTCCGCCCTCCGGATATGGGAGATGTCTTTCGGGGCGATCGATCCTTTGAAGTACTTGTTTCGCACCTCCCAACCTCCTGAGCGGTTGGGGAAAGCGATGGCAAAGTACGATCGGCCGTTGTGCGTGAATCGCACTTCTCGGCAGATGCTTTTCGCCAACGAAAGGTCAATACCCCTTTCGCTGAGATAGCTGAATAGGGCGGGGGAGGTGAGCGGTATGATCTCTGTTGGCCTCTTGCCGGATTCGTTGGAAGAGGATGACCGGCCAAAAGAGAAAGACGTGGGGCGCACATGCGGCGCCTGCTCCGCGATGCGTCTCAGGAGATAGGACACGTCGCTCGAGGCGTAGAGTTTGCCGGCCAACGCAATGAGATTTCCTCCTTCACTAAGACCGAAATCGTACCAGAGATTGCGATCGATATTCACCTTAAAAGAAGACACTTGTTCGTCTCGAAAGGGCGACTTGTACCAGAGGTTATGTCCTTGTTGCCTTACGGGATCATGTCCCAGGCTGTGCAGATAGTCCGCGATGCGTATCTGCTTAGCTGCGTCGATATTCATAGTGCGTAAAGTATGTCGTCCGATTGTTTTTTTCTTTTCGCCAGCACCACTCTCTTAACGGTGCGTCATGTATCCACTTTACTTTACAACCGTATATATAGGGTACGGAAGCAAAGTAAAGCGAATGCCGGGGTGCTTCCGAATCACTTTGCTTTACTCCTTATATATAGGCACCCTGGAGTAAAGTAAAGCGGTCGCGAAGTCCGGATTTCAATAGTGGAAGTCGGGCAGGAAGCTGTATTTCTTGCCCTGTTTCTGTTCGATCATTCGTTTATTCTTCAGTGTGGTGATCAGGCTGACCACCTTGTTCCCGCTAAGCGAAACACCGGCCGAGGCGTAGGCCTCCCGCAGAGCGTTTGCCAATTCTTGATAACCGTATGCTTCCTTCTGCGCGAAGGCTGTTTCTAATGCTTTGCGATGCTGTGCTTCGGTGATGTCTCGATAAGCGTCGAATTTTTCCCGCTTCGGCCGGCCTACCTCCTTTTTCTTGACGCTGTAATCATCCAATAGTTCGGGCAGCGCCTCCTCGTTGATGCGGAAGGCAAAGGCTTCGAAGTCCATTGCCCGGATATGAGCAGCTCGTACTGTACTGATGTCCGCGTCTGTCTCGTCCTTTTCTACTAACAACACCGTTTCCGCCTTGTTGCTCAGTTCGGTACCGATGTGCCCCCGCGCATTCTCGTCCCCCTTGTTCTGGTGCAGGATGGTGTGAATGTGTATCTGCCTCTCGTCCGTCCACGTCATCAGCAGAGAGATGACATGCGTCGATTCGCCGGGGCTATTGATGTCGTAGACCATATCCCGGATACCATCGATGACAACCAGGCCGATATGCTCCGTGCGATAGATGGCTTGTCTGACGATCTCGATACGTTCCTCAGGGGTGTATTTGCGAAGGGCAAGGAACTCGAGATTTTCATGGTTTCTGTCGGTCGGTAAACCGGCCATACGCAAAATGCGTCGTGCGACCTTCAGGCAGTGGTAAGGGCTTTGCTCGGTGTCCACGTAAAGGATCTTTCGCTTGTCCGGAGGGAGTTCGGCGGCATATCGCAGCACCGTCCCATTCTTCAATGCCGCTGCCACAATGGCCGAAACATTGAAAGTCTTTTTGCTCTTGGCCTTACCGATCGAGGCACTGAAATTGCCGAGTGTTCCGATGACAGAACCTTGCACTTTCAACATTTCGGGCGCTTTCTCATAGGTAGCCGAAAGATCGAGGCGCGAAGACTGCCAAAGAATAACAGCCTTTTCGGGTGAAAGGCCTTTTCTATCTCTGTATTCCATAGTGCATTCCGTCGCCTTATCGACGGCCTCCAGTCTTTCGTCCGGCCAATTCGATCGCTAAGTCTGCATCGACAATGATCTTACGTCCTATCTGCGTGATGGCCCGATCTATCTTCCCACTCTTCTTGATACGGTGTGCTGTCGGCATACTACACCCGAAGAGTCGGGCGATGCCGGCTATGCCATAGACATAGCGTCTCGGTTCTTTGGCGGTTGTTACCTCTGTGTTCGTATTGCTGGGCTGGGAACTGTGATGTGCAAGGAAGAGCAACTCCTCGCCGGTCATCTGCCACACAGGCTTGCCCAGAAGTTCTTCTAAAATCATACTGTTTGCGGTTTAGGAATGAATGACTTTACCCTTTTGCGCATAGGGCTTTTGCTCAGTACTGATGCCGCAAATGTGTAGGCGGATGCGCCGTCTATGAATGGTCGAACATAGGGCGGGAACCTCCGGGATATATCGGGAAATCATAGCCTGTCATCGTGTCGGAAAACACTTTCTTTTTTATGCAAGAAGAGCCTCTTGGGCTATCATCGTCCAAGAGACTCACGCTTTTTCCCGTTACCCAAAACCGAGGTAAACGGCATTGTATGTCGTTTAGTAGAGGATCCTTTTTGTTCCCCCGCCCGGTTACAATTGATTGAATCGGCTCATCGCGTCAGCCTTGATATTATCAGCGATGTCGATGTAGGGTTTCATGGCCTTGTAGTCGCTGTGCCCCGTCCATTTCATCACCACCTGTGCCGGGATACCGAGTGCCAGCGCATTACAGATAAATGTGCGTCTTCCGGCATGGGTGCCGAGCAGCGCATACTTGGGTGTGACGATGTCGATACGCTTGTTCCCTTTGTAGAAAGTCTCTCTTACCGGGTCGTTGATTTCCGCCAGCTCTCCCAGCTCTTTCAAATACACATTCATCTTTTGGTTACTGATCACTGGCAGTGCCTTGTGATCTTCAAAATGTACCTCCTTATACTTTTCGAGTATCGCCTTGCTGTGATTATTCAGCTCGATAATCAAGCTGTCGTCCGTCTTCACGGTGGTGATTTCTATATGGTCAGGTTTGACATCGCTCCGTTTCAGGTTATACACGTCAGAATAGCGTAGGCCACTGAAGCAGCAGAAGAGAAAGACATCGCGCACACGTTCCAAATACTGCTTATTGTGCGGTATTTCTACCGTTTTCAGCTTGTTGAGCTCGTCGTTTGTGAGGAAGATGACCTTCTTGGGCGTACTTTTCAGCTTGGGATTGAAATCTTCATAGGCTGTGTTATGGCAATATCCCTTCTTGGTACACCAGCGCAGGAACCATTTGAGATAATCCATCTGCTTATTTATTGTGCTATTACGCATATCCTTTTTATGAAGGAAATCCATGTAGTCATTCAAGCAGCTCTCGGTGAAAGACTCAAAGGATACTTCTTCGTCAAACTCTCGCAAATGATTCTTGACAGCATTGAACTTCTCATAAGTCGCATGAGTCCAATTGTTCAGCTTTCCACATTCCGCGACGAACCTCTCGAATGCTTCCCAAAAACCGAGAGTTGGTTCTTCTTTTTCTGTTTCCTTCACTTCGTTGGATGACCTCTTTATTCTTTCATTAAAGGCATATTTTATCTGTTCGACAGTTGGCATAAGATCATGCACTTCGTACTCCTTGAAGATGTTCTGTATTTCCGTGTACTGTCTTAGAAGATCTGTGTTGATCTCGCCGGCACTTTGCTTTAGCTTGTTGGTGCATCCGTTCTTTACCTTTTGCTTGTCTGCGTCCCATTTGGCCGTATCGATGCGATAGCCTGTTGTAAATTCTATCCGTTGGCCTCCAAACACTACGCGCATACGAATGGGGACATTGTCCACGACTGGTATTCCGTTTTTCTTACGGCCTTCCAAAGCGAAAATGATATTTCTCTTGATATTCATAGTTCAGCAAGCATTTGAAATTGCACCCAAAACTACACCCAAAAATCGAGATAGCATGAGACAGCCTATGATATCGACTGATTATATAAGTCTCTGATTTCCCATTGTTTGACATGATTCTGATGTGAAATGAAACGTTATGAAGTCGGACCTCAAAGTCCCGTCCATACCGCCATAAGTGCTCTGAAAAGGTTATTCAGAGATCCTTTAGGGAAAACGTAAGTGCCATAACTTGAACGAGTTATGGCGCTTTTCTTTTGTGCCTACTTGTCATTTCAGAGCATGTATTGAAGCGGCTGAAACGCCCAAAATGCTCCCCAACAGCTACAATCTGGCTACAACTTTTTCGGCCAAATGAAAATTGTAGCCAAGAGTCCGTAGAGAGCACGTCGGGAGCACTCATATACAGCTGTTGTTCAGTCATCTATGT
>ERZ773049.822-NODE-822-length-18663-cov-6.617046_pt1 | contig 18663 bp, 15 predicted proteins | sample MGYA00580633_ERZ773049 | MGnify/ENA primary metagenome ERZ773049 (study PRJEB29015, sample SAMEA2737991) | human oral metagenome | biome: human oral; feature: human-associated habitat; material: dental | place: China | collected 2066 ... | reverse complement strand
TGTTTAAGGCTGGAAATTTATTAAAAATAATAAATGAAGAAGAAGCAGCCCTATACTCAGTTGTAAAATAAATTTCAAAAAGGATAAAAATGAGAACAGAACAAATCACAGCAAGAGCGCTAAAACAAGTAGGAGATGACAGATATAAGCTTTCACTTATCGTTGCAAAGCGTGCAGAAGCGCTAGCAAATGGCGCCATAGCTTTAGTTGATGCTGATACTTCAAAGATGAAATTTGCCGACATCGCACTACTTGAAGTGGCTGAGGGCAAAATAGGCTTAGAGGCAATAGTTGAAGGAAAATAGTCTTTTTTTAGAGCAGTTGATAGAGCAAATTTTAGCTTGCAAAAACGTTTCAGAAGCGATAAAACTGCTCTTTTCTCTTTGTGAAAGAAGTGAAATTTTAGACAAAGCTGTAGATAGCTGCGTCACATCTCACGCTGGACAATACCGCAAAAGTGGCGAACCATACGCCATCCACCCCATCTTAGTAGCCTCTATCGTAGCAAACATGGGCGGCGATGAGAGCATGGTTATAGCTGCACTTCTTCATGACGTAGTCGAAGATACCGACGTAACGTTAGGTGAGCTTCAGGCTGAATTTGGCGATGAGGTGGCAAAGCTGGTTGAAGGGCTTACAAAGATAGTTGCCATTAGAGAAAACAAGCTCGCAAGCTCAGATAGCAACGAAAAACTAGCAAGCTCGGCGCTAACTTTTAGAAAGATGCTCTTAATCTCCATAGAAGACGTCAGAGTCCTTGTCGTAAAGCTTTGCGACAGACTTCACAACATGCTAACTCTTGAAGCGCTAAGACCTGAAAAGCAAAAACGCATAGCCGAAGAGACGCTTATGGTCTATGCTCCGATCGCTCATAGGCTGGGAATTTCATCGATCAAAAACATACTTGAAGATCTAAGCTTTAAGTATGCGATGCCAGAAGAATACGCAAAGATCGATAGCTACCTAAACAAAAACAAGCAGCAACTTAGCTTAAAACTAAATGCTTTTCACGAAAAGGTAAGTCAAATTTTGCTTGAAAATGGCTTTATCGAGGGCACTTTTGAGATACAAAAACGCATAAAACACTACTACTCGATCTATCTAAAAATGCAAAGAAAGGGCATTTCTATCGAAGAGGTGCTTGACTTGCTTGCCATTAGGATCATCGTGCAAAAGCCGCTTGATTGCTACCTTGCACTTGGAAATTTGCATATAAACTTTAACCCTCTCATCTCAAGATTTAAAGACTATATCGCGCTTCCAAAGCAAAATGGCTATCAAACGATACACACAACCATCTTTGATAACAAAAGCATATTTGAGGCGCAAGTTCGCACTTATGATATGCATAAAACCGCTGAATACGGCGTTGCCGCTCACTGGAAATATAAAAATGGCGAGGGCAGCCTCTTAAATCCAAAGCTTGACTGGCTAAATGACATCAGCATGCAAAATAGCGAGAATGATAGTAACGTCGAAGAGCTATATGAATACGCAAAAGATAGCCTTTATATCGAAGATATCGCAGTTTATTCTCCAAAGGGCGAGGTCTTTACGTTGCCACGAGGTGCTACGGCGCTTGATTATGCTTATGAGATTCACTCAGAGATCGGACTTTACGCAAAAGAAGCTTATATAAACCGAGTTAGGATGCCACTTCTAACAGAGCTAAAAAATGGTGACATCGTTAGGATAGTAACTGGCGAAGAGGCTAAATTTCGCTGTTCGTGGATAAATAGCGTGCGAACAGGCAAGGCAAAGGCGACGATAAGGTCATTTTGCAAGCAAAAGATCAAAGATATAAACTACAAAATGGCGATAGATATCTTAAAATCAGTATTTAACGTCTCAAAAGATAGAATTTTAGAGTGGGTAGAGAGCGAAAATTTAGGCAAAAAGGTATTTCGTGCAGCAATTGATAGCGAGTATCTGCAAGAAGTGGCAAATATGCTTAAAAAATACATCAGAAAAGAGCGCCCATTTATGATCTCTTTGGGCGACAAATACCAGATCAAAAAGCAAAAATTTGAAAATATAGTAATCTACTCAAATCACAAAATTTCAAATGTCGAGTTTGATTATTGCTGCAATCCAAAAAGGGGCGATAGCATAGTGGGCTTTAAAAATGGTCACACTGTGACAGTGCATCACAAGCTTTGCGAGCGCGCTGGCAAGCTAATGGATAAAGGCGATGAGATCATCTTTGTCAAATGGACGAGAAATGCCCCGCATAGGTATAAAATTTTATTAAATTTAGAAAACAGAAAAGGTGCGTTGGCTGAATTTTTAACATATCTTGCTAGACTTGATATAAATTTAGCTACAATCTCGCTAAACGAAGCAAATGATCTTAGCGGAGATACGTTTGAAATAAGCGTCGAAATAGCAGAAAACATCGATGCAAACGAGATCAAAGAGAAGATCAAAGATAGATATAAGATTATTGATTTTGTTTCGCAAAGCGACCCATATCATAATTAGGAGAGAAAAATGGTTCAAGATATAGATGATATTTTACAAGAGATAAACCGCGGCGTTGCCGAGATGATCGATGCTGAGAGAGTTGAAAATTTGGTTAAAAATTATTATGAAAAAGGTGAAAATTTCTACGTAAAAGCAGGCTTTGACCCAACAGCTCCAGACCTTCACCTAGGTCACACAGTCGTTTTAAACAAGATGGCTTTGCTTCAAAAACATGGCGCGATAGTGCAGTTTTTGATAGGTGATTTTACTGCTCAAATAGGCGATCCAACAGGCAAGTCAGCCACTAGAAAAAAGCTAGATCAAGAGACTGTTTTAAAAAATGCAAAAACTTACGAAGAGCAAGTTTTTAAAATTTTAGATCCTAAAAAAACGGTGATAATGTTTAACTCAAAATGGTCAAATGAGCTTGGCGCTGCTGGCATAATTGAGCTAACTAGCACATTTTCAGTAGCTAGGATGCTAGAGCGAGATGACTTTGAAAAGAGGATAAAAGCAGGCAATCCTATATCAATCTCTGAGTTTATGTATCCGCTTCTTCAAGGATATGATAGCGTTGCTATGAAGTGCGACATCGAGATGGGAGGCACAGATCAGAAATTTAACCTTCTAATGGGTAGAACTTTGCAGCGAACATATAATATCGGCAAAGAGCAAGCTGTCATCATGATGCCACTTCTTGAGGGGCTTGATGGCGTAAATAAAATGAGCAAGAGCCTTGGCAACTACATCGGCGTTACTGAAAATGCAAATGATATGTTTGCAAAAACGCTTAGCATAAGTGACGAGCTTATGTGGCGCTGGTACGAGCTACTAAGCACAAAAACACTTGGCGAGATAGAAGAGCTGATGAATGACGTAAATAGTGGCAAATATCATCCAAAAAAGGCAAAAGAGGATCTTGCTTATGAAATAACAGCGAGGTATCACGGCGAGGAGGCGGCAAAGGCTGCTATGGCTGAATTTAACAGCGTTCACTCTCAAAATCAGCTACCAACTGATATGAAAGAATTTAGCTTAAAAGCGCCGATTTGGATAGTTGAAGCCTTATCTCAGTGCGGGCTAAGTGAGTCAAACTCTCAAGCAAGGCGAGATATAAAAGCAAATGCAGTTAGCGTCAATCAAGAAAAAATTAGTGATGAGCAGTTAAAATTAGGAGCAGGCGAGTATATCTTGCAGGTTGGAAAGCGTAAATTTGCAAAGATAAAGGTTGAATAAATGGAGTTAAAGCCGTTAAAAATAGGTAAATACGAGATAAAATACCCGATATTTCAAGGCGGTATGGGACTTGGCATCAGCTGGGATAAACTAGCTGGCAATGTGAGCTTAGAAGGCGGTCTTGGCATAATTAGCTCAGTTGGCACAGGCTACTATGAAAACCGCAAATTTATAGATAAAGAGCTAAATGCAAAGCCTTTTGGAAGCGAAAATTTCTACTCCACAAGAGGGCTTCGAGCTGTCATAGAAAACGCACGTAAAATTTGTGGTGACTTGCCACTTGGTGTAAATATAATGTATGCAGCAAATGACTACGCAAGGGTGGTTAAAGATGCTTGCGAGGCTGGTATAAATATCATAGTCTCAGGTGCAGGGCTACCTACAAATTTACCTGAATTTACACAAAATTTTAAAGAGATAGCACTAGTGCCGATCGTCTCAAGCGCAAAAGCACTAAAGATCATCTGTAAGCGCTGGCTTCAAAGATATGAGCGCTTGCCAGATGCTGTCGTACTTGAAGGACCGCTAAGTGGAGGCCACCAGGGCTTTACATACGAGCAGTGCCTTGATCCTGAGTTTTCACTATTTAACCTTATCCCACAGGTAAAAGCTGAGATCAAAGAGTGGGGCGACTTCCCTCTCATCGCAGCTGGTGGAATTTGGGATAAAAACGACATCGAAAAGGCGATATCGCTTGGAGCAAATGGTGTCCAGATGGGCACACGCTTCATCGGCACTCACGAGTGCGACGCAGACATCGGCTTTAAAGAGGTCTTGCTAGCAGCTGAAGAGAAAGACATCGAGCTTATAAAGAGCCCAGTTGGCTACCCAGCTCGCGGGATAAGAACAAATTTGATAAATTTAGTCGATAAAAGAATGGGTCCAAAGATCCAGTGCATAAGCAACTGCGTGAGCCCTTGCCAAAGAGGCAAAGAGGCAAAGCAGGTGGGATACTGCATCGCGGATAGGCTATTTGACGCATATAGCGGCAAAAAAGAGAGCGGGCTATTTTTCACGGGAGCAAACGGCTACAAACTAAAAGAGCTAATAAGCGTAAAAGAGCTAATGCATAAGCTGGTACATGGTGAATGAAACGGGTTTTAATATCTCTTTTTCTAACATTTAGCTTTCTTTTTGCGGCGACAAATTCGGAGACTTTTGCCAAATTTGATAGAAATTTTATGGCTCTAAACAGAAGCGCTAAGATCAAGCTTCACAACGATATAAAAAATATCTACGTTGATGCGATCATTAAAAACGACAAAAACACGAAAAAGCAGGCACTCACTAGGCTAATAACAAGCTCAAAGGCGCTTGGCTTTGACTCAAGCGCATATATAAGAGACCTAAATGCGATAAACGGCGTAAAAGGTTCCAGCGCGCCAGCGGTTTCGCCAACTTTAACGCTACTAAGTGCCACAAAGGTAAATGACACCTTGGTGCTTAAATTTAACACAAAGCTAGATACCGCAAGGCTAAAAACATCGTTTGCCAAACAGCAAAACGCCTACAAAAATATCATGGACATTGATGGTAGGCTAAATGGCAACCCACTAACATATAAAAATTTCATCTCAGACTACATCCACATCTCTCAGTATGATAAAAACACCGTCAGGATCATCTTTTCTGACAAGGTGCAAAAGACGATAAAAGCAAATGCGACTGGGGATTTGCTAATAATCAGCGCTCAAAATTTCATTTCAAATGAAAATGTAAGAGCTCCACTTCATAAGCTTAAAAATAAAAATGAAAAGCCAGCACAAAGCGCAGTAGAGCCAAATTTAAAGTCTGAGTCAGTACAGAGTGAGCCAGCACAAAGTGAGCCAGTAGAAGAGCCTTTGCCTCCAGTTGCTGCGGGTAAATTTTCACGAAACAAAACGATCGTCATCGACCCAGGGCATGGTGGCACAGACCCTGGCGCAGTAAATGGCAGTTTAAAAGAAAAAACAGCCGTTTTGGGTGTAGCTAAAAAGCTTGGCGAGATACTAAAATCTCGTGGCTACAAGGTATATTTCACCAGATCAACTGATGTTTTTATAAATTTAAGATCAAGAACTAAATTTGCAAATGACAAGATGGCCGATCTTTTCGTCTCTATCCACGCAAACGCCGCTCCAAACGCTGCTAAAGCAAAGAGCATGCACGGCATCGAGACATTTTTCTTATCGCCTGCAAGGAGTGAGCGCAGCAAAAACGCAGCCGCACTTGAAAACAAATCAGACATCGAAGAGATGAACTACTTTTCGCAGCAAACGTTTCTAAACGTGCTAAACCGCGAGAAGATCATCGCCTCAAACAAGCTTGGTATCGACATCCAAAAAGAAATTTTAGCAAGTGCTAGAAAGGTCTATGCAGCCAGCGACGGCAGCGTGCGAGAAGCGCCATTTTGGGTGCTCGTGGGCGCTCTTATGCCGGCAGTTCTTGTCGAGATCGGCTACATCACGCATCCAGTAGAAGGCGAAAAACTCTTTGACGAGGCCTATCAAAAAGCACTTGCAAACGGCATCGCAAACGGCATAGATGGATATTTCGCAAAAAATAGATGAAAAATGCAAATTTAAGCTTTAAAGGGCAAATTCCATTTAACGAAGAGTTTGGCGATATCTACTTTAACACCGACAAGCCCTGGCTTGAGAGCGAATTTGTCTTTGCAAGCGCACTTGATGAAATTTGGCAGAGCAAAGATAGCTTTATAGTCGCTGAGACTGGCTTTGGCGCTGGGCTAAATTTCTTCACACTTTGTAAGAAATTTAAAGCTAGCTCTAAAAAACTTCACTTCGTTAGCATCGAAAAAAGCCCCATTAAAAAAGAATATCTTTTAAAAATTTATGAAAATTTAGGCATTTTTAAAGCCTATGCTAAAAAGCTAGTTTCGCTCTATCCGCCGCTAATTTCTGGCATACACCGCATAAATTTCGCGCCAAATATCACCCTTGATCTTTGCTACGGCGAGGCAGATCAAATTTTGCCTGAGCTTGATTTTGCCGCTGATATATGGTTTTTAGACGGCTTTGCCCCAAGTAAAAATGGCTCGATCTGGAGCGAAGACGTCTTTAAGCAGATCGCAAGGCTAAGCAGGGTTGGCACCATAGTTAGAACCTACTCGTGCGCAAAAATGGTAAAAGATGGGCTAAAAAATGCTGGCTTTTTGCTGAGCTTAAAAGAGGGCTACGCTAGAAAACGCCAGATGAGTAGCGCCGTGCTAGAGAAAAAGGATGAAAATTTAAAGGACGCTTGGTTTGCTAGGTGCGAGCCAGTTGCCAGCGCAAAAGGCAAAACAGCGCTCGTTATAGGAGCAGGTGTGGCTGGGCTTGCCACAGCTGGCGAGCTAGCTAAAAATGGCTTTAAAGTGTTGATCGCCGAGGCAAAGGGTGAGGTCGCGACAAATGGCTCAGGTAATCACTGCGGCGCCTTGATGCCATTAGTTACGAAGCCTGGGGTAAATTTAGGCCGCATGCATATAAATGCGTTTTTGCAAGCAGTGAGATTTTACAAGGCAAATTTGCCAAAAAGTCTCATCAAATTTAATGGCTGCATCGACTATGCGTTTGATGATGAGCTCGTCAAGCGATATGCCTCATGGCAGGATCAAAGCGCGGAGGATATTTTTAAATTTGATGAGAGCTTAAAGCCATATCCTGGGATATTTATAAAAGAGGCGGCTTATGCTAGACCAAGAGAAATTTGTAAATTTCTATCAAGTAACTTTGAAATTTTATTTAACCACGAGTATGAGAGCAGGACGCATCTGCAAAATGGCAAGATAAGCGTTAAATTTAAAAATAAAAAAAGCTTGGAGGCTGATATCTTGGTCTTTTGCACAGGTAGTAAAAGTAGTGAAATTTTTAAAAACTATGACATGCAAATAAGCAGCGTCAGAGGTCAAGTCACGCACCTAAAACCAGTGCTAAAAAACACCCTGCCACTAAGTGCAAAAGGCTACATCTGCCCAGCTGTAAAAGGGGTGCAAGTCATCGGCGCAACCTACGCTAGAAATGAAATTTGCGACACGCCTAAAGATGAGGATAATGCTAAAAATTTAAGCGACGTGAGCGAGTTTTTTGACACCAGAGCCACTATCGTTGGCTCACGTGTGGGATATAGAAGTTATAGCGGAGATAGATTTCCGATAATTGGCGCCCTGCACGATGAGGAGTTTTACAAGCAAAACTACAAGGGGCTATTTTGGAGCAAAAATAAAGATAATAATCCAAAAGCAAGCTACGAAAAAAATCTCTTTGTAAATTTCGCTCACGGCTCAAGGGGACTTTGCACAGCGATACTTGGAGCAAATTTGATAACAGATCTTGTGCTTGCTCGCCCACTTTGCATAGAAAGGTCACTATTTTTTGAGCTACACCCTGCTAGATTTTTGATAAGAAAGCTAAAAAAGGGACTAAAATAGTCAAATTCCTTAACATAAGTTAAGAACTGTTATCAAAACTTGCATTATAATCCTTCACAAAAAAGGATACAACTTGAACAAAATTTATAATCTTGACAAAGACACAAAGATAGTTGAAAAAAGCGTCGTTAGCAAAAGGCTCTTTCAAAACAAAAACGCAAGTGTTGATATATACGCATTTGACGAGGGCGAGGAGCTTGATCACGAGATGCTTTTTATAGATAGCCTTGCCTTCGTCATAGACGGCGAAGCGCAGCTTGAGTATGGCGAAAAGCAGATGAAGCTTGGGCGCGACGAAGCCTGCCTTATCGAGGCAAAAACCTGGCGAAAGCTCAAATTTACAAAGAAAACAAAATATTTACTAATAGATTTTAAGGAGAATGTTATGATAGATCATTTAGACAAAGCGAGTGTTTTTAGCCTCGCAGATGCCGTTAGCTACGAGAGTGGCAAGATAGTTAGCAAGACGCTTGTCAAAAACGAAAATGGCTCGATGTCGCTACTTAGTTTTGACAAAGACCAAGAGCTCTCAACTCACGCTGCCCCAGGCGATGCGCTACTTATCGCACTTGATGGCGAGCTTGATTTAAAGATAGCTGATGAGAGCTTTCATCTAGTAAAGGGCGATAGCATCGTGCTTCCAGGCAAGATCCCACACGGCCTAAAAGTGAAAGACAAATTCAAAATGCTTCTAATCGTCACAAAAGACAAAATGTAAAAAAAGCCCTATTTTAGGGCTTCTCTCTTTTATAAATCACATTAAATTTACCATTAATAACCCAAAAAGCAAAGTCATAATATAATCCCTTTAAAATTTAAAGAAGAGCTATGAAAAAAGAAAATTCCAAACTATTTTTACTACTATTTTTGGGCGCGCTTTCAGCATTTGGACCATTTGTCACAGACCTTTACCTGCCAGCACTTCCAGCCATAACTGAGTGGTTTGGCACAAGCGTTTCAGCAACCCAGCTAACCCTTACAACCTCGATGGCAGGTCTTGCGATCGGTCAGCTAATAGTTGGTCCAATCAGCGATAAATTTGGACGAAAAACACCACTTACCATCTCGCTCATCATCTACACGATAAGCACGATTTTTATATTTTTTGCGCAAAATATCCAGTTTTTTATCTTTATGCGCATCATCCAAGGGCTTGCAAGTGCGGGCAGTCTGGTTATCTCAAGAGCCGTTGTGAGCGACCTTTATAAGGGTCACGAGATGACAAAATTTTTTAGTCTTATGATGGTTGTAAATGGTCTTGCTCCGATATTTTCACCAATAGGCGGCAGCTTGCTACTTAAATTTACCGACTGGCGCGGCATCTTTATGGCGCTAACGATCATCGGCATTTTGCTATTTATCGCAAATTTTTACTTCAAAGAGAGCCTAAGCCCTGCTAACCGCCTAAAAGTGCCTTTGCTTCAGACCTACAGCGTCTTTGGCAAAATTTTAAGAAAAAAGAAATTTATGCTATTTATTGCGATCCAGACATTTACGATGGCTGCGATGTTTGCCTATATCGCGGCATCTTCTTTTATCTTACAAGAGTTTTACCTGCTAAGCCCAGTAAGCTACAGCTTTTGCTTTGCGGCAAATGGCCTAGCCATCGTCATAGGTGCTAGGATAGCGAGCTTGCTAAATGAACGAAAAGCACTAAAAACTGGGCTTTTTGGCACCTTGTTTGCTAGTATTTTTATAGCGTTTATGCTTTGCTTTAAATTTGAAGTGATCGGCGTTATCATCGCATTTTTCTTGCTTTTGCTCTTTACTGGCTTCATCTTACCAACGGCCTCATCACTTGCGATGAATGAGGGTAGAGAGTACGCTGGCTCGGCCTCGGCGGTGCTTGGATTTTGCCCATTTTTCTTAGGCGGTGTCATCTCGCCACTAGTTGGCCTTGGTGACATTTTTTACTCGACTTCAATAGCTATTTTAGCTTGTAGCGTGCTTGCCTTTATCTCATTTTTAAGGCTAAAAAGAGTTGCGTAAAATTTATCTTGTCTCAAACACAAAAACAGCCGATGAGAGCGTTGTAAATTTAAGCGTTAGCAAGATAGAGTTTTTGAAATTTGAGATAAATTTAAGCGAATTTGACGCGCTTGTGGCAACTTCAAAAAATGCCTTTAAGGCTTTAAAATTTAATAGTATTTCGCCTATAAATTTGCCAGTTTTTGCTATCGCAAATAGTTGTGCAACATCTGCAAGAGAGTTTGGTTTTAGTGAAATTTACACTGGGCAAAACGCACATGGAGATGACTTTGCAAGAGAAATTTTGTCACTTTTAAAGGGCAAAAAGGTTCTTTATCTAAAGGGCAAAGATAGCGCTTCAAATTTCTTAGAAATTTTACAAAAGGGTGGCGTAAATGTAAAGGCGGTCGTTGCCTATGAAAATGTCTTAAATCCTTGCAAAATGGAGCTAAAACCACCAAAAGATAGTATTTTGATCTTCGCATCTCCGATAAATGTGAGAAATTTTCTAACTAATTTTGGCTGGGACGAGAGCTATCAGACGATAAGCATCGGAAAGGTCACTGCAAAAGAGCTAAAATTTAGCACGCCACTTGTTAGTCAAAATCAAGATATAAACGCTTGTATCGCACTTGCCAAAACGTTACTTTAAGCAAAGAATTTATATAATTTTATTGCCTGAGTGAAGCGAGTCAGCATTTTACGGGGTCCAACACTTTTTTGTTAGCGAAAAGGTATGGGTGCCTTGCGATGTGGCTTCGTTTGAGCCTTAAACAGCGAGAAGTTGCAACCTTTTGGTATCCATCTATTTGCAAGATTGGCTTTGTTTATGGGCCACTCTTCTATGCGACGCCCACTTGGGTTTTTAAATTTACGGAGATAATATGAACATTCTCATAATAGGAAGTGGCGGTCGCGAATACGCCATTGCTCTAAAACTAAAAAGCGAAAAAAATATAAATTTATACTTTGCGCCTGGAAATGGTGCGACCTCACGCCTTGGTGAGAATTTAAGCATAAAAGACTTTCATGAGCTAGCAAATTTTGCCAAAAAAAATAGTATCGAGCTAACTATCGTGGGACCTGAAGCGCCTCTTAGTGAAGGCGTGGTGGATATCTTTAAAAAAGAGGGTTTGCTTATCTTTGGACCAAGCAAAGCAGCTGCTAGACTTGAGGCTAGCAAGGCCTATATGAAGGACTTTTTGGCTAGAAATAACATAAAAACTGCAAAATATTTAAACACAGACGACAAAGAAAAAGCATTTAAATTTATCGATACCCTAAGCGCTCCGATGGTCGTAAAGGCTGATGGACTTTGCGCTGGAAAAGGCGTGATCATCGCAAATTCCAAAGAAGAAGCCAAAGAGGCAGTTAGCGACATGCTAAGTGGGGCTAGCTTTGGTGATGCTGGTAAATTTGTGGTGGTTGAAGAGTTTTTAGACGGCTTTGAGTTAAGCTTTTTTGCCATTTGTGACGGCGAAAATTTCGTAAGCTTGCCAGTGGCGCAAGACCACAAGCGCTTGCTTGATAATGACGAGGGACCAAATACCGGCGGTATGGGTGCTTACGCTCCAAGCCCACTTGCTTCAAAAGAGCTAGTAAAAAGGGTCGAAGAAGAGGTGGTAAAACCTACGCTAAAAGGGATGAAAAACGAGGGCAATCCATTTTGCGGAGTGCTTTTTGTGGGGCTGATGATCGTGAAAAATGAGCCTTATGTGCTTGAGTTTAATGTGAGATTTGGCGATCCTGAGTGCGAGGTCTTGATGCCTTTGATAGATGGAAATTTGAGTGAAATTTTACTAAATGCTGCAAAAGGCGAGCTAAAGCCTATCAGCTTAAAAGATGAATTTGCTGTTGGTGTCGTAATGTCTAGCAAAAACTATCCTTATAAAAGCAGCCCAAAGGCTAAAATTTCAGTTTTAAATGATGTAAAAGACGCCCATATAGCTTACGCAGGTGTGAGCAAAGAGGGCGATGAAATTTATGCAGATGGCGGCAGAGTGCTAGTCTGCGTGGCAACTGCAAAGAGCATAAAAGAGGCGCGTGATAAGGCCTATGAGCTTTGCGAAAATGTCAAATTTGACGGAGCGCACTATAGAAAAGATATCGCGTGGCAGGCTCTAAAATGAGTATGCAGATAGAAGAGAAGCTTCAAAACGAAGAAATTTCACTTGCTCCTTTTGCTAAGAGGATCATGGCGTTTTCTATCGATGAGATCATAGTTTCGTTTCTTTTTATGATCATCTATTGGGAGCCTCTTTCTACTAGCACTAACTATGATGATGCTAGAAATTTAGTATTAAATTTATTTTGGCAAGTGGTCGCTTTAAAAGTCATCTATCACACATTTTTTGTTTGGTATTATGGCGCTAGTTTAGGACAAATGATAACAAAGACGATGTGCATAAATGTAGAAATTTTAGATAAGCCAAATTTAACTCAAAGTCTTGTTAGGGCGATCTTTAGGATAGTTAGTGAAGCTTGTTTTTATCTTGGCTTTGCTTGGGCACTTTCAAACCCTGCAAGGCAGACGTGGCAAGACAAAATAGCAAAAACAGTGGTGATAAATGCGTAAAATTTTATTTTTGATTCCGGTTTGTGTTTTTAGTTTAAGTGCAGCAGTGCAAGATGTGCAGCTATTGGCTGATGATGTGAAGCAAGATAAGGGCATCGTAACGGCAAACAAAAACGTCGTAGTATATTCGCAAGAGTATCTTGTGACGGCTGATTGTGCTGTTTATGATCAAAACAACTCAGTCATCGAGCTCTTTGGCAATGTCAATATGATGAAGGGCAAAGATGAGGTCTCTCGCTCAAACTACGCTAAGCTAAATTTAAAAAACAACAACGCTGCCTTTGAGTCGCTCTTTATGATGAACAAAGACATGGAAGTGTGGATGAGAAGCGATGAGAGCAGCTCAGATAGCGAGTACTACAGAGTAAGAAAGGCGATGGTTTCAAGCTGCAACGTCCAAGATCCTGACTGGAGCATCACCTCAAGCTCAGCCATGCTAAACAAACAGAGCAAATTTCTGCATCTTTTTAATCCAGTTTTTCGTATAGCAAACGTGCCAGTCTTTTACCTGCCATACTTTGGCTTCTCAACTGATACTACAAGAAGGACAGGACTTTTGCCACCAGAGCTAGGATATGGCAAGTCAGAGGGCTTTTACTACAAGCAGCCAGTCTATTTTGCACCTTATAATGAGTGGGATCTGGAGTTTGATCCGCAGATAAGAACAAACAGGGGCGCTGGAATTTACGGTGCTTTTAGATTTACTGATTCGCCTGATTCAAGAGGGGAGATCAGCTTTGGTTCATTTACTGATAAAAACAGCTACCGAGCCAAGCAAAAAAGCGAGACTTCAAACAGAGCTGAGCTAAAAAACAAAACTCACAAAGGTGTCGGGCTAAAATATGAAAGAGATAAACTCATAAAATACCTTAGCGAGGCTGATCTGCAAGAGGGCATGTGGATAGATGCAACCAAACTAAATGACATAGACTATCTAAATTTAAAGGGCAAAGATGATGACTACGACTCGCTTGTGACCTCTAAATTTAACTACTTCATAGCAAATGACGATCACTACTTTGGTGCCTATGCAAAATACTACATAGATACTGAAAAGATCGGCTCAAAGAACGAAAATAAAGATACGCTTCAAGAGCTTCCATCGCTTCAGTATCATAAATTTACAGACGATATAGTCTTGCCAAACATCTTATATTCAATCGATCTTCAATCGCATAGATATGATAGAAAGATAGGCGTTAGAGCAACTCAGTATGAATTTACGCTGCCAGCTTCAGTGCATGTGCCACTATTTGATGATAGCTTAACATTTTCATTTTACGAGTACCTTTACGCTTCAAGGATAAACTACGAAAACAAGATAAATTCATTTGATGACAAAAGAGAAGATAAACACGCAAATTTTGTAAATAACTACCATAAATTTGCCCTTCACACAGACCTTGCAAAGGCGTATGAGAGCTTTTATCACACTTTAAATTTTGGTGCTGAATATTTGCTACCAGGCTACAGAAAAGGAAATTTAGACGACGAGTTTATCTATGACAAAGATCTAAATGAATATGAAAATTTCTTAGCTCAAGATCAGAGCAAAGAGGAAGTTTCTGGCTATTTGACGCAGTATTTCTTTAACGGCAGTGGCAGAAAAGTCGTCAAACACAGCATCTCACAAGGTTACTACACAAAAGATGATGAGTATTCGAATTTAAAAAATGCCATCTATCTATATCCGTTTGAGAATTTTAGCGTTTATAACAAGCTTGAGTACTCGCATAAAGACAGAGAGCTTAAAAAAGTGCAAAACGGACTTTACTATACGCACGATCTATTTTGGATAAATATGCTCCATACGATGAAAAAGAGCGATAGCAAGGCTAAAAATAGTGCAACAAAAGATAGCTACTTTACAAGCAGTGCTGGCGTGAAGCTCCCGCATCAATATAGCCTAATTGGCGGCTGGCAATACGACCTTGAGAGAAGCTACACAAAGAGCTGGAGAGTTGGCGTGCTTCATCAAAGGAAGTGCTGGAACTACGGGCTAATTTACCAACACGATGTCGAGCCAACAACAACGACAAATGGCTCAGCCTCAACTAAGAAAAGCGGCATCTACTTTACTATAAATTTCTATCCGATGGGCGGCTTGCACTATGACTTTTCACAAAGCAGCACCACTTCATCAAGTAGCAAATAAGATGGCTAGATAAATGGCAAGCGTTAAATTTAAAGATCAACTAGATGCAGCTAACAAGCTCATCGAGATCTTGCCAAAAAAAGAGCTAAATGACGCTAAGACGATAGTTCTTTGCATGTCGCTTGAGTCTGTTATCCTGACTGATGTGGTTTGCAGGGGGTTAAATTTAAGCTATGAGATGCTCTTTAGCGAGCCAATCCCTGCGCCAAACAACAGCGAATGCGACGTAGCGATAGTTAGTGAAACTGAGGATATCGTGCTAAACGATCCTCTAATAAAAGCTTTTAATATAAGCTATGACTACATCTACGGCGAGGCACATAGAAAATATGAAGAGAAAATTTTAAAAAATGTCTATAAATACAGAAAAGGAAATTTGATAGGAGAGCTAAAGGGCAAGAATATTTTACTGATCGACGAGGGGTGTGAGACTGGCATGACGGCACTCATTTGTATAAAGACGCTGCTTGATGTGAAGGTAAAATCCATCTCATACGCAACGCCGATGATAGCCACTGATGTCTTTGCAAATTTAAATGATATGGTCGATGAAATTTACACGATAAACAAGATCGTTGATTTTATCGATGTGGATTCGTATTACGAGAAAAAGATCGAGGCTACGAGCGAGCGCATCATGTCGATATTAGAAGAGAGCCCTCACTATTTACCGTTACAAAAACAACAAGGAGATAAAAATAATGCAATATAGTATAGAAGTCAATAATCAGGTCGAAATTTTTGACCTTAATAAAGTAGCTAAACAAGCTAGCGGGGCAGTGCTTTTAAGGGTGAAAAACACCGTAGTTTTAGCAACTGTGGCAAGAGAAGATGTGCAAGTTGAAGAGGACTTTTTGCCTCTAACGGTGCAATACATCGAAAAAGCTTACGCAGCTGGCAAAATACCAGGCGGTTACGTCAAGCGCGAGACCAAGCCAGGCGACTTTGAGACGCTAACGGCTCGCATCATAGATAGATCGCTTCGCCCGCTTTTCCCAAAAGGCTACGCATACCCAACGCAGATCGTTGTCATGGTACTTTCAGCTGACCCTGAGGTTGATCTGCAAGTTGTGAGCCTAAATGCGGCTTCAGTTGCACTTTACCTTAGTGACATCCCTGTAAATCGTCCAGTTTGTGGTGTAAGAGTTGGTTATATAGATGATAAATTTGTCATCAATCCAAGCAACTCTGAGCTAAAACAAAGCGCGATCGATCTTTATGTTGCTGGCACAAAAGATGAGCTTTTGATGATCGAGATGAGAAGCTTGCCTCAGCAAACTACGCAGCTCATACCGATGGTAGCGATAGAGCCGATGATAGATCCTAGCCTAAGCGATAGCATGGCGCAAAAGCAAGTGATGAATGAATTTAGTGAAGATAAGATGGTTGAGGCCATTGACTTTGCTGGCAAAGCTATACTAAGAGCTAGCAGCGCTTATGAAGAGGCGTTTAAAGAGCACAAAAAAGAGGATGCCGCACTTGAGCTAAAACCAGAGATAGAAAACGAAAATATCGCTATTTACATCGATAAATTTTATAAGGCTGAGGTTAAAAACGCGATCAATCAAATGGCAAAGAGCGAGCGTGCAAGCGAGCTTGGCAAGATCGCTAAGCAAATTTCAAGCGATGAGGTAGCTCAAAAAGAGGGCTGGGACGAGGCTGTCATCTCGAATGTCCTTGGCAAATACAAAAAGAAAATAGTAAGAGAGCAGATCATAAACGAGGGCGTTAGAGCCGACGGACGCGGGCTTGAAGAGGTTAGGCCTATTAGCATCGAGACAAATGTCCTTCCAAACGCTCACGGCTCATGCCTCTTTACAAGGGGTCAAACTCAGGCGCTAGTTGTCGCCACTCTTGGCACAGATAGCGATGCTCAGATGTATGACATCCTAACTGAAAAAGCTCCTTTGGTTGAGAAATTTATGTTTAACTACAACTTCCCAGGCTTTAGCGTCGGCGAAGCAAGCCCACTTAAAGCTCCTGGCAGACGTGAGCTTGGACATGGCAATTTAGCTAAGCGTGCCCTTGCACCAAGCATCGATCTAGCATCTCCATATACGATAAGGGTCGTTTCAGAAATTTTAGAGAGTAACGGTTCAAGCTCAATGGCTAGCGTTTGCGGTGGTTCGCTCGCACTTAGAGCAGCTGGGGTCAATACCCAAAAACTTGTCGCTGGTGTTGCGATGGGTCTTATATTTGAAGGCGATAAACACGCTGTTTTGACTGATATCATGGGTCTTGAAGACCACGACGGCGATATGGACTTTAAAGTTGCTGGCACAAGTGATGGCATCACAGCGCTTCAGATGGACATCAAGCTTGGAGGCATCAGCCTAGAAGTGCTAAAAGAGGCGCTTTATCAAGCAAAACGCGGCAGAGAGCACATCCTTGCTCTAATGACACAGGCTGATAAAAATATAGAGATAAACGAAGATGTATTGCCAAAACTTGAACTATTTAGCGTCGATCCAAGCAAGATCGTAGATATCATCGGTCAAGCTGGCAAGACCATAAAAGAGATCATCGAGAAATTTGAAGTTTCGATCGATCTTGATAGAGAAAAAGGCGAGGTTAAAATCGCAGGTGGCGCTAAGAAAAACGTCGATGCGGCAAAAGACTACATCATCTCGATCACTTCAAAAGAGAACTCTCGCTCATTTGGCAAAAAGCCATTTAAACACGACAAAGACCGCGTAAAACCGACATTTAACATAGGCGATGAATTTATAGGAAGCGTAAAAAGCGTGGTTGATTTTGGAGTATTTATCGAGTTAAAAGACGGAGTTGATGGTCTGCTTCACATCTCAAAGATAAAGAGCCCATTAAACGTAGGCGATCAGGTAAAAGTGTGTGTGAGCGAGCAAAAAGGAAATAAAATTTCGCTCTCTTTGGTTGAATAAATTTTAAAGGATAGATGATGAAATACAAAAAGTTGCTTTTTCCAATAGGAGCAGGGGATGATATCGAACCAAGAATTTACGGTGCTCTAAAAGTCGCGCAGTGGTTTAACACTCATATGGAAATTTTAACTTGCCAGCTTGACCCAAGCGTGGTTTATAATATGAAAATGACGCTTCGTGGTGGAGTGCTTTTTGAGGAATTCTTAAAATCAGCCAAGTCAGAGCTTGCGGTTGAGCACGAAGAGAATGAAAAGCTTTTTAATAAAATTTGCGCTGAGCTTGGCATAAAAGTGAGCGATGAGATCATCGAAGGTGTCTGCACTGCAAATTTCACGATCCATAATGGAAAAAGAAGCGCCATAGTTGAGCAAGAGAGTAAATTTTGCGACCTAGTCGTAGCTGCGGTGCCACTTGATGGCAAGATCACTGGTACATTTGAGTCAGCTGTTTTAAAAAGTGGCAAAAATGCGATCGTTATCCCTAGAAAGATGCGTGATTTTAAAGCTGATAATATCCTTGTAAGCTGGACTGGCACTACTCAAAGCTCAAGAGCCCTAACTGGTGCGATCGATCTTTTAAAGAGCGCCAAAAAGGTTCAGTGCATCACTTCAAAAGCAAGCCTTGGCGATAATGCAGAGCTAAATCTTAAAAAGCTTGAAGAGTACTTTAAGATTCATAATATCAGCGCTAGTTTTGAAGTTATAGCAACTACAATGATACCTGGCGAAGCACTTTTAAAAGCTGCAAATGATAGAAATTCGGACCTCATCGTAGCTAGTAGATACGGCGAAAACGGACTTATGGAGATGGTCCTTGGCGGAACATCAAGATTTTTCTTAGAACATACAAATATCCCAGTTTATCTATAATGGATTGCGGCTTAGTCCGCGATCTAATTTATTATTTTACAAATTTTTAAATTCCATTCACCCCTAAGAATCGACTACTAAAATTTGAC
>ERZ773049.821-NODE-821-length-18680-cov-6.710174_pt1 | contig 18680 bp, 13 predicted proteins | sample MGYA00580633_ERZ773049 | MGnify/ENA primary metagenome ERZ773049 (study PRJEB29015, sample SAMEA2737991) | human oral metagenome | biome: human oral; feature: human-associated habitat; material: dental | place: China | collected 2066 ... | reverse complement strand
GATTTGCAAAACCCCCAGCGTATCATACGCGCCTTGGAGGTATGCCTTAGTGGCGGTCAGCCTTATTCCTATTACTTGCAACAGAAAACCACTCAGCGGGATTTTACACCTATTACCATAGGTCTTACAGCTGAGCGGGAGGTGATCTACGAGCGTATCAACCAGCGTATGGAGGTAATGCTCCACTCTGGGCTACTCCAAGAGATAGAGCAACTGCTACCCTATCGTGATCTTAACGCCTTACAGACAGTAGGTTACCGAGAGTTCTTTGACTTCTGGGACGGTAAAGCTACTCTTACCGAAGCTATAGAAAACGCCAAGATGAACACCCGTCGCTTTGCCAAGCGCCAACTCACCTGGTTTAAGAAATCTACCGACATACAATGGTTTGACTACAAAGCAGATAGAAGAAAAATCATAGACTACATTGAAAAGAGTTTTGAGTTATAAGTTTTGAATTTTGAGTTGTTTATAGAAATAGAATTTAGGAATGTATTCATTTCATTGTGGGCTTCTTGACTATCGTTTAATAATATTAGATTTTGGCAATAAATTTGTTTTATTGCTGAAATCTAACTCCTTTAATGCACAACAGATTAAATTTTATCCATTATTATATTTTTTATTTTGGTATAATTTTTGTACATTTGCAATTGAAAAAAACTATTTAAATTGTTCTATTATGCCAGCAGTATTAACCAGACCCAAGAAAAAAGTAGTTATAGAAAATACTTTTATAGAGAAGGATGAAATGACTACTAAAGTATCTGCTATTCAAGAAGAGAAAGAACACAGAACAGAAGAAGAAAGAAAGAGAAAAGAGGAACTAGAAAAATTAGGAGCTGAATTACAGGAAATAACCGTAAAATTAATAGCTGAGGGAAAGCTAAAACCCTTTAATAGAAAAGATATTTATAACTATTATATTTTTGGCAAAAATAGCACAATTAATACAAATATGTTTTTATAAATAATATCATTCTGTGTTAAAGACCTTTCAATAGATTAGTTCTCTAGATACGATGATAGAACTAAAAAATGATCAGAGTATTTAAATACATGGATAAATAAACTCAAAGATATGTCTCAATATAGTTTTTCATATAACTACGATTCACTAAATGATGCTTTTAATGCAGTGAATAGGAAAGGAAAGATGCAGAAAAAGTATCTTTCATCTGAATATTTGAATGTAGCTCAGGAGTATCGTGAGATGAGAGATAAACTAAATAAGATATTGAGAAAGAAAAAGACAGAGCGCACAGAGGAAGAGACAAATCAGGTTGATCAATTGAAGCAATTGATGAAGGATAATGCTCAGAAGCAGAAAGACTTATTGCAAAAATATCTTAGTGAAGTATCTTCAAAGATTTTATCAAATAGTTTTCGTTTCAACCTTACATCAGATACATCAAAAAATCCAGAGAAACCTGTTTACTCTATTGGAGATACACCTGAAGAGTTTTTTGCAATGCAAGTTCTTTGTAGAAATGTGAAGAAATTGTTTAAAATATCTATGTCGAGTCGTGATGAGATACTTTCTCAGCTAAAGATGTTGTTGAAGGAGGATAAAAGCAGATACTATATCATCAGAACTGATGTTCATAATTGTTTTGAGTCAATACCACATAATAAGTTGTTTAAGTATTTGGATGGCAATAATCTGCTTGATGTAAAAAGTAAAAAGCTCTTACACGGACTCATCCAAAAGGAGTTTGAAGACAAGAACCTGAGGCCAGTTATAACAACTCCACAAACGGGTATTCCGAGAGGTTGTGCTATCAGCTCGCTATTGTCTGAGTTCTATTTATCTAAGATAGATGAGAAGATTAGGTATAAATTGCCAGGAATAGTGTTTATGGCACGATATGTAGATGATATTATTATTGTAATACATCCTGATTTAGATGATGAACACTATAAATCAATAGATTGGTACATAAAAAGGCTTGAGAAAATTTATTATAAAAAGGGGTTGAAAATACATACACCAACTGATGGATTAGGAAAATGCTACACATATGATTCGGATGATACTGTAGATTTAGACTTCAATCTATTAGGATATAATATTTGTATTAATAAGAAAAAATATCTGATATTCTCCCTCTCTCAAGATAAGTTGGATAGAATTAAAGATAAAATAGATAAGTCGTTCACTACTTTCAACAATATGATTGACATTATAGGTTTTGATGCAGCTGCACACTATTTGTTTGATGCACTTCACATATTAACCTGCAACATAAATCTGTATAACGCAAAAAAGGAGATTAAGGTTGGTATTTTTTATTCCAATCAGCTATTAGATAATGAAAAAAATCTATCATTTTTGGATGGGCAATTGAGGCGTAATATAGGTAGGCTGAATCTTTCTTCAAAGACATCTATTGCAATTGCAGATAGGTTGAAAAGAAAGCTTAGTTTATTGTCTTTTACAAAGGGATTTGAAAAACCTCATAAGCGATATAAGGTAAATAAAAATAGACTGCAAATGATCAAACAATCGTGGATATGAGAAAGAGAAAAAAGGTAAAATTAAGTTATAGTAAAGAGCGAGTCCTCTTTTCTGATGTCTTGCCTTACGAGTGTCCAATTATTTTTTCAAATAGGTATCTATACAGATTTCTTGCAAAATATCTATGGGTTCATGAAAAAGGAGGTAATAAAGAAACACTATTAAAACAAAAGAAGCGAACTGATGAAAAGGATGTAAATGCTTTTGCAGCATTACTTTTTGGTTGTTATGATCATAATAAACCAATAGGTGATTTGAAACACAAGAATAGTGCTCTATTCTATCCCTATAAATTCAATATTGCTCACAAGCCAAATAAGAATAGAACACTGTCAATTATACATCCTTATAACCAGTGGCAGGTAGTAGAATTTTATGAACAGTATAAGTATTCTATACTCTATCTTTGTAATCAGAGTAAATACTCTCTTCGCAAACCACATAAAATAGCACAATACTTTTACTATAGAGACCGACTTCACCACAAGTTGTCAGGTCATGAGAATGATAAAGTTGAATTGTTTTTCAAAGAATATGAGAACTTGAAGACTTACTTCAGTTACGAGAAGTATTCAAATATATATAAGTTCTACGAGGGCTATAGATACCAGCGAGCTGAAAAGAAATTCAAACATCTTATAAAGTTTGATCTTCAGAGCTGTTTTGATAGTATTTACACCCATACTATATGTTGGGCGACTGCTGGGGGGGCAGATAAGGTGAAGATTTTGCCTAACTATCATGGTTCATGGGTTGGTGATGCGTTTGATCATCTAATGCAGTCGGTTAATGCTCGTGAAACGAATGGTATCATAATAGGTCCAGAATTTTCCCGAATCTTTGCAGAGATAATACTTCAGCATGTAGATCAGAAAGTTGAACAAGAATTATTAAAAAAAAATCTTTATCAGAAATCTACCTATGAGTGCTATAGGTACGTTGACGACTATTTTCTCTTCTATAATGACGAAAAGGATAGGGATCTCTTCATAGAGATTCTAACAAAATGGTTAAAAGAATTCAAATTGCAAATTAGTCCTTCTAAAACAGAAGAGTTTGAAAGACCTTTCATAACAAAGGTGACTATAGCCAAACAGCGAATAGAAGATTTACTCAGTGATATATTCTCAATTCCACTTTGGGAAGAAGTGGAATCAAATTTGAATACAGAGAAAGAGGAGGATTCTGAAGATGTAGATTCTGACAAAGATAAGGAAATACTATATAAAAAATTCAATATATATCTATCTGCAAATAGTGTAAATGTTCAAATAAAAGCAATAGTAAGAGAATGTGGAATTGAATATCGTGATATAGCAAACTATTTACTCGAGAAAATAAGTCAGCGTCTTGACGCTTTTCTCAATCGATATGAGATGGGCTTTAAGAAGTATGAACGACTAATATCAAAAGAGGGCATGAATAAGGGTGAGGTTGAAATTCAAGCTCAACGAGTACAAAGGAAGCTCACAAGTTATCTTGTATCTCTAATTGATGTAGCATTCTTCGTGTTCAATAGCAACAGACAAGTAAATACTACATTAAAATTACAGAAGATAATGAATTCTATCATTATTTATGTAAAACGGCATGGTGATTTCAAAGTTAATCCAGTGGTTAGATTCCAAACAATAAGCAAAGATATTATCTTTAAGAAGATTCAAGATGAAATAGCCTTAGTACTGTCTACAACAGATTCACATCGAAACACTTTACATGAAAGCCTCTATTTATTAATATTAGCTAAAGAATTAGGCTATGCATATTTACTTGCACCTAAAGTTATTAAATTATTCATTGATAATAGTGGGTTACAGTATGACCTATTTGCATGTATTATATTATTGTATTATTACGCAAATCACGAGTGTTATAATGATGAAAAAAATTTATTGGAAAATAAGATTTTAAAGAAGTATGGGCTTGTTGCAGAGTCTGAGCGTAAACGCAATTCGGAACTCACAATTCTCACAGCAGATTTGATGACTTGTCCCTTTGTGGATGATGCCTACAAGCGAAATCTTCTTACATTGATAGGCATTACTGAAATAAAAGATCAGAAGATGATAATACGCTTTGCCAAGAAGCAAAAATATATCTTCACTCGCTGGACAATGTTTAATATGAATAAAGAATTACAGGCAAAGATTTCACAGGAAGTATATTCGTAACTTCTGTAACAGTTGTTGGTCCAACTACACTTTCACACACATAACCTTCAGCTAGCAGAAATGACGCAAGAAGTTGCGATTTCCAAAATGGTTGGTTAGGGTTATACTAAATGTGAAATCTTGCCTTTTTCAAACTTTTAAATATTTAAGCATAATATTCTATACTTGCTAAATTAATGTATGATATGGTAGATTCTCTCTTCAGTGGGACTATTTATTAATTTTTGAAACTATTTTCTATTTCTTAGCAGTCTTTTTGGCTGCGGTCTTAGTGGCTGTCTTAGCAGGGGCTTTTCGGGTGGTAGTTTTCTTGGTAGCGGTGGCCTTCTTAGGCTTTTCCTTGGGGGCTAAAAGAGCTTGGGCATCGGCTAAGGTAAAGGCTTCTATATCCGTATCTTTGCTGAGCTCTACTTTGGTTTTTCCTTTGATAAGGTGATAGCGTCCCCAGCGGGCTTTCTCTATATGGATACCTTCTTCTGGCCATTCCTTGACTACTTTCTCGGATTCTTTTTTGAGTTTGTCCTCTATTAGAGCGGCTATATCTTGCTGAGAAAGGTTGTCAAAGTTGTATTTCTTGCTGACACTGATAAAGATATTGTCCCACTTGATAAAAGGACCAAAACGACCTACTCCCTTGGTTACTTCCTTGCCGTCATATACCGAGATAGGAGCATCGGCTTTTTGCTTTTGTGCTATGACCTCCTTGGCCTCTTCAAAGGTTACAGAAAAGACATCCAAGGACTTATCTAAAGATATAAAACTGTCACCAAAACGGATATAAGGGCCAAAACGCCCTATGTTGGCTTCTACTTCCTTACCTTGGAATACACCCAACTTGCGGGGGAGATCAAAGAGCTTCATGGCTTCTTCAAAGGTAATCGTGTCTATAGACTGGTGGGGCAAAAGGCTGGCAAAGCGGGGTTTCTCCTCGTCCTCTACCGAGCCTATCTGTACCATAGCACCATAGCGACCTAAGCGCACACTTACGGGCTTGCCTGTGGCAGGGTCAGTGCCTAAAAGACGTTCGCCTGTCTCTCGTACCGCATTTTGCTCTACATCGGTTACAGTAGGGTGGAAAGTATCATAAAAACGTCCTACCATCTTTGACCAATCTTCCTTGCCTGTGGCTATGTCGTCAAACTCCTCCTCTACCTTGGCTGTAAAATTGTAATCTACAATATTGTCAAAGTGGGTAATGAGAAAGTCATTGACAATCATACCTATATCGGTGGGAATGAGTTTGCCCTTATCAGCTCCTACATTCTCAGAAAGTTTCTTTTCTTTGATTTCTCCTTTGACCAAGGAGAGTTGTAGGTAAGGACGGCTCTCCCCTTCTATATTACTACGCTCTACATAACCACGGTTCTGTATGGTGGAGATAGTTGCGGCATAGGTGGAAGGGCGACCAATACCTAGCTCTTCTAACTTCTTGACCAAGGAGGCTTCTGTATAGCGGAAAGGAGGACGAGTAAAGCGTTGAGTAGCTGTAATATGTTTGCTGGTGAGTATCTCTCCTACCTTCATGGCTGGTAGCATGTCTTCATTTTCCTCCTCTTCGTCGTCCTTTCCCTCAAGATATACCTTGAGGAAGCCGTCAAAGGTAATCACTTCACCACTGGCTAAAAACGGTTCGGAGTGAGTATTGGCATTGATTTTCACTTGGGTACGCTCCAGTTGGGCATCGCTCATTTGGGAAGCAATGGTACGCTTCCAGATAAGTTCGTATAGGCGCACTTGGTCTGCTTCGGCTCTTACCGTATGAGCTGCCATATCGGTAGGGCGAATGGCCTCGTGTGCTTCTTGGGCACCCTTGGAGTGGGAGGTATATTGTCGGGTCTTGCTATATTTGGCTCCATAGGCATGGGTGATCTCCTGCTGGGCAGCGGCGAGTGCCTCTGGGGATAGGTTTACACTATCGGTACGCATATAGGTGATAAGCCCTGATTCATACAATCGCTGAGCGAGTTGCATAGTCTTGGATACGGAGAAATGGAGCTTACGGGAAGCCTCTTGCTGAAGGGTAGAGGTGGTAAAGGGAGGTGCTGGAGATTTTTTGGTGGGTTTAGTTTCTAAACTACCCACAGTGAAGGTAGCTCCTATATTCTGCTCAAGGAATGCTCTGGCTGCTTCTTGGGTTGGGAAAGATTTATTCGTTTGGGTCTTGATGAGTTTACCCTCAGCGGTGAGAAACTCGGCGGTAATCTTGTAAGAGGCTTCACTCTTAAAGTCCTGTATTTCACGTTCGCGCTCTACAATTAGGCGTACTGATACCGATTGTACACGTCCAGCCGAGAGGCCTTTACGTATCTTCTTCCACAGTACAGGAGAGAGTTCATACCCCACTAGGCGGTCAAGCACACGTCGCGCTTGCTGGGCATTGACTAGATTATAGTCTATTCCACGTGGATTCTTTATGGCATGTTCTATGGCAGATTTAGTAATGGAGTTGAACACAATACGCTTGGTTTTCTCCTGTGGCAATTTGAGTTCCTCGGCTAAGTGCCACGCTATGGCCTCTCCCTCTCGGTCTTCATCGGAAGCCAACCATACAGTATCCACTTTCTTTACTTCTTCCTTGAGGCTCTTCACAAGAGTTCGCTTATCGGCAGAGACTATATACTGAGGCTTAAAGCCATGCTGTACATCTACCCCTAATTCCTTATCAGGGAGGTCAGCTATATGCCCATAACTGGACATCACCTTATAATCACTGCCCAAAAACTTTTCAATGGTCTTTGCCTTGGCAGGAGACTCTACAATTACTAAATTTTTTGCCATCTCTATTAATTGTTAATTGTCAATTGATAATTGTTAATTTTCTAAACACATCAAGTTGTATAAATAACTCTCAGTATTTGGAATCTCTCACGTTTCTAACTGAAAAAAGACTTTACCTCTGTGGATAGGAGCTACTATAACTCATCATTCTGTAACGACTAATTTATTAATTATTGACAATTGACCTTTAGCCATTGACAATTAACCATTAACAATTAATCATTGTTTTGCTGTCCCATGAGCATGAGGTATGCCTTTAGGAAATCATCTAATTCACCATTCATAACTGCATCTACATTGGTAGTTTCGTAGCCTGAGCGAACGTCCTTAACTAGCTTATAGGGGTGCATCACATAGTTGCGGATTTGGCTACCCCATTCTATCTTCATCTTGTTAGCCTCTATCTCGTCGCGCTTAGCTTGGCGTTTTTTGAGTTCTATCTCATAGAGTTGCGATTTGAGCAATTGGAGTGCCTTATTCTTGTTGTCCAACTGGCTACGGGTCTCGGAGTTCTCTATGATAATGCCTGTAGGGTGGTGGCGAAGACGTACGGCCGTTTCTACCTTATTGACATTCTGTCCTCCTGCCCCACTGGAACGCATGGTCTCAAAGGAAATATCCGCAGGGTTGATCTCTATTTCTATCGTATCATCGGCCAAGGGGTATACATATACCGAGGCAAAGGAGGTATGTCGCTTAGCATTGCTATCAAAGGGAGAGATACGCACCAAGCGGTGTACCCCATTTTCTCCTTTGAGGTAGCCAAAGGCAAATTCTCCATCTATCTCTAGGGTCACGGTCTTTACCCCTGCCACATCGCCCTCTTGGTAGTTGAGTTCCTTGACAGAAAAGCCCTGTTTGTTCGCCCACATTATATACATACGCATAAGCATAGAAGCCCAGTCACAACTCTCGGTACCTCCAGCTCCTGCGGTGATTTGTAGTACTGCACTCAGGGCATCACCTTCGTCGGAGAGCATGTTACGGAACTCAATATTCTCTATATGATGGAGCGTCTGCCCATAGAAATCTTCCACTTCCTGAGCTGAAACAGCGTCTTCCTTATAGAACTCCAGCATGATTTGGAGTTCTTCTACCATTTCCATAGCTTTTTCGTAATCGATAACCCATTTTTTTTGGGATTGGATCTTTTGAACTAATAGCTGCGCCTCTTTTGGGTTATCCCAAAAGTCTGGTGCTAAGGTTTTCTCCTCTTCATTGGCAATTTCAATCTTCTTTTTGTCAATTTGGAGATACCTCTCTAAGCGTTCTACCCGCTGGCTAAGTTCCTTGAGTTGGTCTATGGTTACCATTTACGAAAATTTCGGCAAAAGTACGACTTTTTATTTATTTTTCTTGAGATGGCTGTTGTTTTTTTCCAAAATATGTCTTAACGATTGATAAATTAAATAGTAATATGCTGATAATCAATAATGTATAAATAAAAATTTTAACGTTCCTCACGGAATAGTTTTAATTATTTGTTGTAATTTTGTCCTTTGTTGAGGCGAATGGCAATTCGCATACAGTTTAATATCTTGAAAGAAATGGCGAAATTCATCAAAATATATCCAGAGAATCCCAATGAGCGGGAGATACAGAAGGTAGTGGAGTGCCTCAGAGATGGTGGGGTGATTATCTACCCTACCGATACCGTGTATGGGTTGGGCTGCGACATCACCCATAGCAAGGCCTTAGAACGTATTGCACACCTTAAGGGCGTAAAGTTGGACAAAGCCAACTTCTCCTTTGTCTGTGCCGATCTGAGCAACCTTTCCGACTACGTAAAACAGATAGATACCGCTACCTTCAAGCTCCTTAAGCGGGCACTGCCAGGGGCTTATACCTTTATCCTGCCAGGGAATAACAACCTGCCTAAGGAGTTCAAAAAGAAAAAGACGGTAGGAATTCGTGTGCCTGATAACAACATTGCTCGTACCTTGGTAGAGAAATTGGGCAATCCGATTGTCTCGTCCTCTATCTATGACGAAGACGAAGTAGTGGAATACACCACAGATCCCGAATTGATCTTTGAGAAATGGCAAGACAAGGTCGATATTGTCATCGATGGTGGTTATGGAGACAATGTAGCCTCCACTATCATAGACCTTTCCACAGGAGTTCCTGAGCTGATTCGTGAGGGAAAGGGTAGCATAGAGGGACTTTTTTAACTAATTGAAAACAAATATAGTGCGTTATTTTATACGACTCTCCTATAATGGAAAAGATTACAATGGTTGGCAGCGACAGCCCAAGGCTCCCTCGGTGCAGGAAGAGATAGAACGAGCCTTGTCCTTACTATTACGTGCTGAAATCTCCATAGTGGGGGCTGGCCGTACCGATACTGGGGTACATGCCAGGGACTATTATGCTCATTTTGACCATGAAGCGTCACTGCCTGAGAATTTAGTAAACAAACTCAACTCCTTCCTCCCAAAAACCATTGCTATCAAAGCTATCTTTCCTGTCAAGGACGATGCCCATGCCCGTTTTGATGCCCACTCTCGTACCTATCAATATTTCATCAGCACGGAGAAAGACCCCTTTGGGTATGAGCAACATTATTACATATATTACCCCCTTGACCTTGACCTGATGAACAAGGCTTGCGAAATACTTTTAAAGCATACTGATTTTCAATGTTTTTCAAAAGTTAATACCGATGTGAGAACCTATATCTGCCATCTGACAGAGGCCTATTGGCGGCAGCAAGGGGCGTTGCTCATCTTTAGAATCACTGCTGATCGCTTCTTGCGCAATATGGTACGCGCCATTGTAGGGACGCTCTTAGAGGTAGGCTCTGGGAAAATGACCTTGGAGGGCTTCGAGCAAGTTCTGCTGAGCAAAAATCGTTCCCAAGCAGGCTATTCCGTTCCTGGGCACGCACTTTTTTTGGAAAATGTACTTTATTGAGAGGGCGAATTGCCATTCGCCCCTACAACAACTAAAAATGGAAATAGAAAAAATACATCATATCGCAATTATTTGTAGCGATTACCAAAGATCAAAGCATTTTTATACGGAAATCTTGCCTTTTACCATACAGGCTGAACATTATAGGGCAGAAAGACAGTCTTTTAAGTTAGACTTGTGTCTCAACGGGGAATATGTTTTGGAATTGTTCTCCTTTCCTTCGCCCCCTAAGCGCATCAGCCGACCAGAGGCTTGTGGAGGTAGGCATTTAGCCTTGGCGGTGAGAGACTTAGAGGCTTCTATTACCTACTTAGAAAGCCAAAAGGTGGCTTGTGAGGCCATACGCCAAGATGAATACACTGGCAAGCGCTTTACTTTTTTGGAAGACCCCGACGGCTTCCCTATTGAATTATACGAAATATAACCCTTTGCAAACGTGATTACTAAAGAAAGCATAGACAAAGTATATGATGCCATTCGGGTGGAGGAAGTCATAGGCGACTTTATCCAACTCAAGCGTTCTGGCTCTGGTTACAAGGGACTTAGCCCCTTTACCAATGAGCGTACGCCGAGCTTTTCTGTATCTCCAGCCAAGCAAATCTGGAAGGACTTCAGTAGCGGAAAAGGTGGCAATGCCATTGCTTTCCTTATGGAACATGAGCACTTCTCTTATGTAGAGGCCATTCGCTATCTGGCAAAAAAATATAATATAGAGCTAGAGGAAACCCAACAGAATGAGGAGGAGAAAAACAAAGCCAATGAGCGGGAGGGATTGTACTTGGTGAGCGAGTTCGCTCGTGATTATTTCCAGCAAATTCTTCTAAACGCTGAAGAGGGCAAAGCCTTGGGACTCACTTACTTCAGGGAACGAGGCTTTACCGATGAGACTATTGCTACTTTTCAGCTCGGTTATTCCCTTGATAGCTGGAGTGCGCTGACCGATGAGGCCATAGCCAAGGGAATGAATATCACTTACTTAGAAAAAACAGGGCTTACTATCACCACTGAGAAAGGTCGTAAGATAGATCGTTTCAAGGGACGAGTGATGTTCCCCATTCTCTCCATGAGTGGGCGGGTCTTAGGCTTTGGTGGACGTATACTCTCCAAGGAAAAACAAAAAGAAGCCAAATATCTGAACTCTCCTGAGAGCGACATCTATCATAAGAGTAATATACTATATGGTATATTTCAGGCCAAACCTTTTATCGCCAAGGAGGACAATTGCTACCTTGTAGAAGGCTATACCGATGTGATACAGCTCTACCAGCGCGGTATCAAGAATGTGGTAGCCTCCAGTGGGACAGCCCTCACTCAAGAGCAGATACGCCTTATGCGCCGACTTACCCCCAATGTTACCATTCTCTATGATGGGGATGCGGCAGGGCTAAGAGCAGCTATTCGTGGAGTGGATCTGATTCTTGCCGAGGGGATGAATGTACGTATTTGCACCTTTCCCGAAGGAGAAGACCCTGATAGCTTTGCCAAAAGTAATTCTTTAGAAGAAATACAGTCCTATTTCAACGAACATACACAGGATTTTATTCGCTTTAAGGCCTCTTTGCTCATTGAGGAAGCTCAGGACGACCCTATGAAGCGTGCCGATACCATTCGCAGCATGATAGAGAGTATTTCCAAGATCTCCGACCCTATCAAAAGAGAAATCTACGTCAGGGAATGCGCCAAAATCATGGAAATATCCGAGGAGGTACTCTTTGCTTCGCTAGCACAAATGAATCAGCAACAGCTCTTAAAGGCACAACAAGAGCTAAAGAAAGTGCAAAAGGAAACACCTATGGCTGCGGTGAAAACGCCTGAGCGCCTGCCTCCCATTGCCTATTTGGAAAAGGATCTGATTAAATACCTACTTCTCTATGGGCCTAAAGAATGTGTCTTTGAGGACAAATTCCTATACTACGATCCTGAAACGGGAGAAGAAAAAGTGCAGGAAATCAGCCAAAAGGCAAAGGTATATGAAAAACTATTCCTCGAACTCCAAGCCGATGAGATAGAACTCTCCACGGCGGAGTTCAAGGAAATATATACTTTCTTTATAGACAAATATCAACATGGCCTTGAGGATATTTCTACCATTATCAATGAGCTTCCTGTCTCCATGGCTTCCATTATTGCTACCTTTCAAGCTCAGGAGGAAGAAATCCGCCTACACAACTGGAGAGAGAAAGGAGTGGAGGTGAAACCTAAGGAAGCCGATCTTTCCTATGCAATCAATGGAATTGTACTGAATCTTCGCAAGATACTTATTGACAAAAAAATAGAAGAACTCCGAGCCGAAATTATCCAATTAGAGGCCGAAGAGGGAGATCCCTCTTGGGCTATCCAAGAAGTAATGGAGTACAATGTACTGAAGAACACGATCTCCCGCCGCTTAGGTTCCAATTAGTCTATGGCTTATAACAATCTATAGCCTCTAAAATAATTGCACAAGCCTTTTCAATCTCTTCCTTGCTAATGGTCAGTGGAGGAGAGATTCTCACCGCTCTAAGTTCAAAGAGCAGCCAAAAGAAGATATACCCTCTTTGGTGAGCATAAAGGATAATGTGATTGGCCAAGTCCTCACTCTCCATAATAGCCGCTAGCATGAGTCCCTTACCATTGACCGATTTTATCTTAGGATGCTTGAGGAGCTTGCGGAAAAGTTGTTCCTTCTCAAGAGTTTCTTGCATAAGAGAAGTGGTAAGCAGCTCATTGAGTGTCGCCAAAGAGGCAGCTGCCACTACTGGATTTCCCCCAAAGGTTGTGATGTGAGACATCTTGGGTTTGTCGGCCAAAAGGTGCATCAGGTCATAAGAAGCCACAAAAGCACCACAAGGCAGTCCGCTGGCCATTCCTTTACCAATGGCTATAATATCGGGTACTACATTATAGTTCTGAAAACCAAAGAGCTTGCCTGTACGCCCAAAGCCTGGTTGTATCTCGTCCAAGATAAGCAGAGCGCCCACCTCTTGGCAGCGTTGTTTTACCTTAGCCAAGTAGTCATTCTCAGGGGTGATAAAGCCTGCACCTCCTTGAATAGTCTCCAAAACGACCCCTGCGGTTCGCGTGGTAATCTTCTGAAGTTCTGCTTCATTGTTGAACTCTATCCAAGCCACATCGGGTAGGAGCGGACGAAAAGGTTGTTTGCGCAATTCGTAGTCCATGATACTAAGGGAACCCTGAGTATTGCCATGGTAAGCCTTGCGGGCAGCGATAATTTGGGAGCGTCCCGTAGCACGCTTGGCCAGCTTGATACTCCCCTCAATAGCCTCGGTACCTGAATTGACCAAATAAGTCGTTTCCAAAGGTGCGGGTAGATTTTCAGCCAAGCGCTTACAATAGTCCACCGCTGGTGATTGCGCATACTCTCCATAGACCATTACGTGCATATACTTTGCCGCTTGCTCTTGTATCGCCTTGACCACCTTGGGGTGACAATGGCCTAAGGTACAAGCCGATACGCCTGCTACCAAGTCCAAATAAGCCTTTCCTTGGGTATCATAGATATAAGAGCCCTCGGCACGAGCCACCTCTAAGCCCAAGGGGTAGAGAGAGGTTGGGGCTTGATAATGTGAAAAGTCTTCTTTCATTTTATGATGCTTTCATTTTCTTGATTCTAAGACGTATATTGCCTTCTAAGAGATATTTCATATATTCGGAGCGAAGGATTTCATAAGCCCCTAAGCTCTCCAAGTGTTCGTTATACACTTGGCAATCCAGTAGCAGATAGTCCTTTTCCTTGAGATCTTGCAAGAGTGTATAGAAAGCCACTTTGCTAGCGTTGGACACCTTGGAAAACATACTCTCTCCACAGAAGATGCCGTTACCTATATCCACTCCATAGAGTCCTCCTACTAGTTTCTTATTCTGCCATACTTCCACCGAGCGAGCTAGCCCCATTTCGTGGAGTCTGGTATATGCTTCCACTATTTCATCACTGATCCAGGTACCCTGTTGGTCTCTGCGATAGATGTTCTTGCAAGTGGTAATCACCTGATAGAAGTCTTTGTTAAAGGTTATGTCAAATATTTTTCTATTGAAGATATTGTGCATGCTCTTGTGCATGGTATAATGCTGAGGTACCACTACCATACGCTTTTTGGGAGCCCACCAGAGTATAGGTTCGTCCTCATTATACCAAGGAAACACCCCACTCTTATAGGCCAGCAAAAGACGTGGTATGGAGAGGTCTCCTCCTATGGCAAGTATTCCTGTTTTGTCGGCTTGCTCCACTGGAGGAAAATAAAGATTTTGGGTTAATATGTACATTGATAATGATGATAATATTAAGGGTATATAAGTTTTTTAAGAAATATTTCTACTTGAAGAAATACCATATAATACCTAGGCGCACTTTCCAGTCGCGATAAGGTTGAGCAGGAGCCGCGTAATAGTTGTAATTACCGAGTAAGGCCTCAAGGTGCTCCACGGTAAAGAAGATACGCATAGTTCTTACCTTTGCATTGAGGAAGAAATCAGTCACCGAATAGTTCCCTATCTTCTGATCGGTCTGTACTTGGAAATCAGCCAATAGCGGATTATACTCGTTAGCATAATAGTTAGTAAAATACTTGAAAGTAAGTCCTGTCTGCAAATACATAGCTTTTTTGAACATGTAGGAGCTGAAATAGAGCGTATTGCGGGTAGTGAAGGTAGGGACATTGAAAATGTGCTCTCCTTGTTGTAGCACTTGCTGATACATCAGGGTGTTGTCCAAGCCCCAGTTGCCCAAGCGAAACTCTTTCTCTCCTACCAGTTTCAGGTACTGTATGTTAGCTGTGTATTGCTGGGGTTTGGGTTGTTTTTTTGTTCCATTGATATTGGTTTTAAGTTCAAAATAAGTGTAGTTATTGATATTAGTAATATCCAATGAGAGGTTCCCCCACTGGGAGCGGAGTCCCCCATAGATGGTCTGAATGTTTTCCTTAGAAAAGTCATCAAAGTGATACCAATTATAATTCTTATAATCACTCTGATAGAGTAAAAAGTTAAAGTTAGGCAGTTTGGAGGTGATATTAATCCCTGCAAATAGCTTATTTTGCTCATTAAAGTTGTAAGACAAGTCTCCTTGGAGCTTGGTGCCTAATATCTTCCCAATAATCATTTGTTCTCCTTCGGCATTGATATAGAATCCCTTATAATTCTTTTTCCACTGAAGTCCCAATCCGTAATCGGTTCCCTTTATCTGGTGAGGGATAAAGTTGCCCGATGTATCTATGAAGATTCCTTTGGCAAAATAATTATAGAAATAAGACTTTCCATATACGAATGTCTTGCCCAAATAAGGTAGAGAAAGCTCTGCTCCCAGCTTATTGGTCAGTGCTCTAAGGGAGAGCTTGTCTCGAAGATCCTTAAGGGTAAAACTCTCCCCAAAGAAGTTATCTGCCGCTAGAGCTTTTTGGGTATAATAATAGTTTTCTGTCTGATATTCAAACAAATGCTTCAAAAGTATCTCCGAATCGCCATCCTCAGAAGGTCTTAGAAAATTATACTGGTGTTGCAAGAAATAACGCTTTAGGTTCTGCTGAGAGGTTACATCCGAAAGGGCTATATCCAAGCGTGCACGATTGCGAAATTGGTCATTTCCCCCTTGGAATTGGTCAGGGTATAGCAATCCCCCATTCTCTTGGCGATCTATTTCCTCATTGGCATAGTGGGACATCATTAAGTACTTTCCACTCTTCGACAGATAGGAAAAGCCCGCAAAGAAATTTCCTATAGAGGAAAGGATATTCTTGTAATCTCCTAAAGAACGCAGCGCATTATAGCGTACAAAAAAGTTAAATTCGGGCGATAGATTAGCCGAGAAAAAGGACTGTAACATTTGTCCTTGTGAGAGTCCCGACTTGAATGAGAATTCGGTCATGGGCGTGGGCACTCTGTAGTAGAAGACATCATCGGCTAATGAAAAATAAAAACTATTTCCTCGCATTCCCAATCGAGGGGAAAGTGCTGTATGCTTAAAATCATACGCCAGTGTCGTATAGGTCTGCCCCATATTTTGGAAAGGCACATAGGCAAACATATCCTTTCTTACAGGATTTTGCTTATACATTGCCTTAAGAGTAAGGGTAGTATCTATCGCTATGGTATCGCGTGTTATGGAAATATACTTATAATCCTGCGAAGAAAGTGTAATACTGTCTTTTTTCTTAGGCTGGGGTCTTACAGATTTGAAACGGATGCTATCCTGAGCTAGAACTCCTACGGATAGGAATAAGGCTATAAAGAAAAGTAGTTTTTTGAGCATACTTTTGTTTTAGTTATCAATGTCGGTTGTGTAGGGGCAAATGGCAATTCGCCTTTACTTGTTAGTTATTAGTGGTTAGTTCCATATTAACTTTTCACTTTTTACTCTTCATTCTTCACTTAGTTCAGAGATCTCTGATGGAGGTTCCACCAGCGCAAAGGGATTTCCCCTTCAAGAGCTTTTTGGTAATCTCGTTCAGTACAAGGTAGCATAAAGGCTCCTTTAGAAGACTCACTAGGGAGAATCCACCAGCGTCCTGTACGATTGCTCTTATAGAACTCTATGGTGAAATCCTCTAAGAGTACTATATGTTTGGTATAATTTTTATCCTCAATAGAAGGAAACTCTTTGATACGATAGTTGATACCTTCTATAAAGTACCAAAGCACCTCCCCTACTAGCATCTTTCCTCGTTCGGAGACAGGCGGATTGAAAATACCCAATACTGAGGTTTGTGAGCTAAGCCCCGCATAGCGGCTTATGGTACAGATCTCTCTGGCGGTAAATCCATTGACGAACCCCTTAGGCATATCAGTATCAGAGGCTTGCACCGAGGTCATATCAATACTCACTAGGTCCGTATTGCGCAAAATAGGTTCCACCTGCTCCATATAGCTGGTAATCTCGCCCAATCGGTAGCTTTCAAAGAACATCTTTTGAAGCAAGTCAATAGATTCCTGAGGGTTATAATAAGTTTGGTAACCAATATTGGTAAAATGGTTCAGCTGTGTAGGCGTTTCCATTAGAATACGGCTCATATAGCTATCCTCAGCAAAAATCTCATACTCATCAGAAAAGCCAAAGAGCGCATTCACACAGGCAAGATTTACCATTTGCTCCATAGTATCGAAGGAGCGATAGAGTGCATAGGTATTCTCTACCCTTTCAGCCAAGAGTATAGGTATAATCCCTTGCTTGAGCAAGTGAGCCGTTACTTCTCTTATAGCTACAAAAGTATCCTCTTGTGTTGTTCCTTCGGGGATATTTCCTAAATCAGCCAAAACAATGTCCCAATTACCATAATAAAGGCTATAAAAAGCATCTCTGAATGAGTTTTTCAGGATATTTTCGCTATTAGAGAGTGAGAAAATAGCCACTTGTACCCCTGAAAGGTCTGGCAAGCCCTCTTTTCGGGTATGTTTTTTTATTTTTCCTCCAATGGTTTGGGAAATATATTTCTTTTGAACAAAAAAATCTTCTATAGGATATAAAAAATCTAACACTATTCTAAAAAATTAGATGGTAGACGAAAAATTGTCCCCTGATTAAATCTTGTGCAAAAATACATATTAAAAACTGTACAATAGTAAAATTAAGAGAGTTTGTGAATAGCCCCCCTTCATTTTCATCTATTTTAATGTTTGTTTTTCTATTTTTTAAAAATTTTTCACAGACAAAGTTTGTTTATTATTTTGAAAAAACGTAATTTTACAGCGTAGAAAAACAAAAATATTGTCTAACATATAATCTTCAATTACCATGAAAAATATTCTTGTACCTGTCGATTTCTCAGAACATTCTAATTATGCAGTAGAGGTAGCCGTAGATTTAGCAAAGAAAAATGGGGCTACCATTCTATTGTTACACTGTGTAGAATTACCAAGACGTTTTGTTACTGAATCCACCTCTGCACTGCCTGAAGAACTTTTCTTCATGCGTGAAGCAGGTCTTAATGTAAAGAAACTCTCAGAAGAACTTAAAAGCAAAGGTGTTGCTGTAAAGACAGTAGTAGAAACTACAGCTCTTACTTATGCGGTAAAGCACTTACTTGAAGATGAGTCAGTGGACTTTATCGTAATGGGTTCCACAGGAGCCACAGGCTCTAAAGAACTTTTCTTAGGCTCCAATGCAGAGAAAATTGTACGTACTTCCTCTGTACCTGTTTTGGTTATCAAGGACAAAACAGACATTTCCAAAGTGAAAAAACTCACCTTTGCTTGCGACTTCTCTCAGAAATATATTGATGCTTTTCAAAAGGCTGTGGCTTTTGCCAATGTCTTAGATGCTAAGATTGATTTCGTATATATCAACACCCCTTATCACTTTAATTCCAGCA
>ERZ773049.811-NODE-811-length-18797-cov-13.713691_pt1 | contig 18797 bp, 18 predicted proteins | sample MGYA00580633_ERZ773049 | MGnify/ENA primary metagenome ERZ773049 (study PRJEB29015, sample SAMEA2737991) | human oral metagenome | biome: human oral; feature: human-associated habitat; material: dental | place: China | collected 2066 ... | reverse complement strand
AGGCGGTGCACTCCATCGAGCACCTGACCGCCGAGCTCATGCGCAACCACACCGATCGGCTCATCGACTGGGGCCCGATGGGCTGTCAGACCGGCTTCTACGCTCTGACCCTGGGGCTGGAGCCGGCTGAGTTCCTGCCGCTGCTGGAGGCGACCTTCCGCGACGTCCTGGAAGCCACCGCCGTGCCCGCCGCCAACGAGGTGCAGTGCGGCTGGGGCGCGAACCACTCCCTGGAGGCGGCGCAGGAGGCGGTGCGAGCCTTCCTGGCGGCCCGCTCGGAATGGGAGATCGTCATCCCCGAGGCCTCGGCGGATTCTGAGGCGCAGGGGACTCCCGCGGCTCCCGTCGCCCGCGAGCAGGGCCAAGAAGCGTGATGCCCCTGGCCCTGGAATCGGCCGCCGAGGACGCCATCATCATCCCGCAGAGCCCGATCCTCCTGTTCACCGTCCTCCTGCAGCCGGGGATGATGCTGCTGGCCTACCTCGTGGGCCGGCTCACCCGCCGCATCCTGCAGCGCTGGGGGACGAGCCTGTCCTCCTCCGCGGCGACGCTGACGGCGCTGCTGGGCCTATGGGGCGGCCTGGCGCTGGGGGCCTGGCTCTTCGACGAGGACTACCTGTGGGCGACGCGCCTGCTCATCTGCGCCGTCGCCACCGCCGTCGGGGTCATCGTCCTGACCTCCGCCGTCGCCGCCTGGTTGCAGCACGAGCCCGAGCTCGAGCCGATCGCCGAGGCCGCCCGCCGCGGGGAGTCCGAGCGCCTGGAGTTCAAGTCCTCCGCGCGCGTGAATCTGCGCACCGGCAAGCGCGACGACGCCATGGAGACCATCGCCGCCAAGACGGTGGCCGCCTTCCTCAACTCCCGCGGCGGCACCCTGCTGCTCGGGGTCGACGACGCCGGCCGCCTGATCGGCCTGGGCCCGGACTACACGACCCTGCGCCACGAGGATGCCGACCGCTACGAGCTCTTCCTGCGCGACCTGTGGCGCACCCGCCTGGGAGCGAACGCCGCAGTGCTGCCGCGCCTGGATTTCGCCCCGGCCGACGACGGCGAGGGCGACGTCTGCCGAGTCACCGTGCCGCCCTCGCCGGTGCCCGTCTACCTGTCCGGTCCCAAGGGCAAGGGCGGGCGCGAGCTGTGGGTGCGGGCCGGCAACTCCACCCAGCGCCTCGAGGTCGATGACGCCATCGCCTACGTGACTCAGCGCTGGCCTCACACGGTGCGCCCCTCTCTGCGCAGCCGGATCGGCACCTACCTGCTCTACCACCGCCGCCCGGCCGGAGCATCGGCCGACGGTGACCGAACTTCGGGTCGGCTCCTCGGCTAGCGGCGCCGACCAGCGCGTCCTGTCGACCAGCGCGTCCAACGTCGACTGCGGTCTGCAACGTGAACGTACCTTTCTCCCGTCCTTCTGACTTCTATCCCCAGAAGGATGGGAGAAAGGTACGTTGATGCTGCAAAGGTACGTTCACGTTCCGTCGTGTCCTGAGCGGGCGCCCGGACGCTGCGCCCGCTCAGGCGGGATCCGCCCCTGCCGTGCGCGACGGCTCTTCTACAAGCTCTCATGCCCGCACCCCACCACCCCACCTACCGGCACAACCTCTTGCTACGCTCTTTTGCCCCTTACTACGCTCCTTCTCCTCGTACAGTAAGGAGCGAAGGGGCGTAGTAAGCGCCAAGGGTCCTCAGTAAGTCGCCGCTCTCGCTTCTTGCGATAGAACTTCTCGCGCAGGGACTCGACGCGGTCCTCCTAACTTCTGCTTGCACTCCTGGCGGCGCTCCTCGTGCAGCACCCGGGCGGCCCCAAGCTCGGTGAGGACCCGGGCGGCCTCGAGCCGCAGGACCTGACCGCCCAGCGGGGCGACGTCGTCGTCGAGCACTTCGGCGGCGTACTCCTCGACCTCGGCGAGGATGGCGGTGCCCGCGGGCAGCCGCCTGCTGAGCTCGCCAATGGCGGACTCGGAGCGATCGACGCGGTTGGCGTCGGCGAAGCCGCCGATCAGGGAGCCCGCGCCCCATCCCAGCAGCACGCCCAGCGTGCCTCCCAGAATGCGGAACGGCCCATCGCCTCTCACACGGCTGCCAGCTCGCGCCGCAGCACGGCCAATGACGTGGCCCGGCCGCTGGAGTCCGCGGTTCCCAGCATGACGCCGCTGAGGGCGGAGTCGAGCACCGTGGCCGGCAGGACCCCGGCAATGCCGCTGGGAACGCTGGGAACGCTGGGAGCGCTGGGTCCGCCGGAAGCACCGACCGCCAGAACCCACACGGCCTGGGCCGCCAGGGCCAGGAGCGAGATCGCGCTCGCCCCGCGCGCACCGAGAGCGGCCATGAGGGCGGCATGGAGCACCGTCATCGCCAACGCCCCTACCAGGAGCAGCCCACCCACGACCCACACGTTGCCGAACCGCACGCCCGCCAGCGCCACCGCCCCGGCCAGCGCCACCGCCTGGACCACGGCCAGCACCTAGAAGTGTCCAAAACGGAGGGGATTAGAGCCGGGCGCTGACGCACCTTCCGGGCGAAACCGCGGATTCAAGCGCCAGAAGGACACCACCCCGCTGCCCAACACCCCTGATCTCCTCCGTTTTGGACACCAACCACCCTCATCCGGGCGAGATTCCGAATTTCTCAGCGATCGGAGCGATGATCTCAACGGTCGAATGGTTGCGGACCTGGCGCCCGGTCAGGCGAATGGTGAGGTGGCCGCAGGCAGTGGACGACTGATCCCGCAACCGGTCCAGCTCCCATTGCGCGGGCCGGCAGTGATAGGTGTACCCATCAGTCTCGACGATGAGGGCTGGACGGGCGCCCGGGCGAAGCATCTGCGTGCCGGGCTGGTTGCCGAGGACGATGTCTTCCGGGTGACTCGTCAGGACCAGGTCCACCTCTCCCAAACCCTCAATGATGATCGCGGGGAACGGACGGTATCCGGCCTCCTCCAACTCGTACCTGGCGATGGTCTCCAGGATCGAGCGGGCTCCCGGATGAGCCCGGTCCACAAGAGCGCGAAGCGACATGTTCCGCTTACCGCTCAGGCAACTGCGCAGATCGTCCTTGCGCACCAACCCGCAGCGCAGCGCCGCATCAATGGCGATCAGGGCATCGAGTTCGCCTGCGCAGCGCATGAAGCAGATCAAGGCATGCTCAACACAAGCCACGGGTGCGGCCTCCTGAGCCGGAACGGCGAGATCGTCCACCCGGTGGACGGTGGTTCGACCAAGGCCATCCGGCAGGCGACCACGGTGGGCGGGAACCGCGACATGCAGAGGACCGGGAGGCCTCTGCAGCGGAAGCCCGTAGAACTGCATGGCATGTGCACAGGTCATGACCCCGTCGATGCGGCGGCACAGGATGACGCTCGGATCCGCACCCGGCATGGCGACCACACGATTGGGATGAAGTTCAAGGCGCCCATCCTGAGCCAGCCGCCGGACGAGTCTGCGATCGGTGCGACTCTGGCACAGGGCCGCCGTACGTACGGCACCGTGGAAAGCGGCCAACCGAGACAGAAGCTGAATTTCTCTAAGATCGTCATACATACTCTAATAATGTCTAAAAGCATCATCATGCGGCAGTACTGAGTGCGGGCTTGTGGATAGGCCGTGTCCAAAACGGAGGGGATTAGAGCCGGGCGCTGACGCACCTTCCGGGCGAAACCGCGGATTCAAGCGCCAGAAGGACACCACCCCGATGCCCAACGCTCCTGATCTCCTCCGTTTTGGACACCAATCCACCCTCCAAGCACCCTCCAGGCCGCTTCAAGGGCTGCGCGAGCCGCCGTTGAGCGTAGGCTCTTCGTCATGAACCCGGTCATGAGCGCTGCAGACCTCGCCCGCCCGGTCGTCACCCTTGTCTCCTGCGCCATGGACGAGGAGGTCCGACCCTTCCTGGATGCTCTGCCCGAGCGCGAAGGCGCCGACCCCATCGCACTGCTCGGCCGTGCCAAGGCCTGGCGGCTGCAACTTCCCGGCGAGGAGGATCGCGAGCTGGTCCTGGTGCGCAGCGGCATCGGTCTGGTGGCGGCGGCGAGCGCCTTGACGGCCGCCCTCGCTCAGGTGCGGCCCGATGCCATCATCTCGGCCGGAACCACGGGCGGCCTGGGGCGCGAGATCGAGGTCGGGGATGTGTGCGCCTCGACCGCCCTGGCCTACACCGATGCCGATGCGACCGCCTTCGGCTATGCGCCCGGTCAGACGCCCGGGCAGCCGGAGTCCTTCAGCGGCGATGCCGTCCTGCTGGAGCGACTGGGGCACGTGGGGCCGCAGGCGCTGCGGGGGGCCACGGCGTCATCAGGCGCAGCCGCCTTCCACGCGGGCCGGATGCTGGCTGGAAACTCCTTCGTGACGGCGGCGAATGTGGGCGCCACGAGGGAGACGTTCCCCGACGCGCTCAGCACGGACATGGAGTCGACAGCTCTGGCGCAGGTGGCCGTGGGCGCCGGCATCCCCTTCGTCTCGGTCCGGGGCGTGTCCGACCTGTGCGGGCCCGAGGCCGGCCAGGACTTCCACATCGCCGCCGAGGAGGCGGCCGCCCGAAGCGCTGCCGTCGTACTGGCGCTCCTGAGCTGAGACGATCCACGCCCAGCACGGCCCGGCCTCCCGGTCCCGCTCTCGCCACCGGACGGCCGCAGGTACAAGATCCCGGAGAACAAGTCGGCTCGGTCCAGCTCCGCTCCACCGGACGGCCGCGCCGAAGCGGGCCTGGGAGCCGTTCTCGACCGCTGCCCCGTTTTCGCGGCCTGGTGGGAGGACCTCCCGAGCTGATGAGGGCGCGGTCCCCCGCGAAGCTCCTGATGACCTGACAGGGCCACGAATCGGCTGCCCTCAACGTCACAGTTCGGCCAGGACCATACAACTCCGTTCGCCGCCTTGGCCTGGGGCAGAGGTGCACGCCCGTCAACGGCAGCCTTCAATGTCACTGGCCGTACGTAGCATGCGCGCTATGGATGTTCTGCTATGGCTCGGCGTTGTGTGCAGTCTTATCGCACGCATGTTCACTGTCTTGATAATCGGGTTCGGGGCAAAATCTGCTCGTCCTCCAGATTGGGACGAAAGGCTTCGGGAGGCTGCACACGCTGAGGTGCATCGCCGAGGCCTGGATTCTCCACCGCTATCCCGGTCCGACCTCATTGCATGCACTAATCTAATCGGAACCAACGAGGTATCCCTGGATCCGAACGATGATCGCAGATTTCTTGCCGCAGTGGCGGCACTTACAGACGCGCCCGAGGAACAACTTGAATCGCTCAAAGCTCAGCGTGCTCGAATACTCGCGCACGCTTTGGAGCGTCAGACGAGTGCAGTAAAGGACATTACCGACCACCGGAGAGCTTCTTGGGTATGGCAGCTCTGTACTTGTCGCAACACAGCGGTCATGATTATCTCGGGAATCCGCTGGTTCCTCCCATTATTTTTCATTAAAGTACACCATATTGGAGATAAGTATCTATCCGCTGCAACTCTACTCGGCGTATGGATAGGGCTCTTATGGTGGGGCGCATCGCATTTTAATGGCAGGGAGTCAACGGCCGACTGGCTGGGCATAGTGAGCGCCGTCATCACACTGAGCACTGTGCTCGCACTCATGGCGATAATCGGCCGTCAACTGTACGCAATCCGCACGGCCCTATACGACCCGGCCAGTCAATTAAATCTGAAATACATCAGCGCATATGTAATTACCATTATAATTCTGCTTCTATTTTTTGTGCTTGCATTCACCGGAGTTCTGTCGAGATGGGAAGCAGCCCTCAACACGAAAACCTTGGCATGGCTCGATAACATCGAGGGCACCGTATGGACTCAGATTATCACTTTTGCAATCGGCGCGATTATATTCTTCTACGCCCTATATGGTGTGCTCCTCTGGGCGAGAACACGCGTACTGCGAATCGGCGATCGAATCGCTATGGTGCTCGTCGGTTTAACGGTCGCATGCCTGGCGCCAATATTCATTCTATTCTCAATCAACGCCCCGCGAACACTTAGTAATGCAGCGTTATGGGTTTTTTCAGTGATGCTACTAATCGACGCATCCGCGATCGTCATTATCGGGTCCGTGCGATTATTCAAACAATACTTGAAACTACGTGCACACAATATTCATGTACCTCGAAAAGGCTTCCGACTCTGGGCGCTCGCCACATGGGTCGGGGTGGTGATCGTCGGCCCTGCCGCCCTATCCATGGTGCAAGGGTCTTCCGGAGACGAAACTAATATTGTGATCGACATACTGACACTCATCATCACACCGCTTGCGGTGATAGGTGCGTTTGCTATGCTGCCAGGGTTGGTAATTACTGGACTCTATCTCTTCAGGATTCGAAAATTTTATCGAGAAGCCTTCGCCTTCCCTTCGCAGACTCCAGTAGCAGCGCCAGATCATGATGGTGAATAAAAACCGATCCACTCCGTCCGTACGACGATGCCCGCTCGCGAGTACATCAGGGATCGGCCGGAGTCGATCCTGTCGGTACGGCTCAGCCAGCAGTCTGTCGACGTCCGCGCACGCCGCCGCTGTCCGGGCATCCAGGACAGCCATGGGACCGGCGACTCGCCGCGCTCATCAGGCTGCTCGACCCCGAGATCACCGCGAACGCCAACGAGGGCGACCTCATAGCGCCGCTCGCCTCAGCCGAACATGAGGCCGGCGTTCATCAACTCCTGGCGGCCTTAGGCTCCTGAGGCACGAAGGCCGAGACCGGGGCTTTCTCGCCCCACGCGCACATGGCGTCAAGAACCGGCTGCAGCTGCCGCCCGAGGTCAGTCAGCTCGTAGACGACCCGGGGCGGCACCTCGGCATAGGCGCGGCGGATCACGATGCCGCGGGACTCGAACAGCCGGAGCCGGTTGGTCAGGGTGTGGGCGCTGATCCCCGGCAGGGCCTCGCGCAGCTCCCCGAAACGCCGGGGCCCGTGCAGGAGCTCGCGCACGATCAGCGTCGCCCACGGACCGTCGAACAGCAGCAGGAATCGGGCGACCCCGCACTCCGGAAGATCCACCTCATCCACGGGCATGCACTCTATCCCATTAGTGCAGTTGACGTAACTGGTGCTGCATATGCACCAATAGAGCCATGGCTTACATCATCCATGGCGCAACAGGCGCCCAAGGCTCACCCGTCCTGTCCGCCCTGACCGCTGCGAGCGCGCCCGCTGTGGCGGCAGTCCGCAACCCCGACACCGTTCCCGACGGCGTCCAGGCGCTGGCGGTCGACCTCTCGTCCGCCGCTTCCCTCATCCCCGCCTATGAGGGTGCCGAAGGCGTATTCGTCCACCTGCCCATGGGGCCTCCCGAGGCCGCGGGCGCTCAGGCACGGGCCGTCGTCGAGGCGGTTGAGCAGGCTCGCCCCGATCGCGTGGTGATCTCCGCCAGCGGGCAGATCGTCGACCAGCCGGACTCACCGCTGCAGGCGCCCGACGACAGCCCCATCATGACGCTCATCCATGGAGTGATGCGCAGCGGCATCCCCACCGCTGTCGTTGCCCCGCGCCTGTACCTGGAGAATCTGCTCCTGCCTGTCATCATCGGCCCTGCGCGCGAGGAGGGCGTCCTGCGCTATCCGCTGCCCGCCTCGTTCCCGGTCTCGTGGAGCTCGCACCTGGATGTCGCCGACGTCGTCGTCCGCCTACTCACCGATGCCCGCCCCATCGGCGTCACGGGCTCGGCCGGCACGGCCGGCACAGTTTCGATCGGGCACCTGCCGGGACTGACGGGTCCCGACCTCGCCGCCGCCCTCTCCGCTCATCTGGACCGCGACGTCCACTTCGAGGCCATCTCACCCGAGGAGTTCGGCGAGCTCATCACACCGCTCTTCGGCGCTGCCGCGATGCCGGTAGTGGAGTCATATAGAGCCCTCAACGCACAGACCGGAAACATCATCGACCGGAGCACCAGCGCCCAGCGACTTCTGGAGATCAGTCCGCGCCCGGTCGGGCAGTGGCTCGCAGAGCTATCGGTGTAATGCCGCCAGACCGCCAGAGGACCGCCTCGCTAAACGACTGATGCGCGGGGTGTTCGGCCAGTTCGTGCGACCGGGGCACGGGTGGAACGCAGACGGAACTGCGAGGTCCGAGCCTTCGAGTCCGCCCGCCCTACTGACGTGCATCTGGAGACTACCGGCGCAGAATTCAGCCTCAGCAGGCACCGCCGTCGGCGCCTTCGCCCCGCCGCAGGCGGGTCTCGACGCGCTCGACCTTGGCGGTCATCTGGCCGGTCCAACCGGGGCGGATATCCGCCTTGAGAACGAGCGTTACGCGCGGACTCACCTGCGCCACCGCCTCACAGGCGGCCTTGACCACCGCCATGCACTCATCCCACTCGCCCTCGATGGTGGTGAACATGGAGGTCGTTTCGCACGGCAGGCCGGAGTCGCGCACAACGCGCACAGCACGGGCCACCGCCTCGGAGACCGAGCCGTCGGGCGCGTCGGAAGTGGTCGGGGAGACGGAGAAGGCCACGAGCATGCCGACAGGCTAGCGCGGGCCGAGCCCGATCGGCCGCGTGGGGCGCCCAACACGAGTGGGCGCCAACGACGCGGCAGTACCGGCCGCGCTCCTACCTGTCAGGCGCCCCGATTCGGGCCGTCTATGTCCAAAACGGAGGAGATTAACCCTCCGCCAAGCTCGGCATTTTCAAGAAACCAAGCGCTGGCCTACTGTGTATCGGTGCGATACATCGATCTCGCGCCCTAATCTCCTCCGTTTTGGACACGCTGGACCTTCCCACCACCCTGACGGCAGCCCAGACCCGCGTTGGCTGGCCGAGAGGGCGTCCGAACCGCCCGCTTGCCTTCGAGTGCGCTCACGCTTCTACGGTCGTGGCCATGAACGACACGAGCGGCCCGGCCGAGCCCAACGACGCGCGCCTGCGTGCAGCGCTCCGGCTCACCGCCCCGTCAGGTGACGCGACAGCCGGTCCGAACGGCTCAGCTCACTCAACCGGCTCAACCGACTCAGCCAGTGCCACCAGTACGACCAGCGCTGCGAAGACAGGTTCCGGCGCCTTCCCGCCTCCCCCACGCTCAACCGCCGTGGACGAGGAGCTGCCCGCGGACAACACCGCCTGGGACATCGCCACCACCGCCCACCATCTCGGGGTCAGCGCACACACCCTTCGCTACTACGAGCGCATCGGTCTGGTCCGAGTGGGGCGCTCCGGCTCCGGGCACCGCCGCTACGACGCCGCAGCCGTGCGACGCCTGGTGTTCCTCACTCGAATGCGCACCTCGGGCATGCCGATTCGCGATCTGCGTCGCTATGTCGATCTGGTCGAGGAGGGCGAGGGCACCGTGCCCGCACGCCTGGCCATCCTCACCGAGCACCGGACGCGACTGCGCTCCCGGATCGACGACCTCCAACTCGCGCTGGCGGCCACCAACTACAAGATCGCGCTCTACAGCCAGGACATGGACGGCACTGACGGTGGAGCCACCAACCCTGCCAAGGGCCCGGCTGACGCGGACGCCGCCAGCCGGCGACTGAGACGCGGGTCGTGACCATGACCCATGGGACCACCCGGCACACGTGCAGGAAGCTCCCGCATGGCGGGACATCGCCGCGGGACCGACCGACAGCAGGACCGACCGACAGCGGGACCGACCGACACGGCGCGCCCTCAGCCGCGACACCGCACTGAACCACACAGGCCAATCCCAACTCATCAGCACGATCAGGACACGCAACCAGCACATGAGGAGAAACCCCGATATGACAATCAACTCTTCGAGCAACCTCTCGAGCACCGCACGCACTGACGAGAACCGCAGCACCACTACGCCCGGCACCGGCACCAACACCAGCGGCTCCGCAGGCGCCGCCCAAGCCGACAGCAGCGCCCATCCCCAGCACGACATCGACAGTCCGGAGAACCGTGCTCGGCGCAAGCACGGCCTGGAGGTGCTGGCCTCGATCGACGGCGATGCGGGCAGGGCCGTCATGGATTCGCTGGCCGACATCAGCCCGGCCCTGGCCCACCACATCGCGGCCTTCGGGTTCGGCGACGTCTACGCCCGCCCCGGCTTGGATGCGCGCAGCCGCCAGCTCGTGACGATCGGCGTACTCACGGCGCTCGGCGGCTGCGAGCCGCAGCTGAGGGTCCACCTCAACGCCGCCCTGAACGTGGGGCTCAGCCGCGAGGAGATCGTCGAGGCGATCCTCCACGCCTCCGTGTACGCGGGCTTCCCCCGAGCGCTCAACGCCACCTTGACCGCCAAGGAGGTCTTCGCGGAGCACGACGCCGTTGAGGTCTCGTGAGTGTCCCGGCCCTCCCGGTGGGTTGGAACCACCGGTCGCGCCTCCCATGCAGCCGGCCCGTCGCTCACCGGCATCGCCGCCGTAGCGGCCCAGGGCACGCCTCCGCGCGCAGCCTGGGCCTGAACGCGCATTCGCGCGCAGCCGGCCCGCCCGGCGCCCGCGCGAACAATGAATCTCACTTTGTTGACGATTCGTTACAGATATAAGATCTTATGCGCCAGCCACTGCAGAGCCTCCAGCACGGCTCCTAGCGAGCGGCCCGCCCCTGCAGCGGTGGCACTCCCTCACCCGACCCCACCGGCGAGGGGGGCCTGGAGAACATGAGCGGAAGGAGCCCGGCGTGACCACGCGCATCCCCAGCAAACCAGCAGGAAGCTACGGCGTGGATGCGATTCTCGTGCCCGTCCTGCTCAGCCTGAGTACCCTGCCGCTGCTGTTGGGCACCATCGCCAACATCGCACAGTCCGCACCCGCCTGGACCTGGCTGCTGATGGGAGCCGGGGCCCTCAGCCTGGGATATTCGGCGCTCGCCTTCTGGTACACCACCCTGCGCGGGAAGTTCCTCGTCTGGGCAAGGCTCCTGGACTCCCTGCACCTGAGGGGCGACGAGAACTCCCTGGATCTGGGCTGCGGCCGCGGCGCCGTCATCATCGCCACCGCACTGCGACTGCCCCATGGTCACGCCACGGGGATCGACCTGTGGCGCAACCAGGACCAGACGGGCAATTCGGCCGAGGCGACCCGCAAGAACACCGAGCTCAACGGCGTAGCCGATCGGATCACGCTGGATACCGGCGATATGACCCGGCTCCCCTATGAGGACGCCTCATTCGACCTGGTCACCGCCAGCGTCTCCATCCACAACATCCCCGAGGCCGCAGGGCGCAAGCGCGCGGTGTCCGAAGCGCTGCGCGTCCTGCGCCCGGGCGGCCGACTCGTCATCGCGGACATGGCCAAGACCAAGGAGTACGCCGACGTACTCACAGACGCCGGCGTTCCCTTCACCTCCACGGCCGCGGGCCTGCACATGCAGTGGGGAATGATGCCCACCACCATTATCAAGGCGCAGAAGAACCTCTGACTCTGACGCAGAACAAGGATCGGAGCCGCAGGACGGCTCCCGCGGCTCATCGCCGCGCCGAAGTTCCGGCCCTTAGCACCCCTCGAGAAGCCCCTCAGCATCCCTCGGCGCCCCTCGACATGCCGCCTCGGCGCCCCCTCGATACCCTCTCAACCGACCCCGCCATTGCGCACCACCGCTCACCCATCTCCGGGAATGGTCTCGGTCGAGTCCGACAGGCCTCCGCTGCAGAACCGGCGCAGAGCCGGAGAAAAGCACCAACGAGAGACCTATCCCACTCTCCCCGAGTTGCCCAGCCCCCTGAGGAGCACTAACCTTTAAACCGACCGGCGGTCGGTTTGTGTAGCAGAGCTCCGCTCCACATCGTCCATGGGCAGGCCTCTCACGTGAATCAGCGGGGCCCCAGGGATCGGCGGCTGTGACCGACTTCGACGGAAAGAGAATCGATGATGGCGACTATGACGGGCTGGGGCTCCCCAGGCAGACGGATGCGCACAGGCGCACGGCGGAAGCAATTCGCGGCTGTGCTGGCACTGGGATGCGCGCTCCTATCAGCGGGCACGGGGGCTACCGCCGTCCCGGCCGCCGGCAACTCCAACGAGTCCTCCCAAGGCTCCACCTCCAACGAAGGGTCACCCTCCAACGACTCCGGGAGTGGATCCGTGATCCCGGAGGGCCTGGACGACTTCTACGGACAGACGGTGTCCTGGTACCCGTGCGGCGCCACCGGCGGCATGGAGAGGACAGAGGCGGAGGAGTCCAACAGCTTCTCCTGCGCCATGGTGACGGTCCCCCTGGATTACGAGGATCCAGACGGCCAGACGATCCAGATTGCCCTGAAGAAGCGTGCGGCCGACGGCGAATCCCATGGGTCCTTGTTCATCAACCCCGGAGGTCCTGGCAGTTCTGGCGTCCAGTTGGTCGAGACCGCGTCTCAGGGGATCTTCTCACAGGACTTGCTGGCGGGATACGACGTCATCGGTTTTGACCCGCGCGGCGTGGGCTCCTCAACTGCGATCGACTGCGGGCAAGCCGGGCCGGCCGGGGGCGCCGGTGCGGGGCAGCCCCAGCCCGGCCAGTCGTTCGAGGACTGGGCTCAGGGCTACTCCGCGGGCGTGACTGCGCTGGAGCAGCAATGCGCGGAGCACTCCGAACCGGGCCTGTTGGACCATGTGGGAACGCTCTCGTCGGCGCGCGACCTGGATGTGCTCAGAGCGGTGATGGGCGAGGAGTCCTTGAACTACCTGGGATACTCCTACGGCACCGGACTGGGCTACACCTATGCCGAGCTCTTCCCTGACAACACCGGGAGAATGGTTCTCGACGGTGCCCTGGACCCCTCCTTGTCCGCCGAGGAGATCGACCTGGGCATGGCCGAGGGCAATGAGATCGCGCTGGAGAGCTATGTGGAGGCCTGCCAGGCGGGCCAGACGGGTGCCGACTGCCCGCTGAGCGGGGAGGTCGAGAACGGTGTGCAGCAGGTGCGCGATCTGATCGCCTCGGCGAACACCTCGCCAATGGGCACGTCCGAGCCCGACCAGAAGGTCACCGGCGACCAGATGAGCCAGGTCATCCGAGGGGCTCTGAGCACTGCGCGCTGGCAGGCGCTGACCGCGGCTCTCACTCCCGCCATCACGCAGGGCGACGCCTCGGTCTTCGCCCTTGCCGCCAACCAGATGACGCAGTCCGCTCCGGCGGCGAGCATGGCCACGATGATCGCCATCATGTGCCAGGATCGGCCCTCGCAAGGCGACATGAACTACTGGGAGAACCAGTACGAGGAGGCCCAAGAGGTCTCACCGACCTTCGGCGCCGCATGGACCAACTCCGACATGACCTGCGCGGCCTGGGGACACGGCAACGAGCCGCTTCCTGCAGACATCACAGCCGAAGGGGCCTCCCCCATCCTGGTCGTCGGCACCACTGGGGACCCGGCCACGCGGTATGAGTGGGCCGAGGCTCTGGCCGAGCAGCTCGACTCGGGGCACCTGCTGACCTGGGAGGGCGAGGGCCATTGCGCTTACGGGCGCGGCAGCTCCTGCATCAGCGGGGCGGTCGATGACTTCCTCCTGAACGGCAAGCTCCCCAAGGACGACTTGGTCTGCAGCGGCTGAGGCTCGCTCTCCGCTCCCCGTCGAGTCGCCTTATCCTGTGCAGCCCCGCCGAGTATCGGCGGGGCTGCACAGGATGAAGCACCGGATGGCGGCGGCGTCGTGAACGCTGTCGATGCTTACTTACTTCCCGATCGCAACCTTACCGACCGGGCGGTTGTCCTCGTAGGAACCCTCAAAGGTCTGACCGCTGGCGGTCACACTCGCGCCCAGAGTATTGACCCCTTCGATCCCGGTCACGTCCACATGGCAGGTGACCTCCTGATCGCCGGGCACCGACGCCCCGCCGCTGGACACGCTCAGGCTCTCGGCCGGGCCCTCGGCGGTGACGACTTCGCCGCCGAAGGCGGTCAAATCGCAGCTGAGCCTGGTGAACCACGCCGAGCCCCGTTTCCGGGAGGTGGCGATAGTGAAGTCGGTCAGTGCGCTGTTCGAGTCGTTGGTCACCGTGACGGTGTAGCGTCCCGCGTCCTTCGGAGCATCCGTCAGAGCCTCAGGACTGGCGGTCACGGTCGCGTAAGTGGCGTTGATGTCCGGCTTCTTCGCGGTGGCCGTGAGATTCCTCGGTACGCCGTCCTTCGAGGAGGTGATCGTCGGGTTGAAGGTGTAGTCGCGCTCGCCGGTGCCGGGGGCCACGGCCGTCGCTCCCACATTCAGGTCGATATAGGCGGCCGCGTTGGGGAAAGTGGTCTGGTAGGTCATGCTCAGATGCTCCGGAGTGCATGTGATGCCGGTGACCGACCCTACGCTGCGTCCCTGAACGTCACGCACCTGGTCATTCAGGCCCAGTGTGGAACTTTCCAGATGTACGAGGGAGCCGTTCTTTTCGGGGTCGCGGTAGGAGTACGTGGCGCTGCCCGCAACACGATCCGCGGAGGGGCAGGCCCAGGCCCACAGGCCGGGCTGAGAATCGGCCTCAATACTGAGAGTACTGCTCTCGCCCATGGCGATGCCGGATCCTGCCTTGATATTCCAGCTCAGGCAGTCATTGATGTTGTCTGTGCCGTGACAGCCCGTGCGGCCCGGAATGTAGTTCCCCGTGACATCAATGGCGCCCACGGGCTCAGCAGGAGGATCGGCGGCATATGCCGGGGAATACGCCGGGGAGAAGAGGAAGGTCGCCAGAATCAGGGGGAGGGTCAGGACGGCACCGAGAAGACGGCGGTGCAATTGAGGCGGTCGGGGTCGTAAGAGGCGCATGGCAGCCTTTCTGCAGGGATATACCAGGCGAGAAGCACTGGAACAGGAACAAGTGCGTTGTTATCGTATCTTTATATACGTCACCCGTAAAGCGCTGCTTCTCTTCCTCGCCATTTCTCTTCCCCTGCGATCACCCCGCCTTCAGAGTCCGTCGTCGCGCGCAGCGGGAAAGTCGCGCACCGGTCAGGGAAGGACCGGGGAAGGACCGGGGAAGGACCAGGGCGGAACCAGGGGCACCCCCGATATCCGGCGGCGAGCCCCCGCCCTAACCTCATGACTACTCCGACAGAGCAGACGGAGCAGGGCCGAAGCACCCCACTACTCGGCTGCTCGGCTATTCGGTCCTGACCATTCCTCCTTCGCGAAGGCGGCCCGCATGACAGCGCATTTTCCTCCGAACGCCTCCCCCAGTGGATATCCCACTGCCCCCGGGACCCCATCACGGTTCCCGCAGACCCCGCCCCCACCTGCGCAGATGTCCACAGCTCCGGCTCCCGCCATCGCCCTGCACGGCCTGACGCGGAGCTACGCCGTGCCGGGCCGGAGCGACGCCGTCGTCCATGCCTTGGCGGGGGTCGATCTGGAGCTCGCCGAGGGCTCCTTCACCGCCGTGGTCGGGGCCTCCGGATCGGGCAAGTCCACCCTGCTCCAGTGCGTGGCCGGGCTGGACCAGCCGAGCAGCGGCACCGTGCACCTGCTGGGCACGCAGACCACCTCGCTGCGCCCGGGCGCCCTGGCGACCTTCCGGGCCAAGCACATGGGCGTCATCTTCCAGGAGGACAACCTCGTCACCTGCCTGAACGCCCGGGACAACGTCGCCCTGCCCGGCCGCCTGCGCCAACGGGCCCTGCCCCACCGGGAGGTGGACAACGCCCTGGCCCGCGTGGGTCTGGCCGACCACGCGAGCCACCTGCCCGCCCAGCTCAGCGGCGGAGAGCGCCAACGGGTCGCCATCGCCCGGGTCCTGGCCTCGCGCCCGCAGATCGTCTTCGCCGACGAACCCACTGCCTCCCTGGACCTGGCCTCCGCCGACACCGTGCTGAACTGGTTCGCCCAGATCGCCGCGGAGGGCGCCACCCTCCTCATGGTCACCCACGACCCGCAGGCCGCCGCCCGGGCCGGTTCAGTACTGGTCATGGACTCCGGGCGGATCGCGGCGCATGTGCCGGGCGGCAGCGCCGAGGCCGTCTCCCGGGCGATCCTCGAGATTCGGGGAAGGGCCGCCGCATGATCCGCCTTCTGCTCGCCGATCTGCGCCAGAACCTGCGCTCGTGGACATGGACGGTGGTGGTCGCCCTCGTGGCCGCCACGAGCATCGCCGCCCAGCTCATGGTGGGGCGCGGGGGAAGGATCGCCGCGGAGGCCACGGGAGACACGGACATGGCGGGGCAGGCCGAAGCCCTCACGTACATGCCACTCATCTTCGTGGGTCTGTCCGTCGTCGTCGCCCTCTCCACAGTAGCCGCCCTAGTGGTGGCGAGCCGGGCACGGGACCACGGCCTGTGGCGGGCCCAGGGCATGCGGCCCGGGCTGCTGCGAATGATCCTCCTGGGCCAGCTCGCACTCGTCGGCGCGGGCTCCGCCATAGTGGCCATCCCCCTGGCCTACCCGCTCTCCTTCCCGCTGAGCGCCTTCGAGGGCGCCGTGGGCATCATCCTCCCGACGGCCCGGCCCCAGCCCCACCCCGTCGACCTGTTGATCCTCCTGATCCTGTGCACAAGCCTGACCGTCCTGGGCGGAAGGGGCGCCGCACGCCGCTCCAGCGGCGCCCAGATCATCGCCCTGCTCCGCGAGCACGACGACGTCCAGGGTCGCTCACGGCGGGTCCGCCGCAGACTGCTGCGCGGAATCCTGATCGCCGTGTGTCTCGCGGGACTGATCGCCCTGCCCATCATCGCGCAGATCACCGAATCGGACCACGAGTCCATCTTCACCCTCGTCATCGGAGCCGGTCTCGCCGCCCTGGTTCTCATGGTGGTGCTCACGCCCCGGGTGACGCCGGCCCTGGAGCGCACGTGGACCGCTCTGATTCCCTCGCGCTCCGTGGCCTGGCACATGGCCAGGCACTCCGCCGCCTACGAGGCGGGGCGGTCCTCGGCCACCGTCATGCCCTTCAGCCTGGCGATCGGCCTGGTCGGCTTCGCCTTCGGTATACGCGCCCTCGGGGGCAATGCCGACGTCGGCGGATTCATAGCCCTGTTCGGCACGGCGTTCCTCGTGGCCTGGACCGGGGGCGTGGCGGTCATCGCCATGAGTGCAGGACGCCGCCGCCGTGATGGCGCCCTCCTGATGGCCGCCGGGGGCGTGCAGGCGCAGGTGCGGTGGGCCCAGGTGCTGGAGGGCGTCATCCACGCGGTGACTGCGGCAATTCTGGGGGTGGCATCGACGGTGGTGGGCCTGTGCTCGGAGTCGCTGATCCTCGGGTTCAATCCCGTGCCGGTCATCTTCCTCCACGGTCCGTGGGTGGAGATCCTTGCCATCACGGGCGCCTCACTGCTGACGGTGTGCGGGGCCACGGTCCTGTCCAGCGCTTCCACGACGCCCGTGACCCAGCTGCTGCGCGCCCGAGACTGACCGGCTCTCGCGCGACTTCCCGCACGATGCCGCCGGCGCGCTTCACCGATTTCTTCACCTGCTCCGCCCGCCCCACCCTGTCGAGGTCGACTTTTTCGGATGAGACCGACGGTGTCACCGTCGGTCTCATCCGAAAATGTCTATCTCGATGGCGCGGCTACCTCGAGGAGCATGAACCGGGCGCCGTCGGGGTCCGTCACCTGGATCATCTTGCCGTAGGGGATGTCCTGCGGCCCGGAGAGGACCCTCCCGCCGAGAGCGGGTACACGCGCCGCAGCGTCATCGAGATTCTCCACACCGAAGTAGACCCTCCAGGCCGGAGTCGCACCTTCGCTGGCGTAAGTACCGTAGTAGACCCTCCAGGCCGGAGTCGCATCCTCGCTGGCGAAAGCGCCGAGCTCCCCGATGCCGCACAGCGACTCCGTCCCGGAGTAGTTGACGCGGTAGGGCAAGTCCTCGCCGCCATAGGGAACAACGCGCGTGCGCCACCCGAAGACCCTCTTGTAGAAGTCGATACCGGCGTCCAGCCCGTCGGTCAGGACCTCGTGCCATACGGGCATGCCCGGTCCCATCGGTGGCACGGGCCCCGGCTCGGTGGAGATCATGCCCACGCGGGCGCCGCCCGGGTCGGTCACGACGGCGAAAGCTGTGGCAGCACCCGTCTCGTCGACCTCGTCGCCCGGAACCTCGGTGCACGGGACGACGACGCCTCCGCCCGCTGCCTCCACCTCGGCCACAGCCGCCGCGACGTCGTCGACGAGCAGGGTGACGAGCCAGCCGGCATAGTCCTCCTGCGGCTCGAAGGAGGCGATGAGGTGGTTGCGGTGCGTCACCGTGGTGGAGATGCCGGCATCAGGGTCGGCAGGGGCGACCCGCCACCCCAGGAGGCCGGAGTAGAAGGCGGCAGCAGCCTCGGTGTCGGGCGTGTACAGCTCGAGCCAGCAGGGGCGGCCCTGCGCGATTGCCGGGGTGTCAGCGGTGACAGCAGTGCCGGCGGTATCAGCGATATCGGTCGAAGGGGTCATCGGTCCTCCAGGTGTGGGGCTCATTTCTTTGCGGAGGCGCCGGCAGCCGAGCACGAGGCGCCTCCGGTGGCTCATTGCCAGCCATCCGCACGGTAGGTGGCGCGCAGCCGCGGCGACGACTCCGATCCTGCTGTCCGGAGCCGACGTCGAGATCGACATCTCAGAACGAGATCGACGGTGGCACCGTCGATCTCGTTCGAGAATGTCGATCTCGATAGGGCGAGCTATCGCGATAGGCGGGTTGGCACTAGCAGGGCGAGCGCTCAAGCGCCCCCTCAGCCCGGCCACAGCGCAGGGAGGGCCACCAGCATCGGATGGTCCCACGGAAGGGCCGGACCGACCTCCACGGTGACCACTTCTTCCCGTTCCTCCTCCCCCTGCCCAACATCCGCACGCAGGCGGTGCGGCCGGGCGACCAGAGGCGCCTGCGGTGCGAGCTGCTCGGCGGCATCGGCCCCACCGGGAGTCAGCGTGGCCAGCAGCCACGGCGCACCGGCAGGCACCGGCAGGCACACCTCCACCACGCCCCGGCGCAGGGCGCCCGTATGCGGAGG
>ERZ773049.809-NODE-809-length-18812-cov-40.252332_pt1 | contig 18812 bp, 16 predicted proteins | sample MGYA00580633_ERZ773049 | MGnify/ENA primary metagenome ERZ773049 (study PRJEB29015, sample SAMEA2737991) | human oral metagenome | biome: human oral; feature: human-associated habitat; material: dental | place: China | collected 2066 ... | reverse complement strand
TCAATGCCAAGACCCAGCGCGTCGGCGTGTGCAACGCCGCCGAGACGCTCCTGGTTCACACCGATGTCGCCGCCGACTACCTGCCGGAGGCAGCCGCCGCCCTGTGGGACAAGGACACGGTCCTGCACGCCGATCCCGCCGCCCACCGGATCCTGACCGATGTCGCCGGTGGTGGGCGCCAGGAGCTCCTGGTCGAGGCCACCGAGGACGATTGGGACACCGAGTACGGGTCGCTGGACCTGGCCGTGCGCGTCGTGGAGGACCTGGAAGAGGCCGTTGACCACATCCGGGCCCACACCACCGGGCACACCGAGGCCGTCCTGGCCCAGGACGTGGGCGTCATCAACGACTTCATCGCGGGTATGGATTCGGCGGCCATCATGGTCAACGCCTCGACCCGTTTCACCGACGGCGGCCAACTGGGGTTGGGGGCCGAGCTGGGCATCTCCACCCAGAAGCTCCACGCCCGCGGCCCCATGGGCCTGACCGAGCTGACGACGACGACCTGGATCGTTGAGGGCGACGGGCACACCCGTCCCTGACCCGCGAGCGCCGGCTTGTCCGCTCTCCTGTGGATTCTGAGGCGTTTTCGGGTGCTTCTTGTGCTCTGCACCAATGTACTGACCTGTCGTTCGTGTTACGGTCGACAAAGGTCTTATTGTCCTGGTGACCGTGTTGTGGTCCCGGGGCCGGAGACCGGAAAGCCTAGGGAAGGGGACTCTGAATGGGAAACCTGCTGCATCGTTTCGGTCGCGGCCGTGTTGTCGCCACCGCGGTCGTGGTGGTGACATCAGGCCTTCTGCTCGGGGTCACCCGTATGGTGTTCTTCCACCCCGCCGAATCCGTGAGCGAGCCGGGCATTGTTATGACCGGAACCCCGGCCACCTCACCGCAGTCCTCCACTTCGGCACCGGGCCAGATCTCCGACAGCGCCAGCAACGTCTCACATGATCAGGGAGGCAGCGAGGCAGGCTCTTCGATCCCATCGACGCAGGGCCACTCGCCCCAGGCGGTTGAGCCCGATCCGCCTGTCGCCGTCGACCACGGCAGTCGGCAGTCGGCGCCCGCCGCTCCTAGCGCACCGGCCGCGGCCGGAAAGTCCGATGACTCTCGCACCGAGATCGATGATGACGACGACAAGAGTCCCGCAAAGATCGGGGCGACGGAGCGTGACGACGACGATCGCGACATTGACGACTGAATAGACGACCGACGTCACCGCGCACCGGTACTGGGCCAGTGTGCCTGGCCGGAAGGTCTGCTGCACGTCAGGTGAGCCGGTAACCCATACCGCGTACCGTCTCCACCCTGTCCCTGCCCAGCTTGTTGCGCAGGTAGGAGACGTAGACCTCCACCACGTTGGAGCCGGGATCAAAGTCCAGTCCCCACACGGCGCTCAGGAGCTGCTCGCGGCTGAGGACCTGGCCGGGGTGGCGTATGAAGGTCTCGGCGAGGGCGAACTCCCGCGCCGAGAGCTCCACCGTCCGGCCCTCCAGCGTCAGGGCGCGGGTGCGCAGGTCCAGGACCATGTCGCGGTGGGTCAAGCGCATCTGGTCGGCCCCGGCGGCTTCCGGACGCAGCCGCACCCGGATACGGGCCAGGAGTTCCTCGAAGGAGAAGGGCTTGGGCATGTAGTCGTCGGCGCCACCCTCGAGTCCGGCGACGCGGTCGGCCACCGAGGACCGGGCCGTGAGCATAATGACCGGTGCCGTCACCCCCTGACCGCGCAGCCGCTGGAGCACCTCGAAACCGTCGATGTCGGGTAGGCCCACGTCCAGGATGATGAGGTCGAAGCTCGTCTGGAGCGCGAGCTCCACGGCCTCCAGGCCGGTGGAGGTGGTGTGCGGGGCGAAACCGGCCGCTTTGAGGCCCTTGGTGAGGAATGCGACGATCCGGGGCTCGTCCTCAACGATGAGGATGCTGCTCATGGTGAGTCACTCCTTGGACGCTGTCGGGGATTGTTCAGGGGATGAGGCACCGGCGTTCTCCGAGGCCGATGTCTCGGAAGAGGACGGTGCAGGGGAGGCCTCCAGAGGGATCGCCATGGTGAACACCGATCCCTGGCCCACCTGGGAGCGTATGTCCAATCGTCCTCCGTGCGCTGCGACGATCGTCTCCACGATACTCAGTCCCAGTCCTGTTCCCGAGGCCATCTCCTGGGCGTTGGCGGTGCGTTTGAACCGTTGGCGCACCACTTCGATCTCCTCGGCGGCGATCCCGATGCCCTCGTCGCCCGCCCACATCCGCAGGTGTCCGTCCCGCACTGCCGAGCCCAGGCGGACGGTGCTGCAGTGCTCGGAGTACTTCACGGCATTGGCCACCAGCTGGAGCCAGGCCTGGGTGATTCGGGTGGGGTCGATCATGGCCCGGGTGAAGGCCACCGATTCCAGCTGCCAGCGGCGCTCGCCCAGGGCGAGGGACTTGTCGAAGACCAGCTCGGTGAGCTCGGCGACGTCGGTGTCCACCGGGGTGATGAAGTCGGTCTGGGAGCTCTTGGCCAGCAGGATCAGATCATCGATGAGCACTCCCATCCGGTCGAGCTCGTCAATGGCCAGCAGCTGGGTTTGGCGCACGTCTCCGGGGTCGGCGGGGTCGGTGAGCTCAAGGTGCCCGCGGACCACGGCGATGGGCGTACGCAGCTCGTGGCCGACGTCGTCGAGCAGGTTGCGCTGAGCCTCCACCGCGGTCTGGACTCGGTCCAGCATCCGGTTGACGGCTGCGGCCAGGGCGGTCAGGTCGTCTCGGCCCTTGACCGGAACCCGGGTGGTCAGGTCCTCCTCGCCGATGGATTCGGTGGCGCGCCGCAGCTGCTCGATGGGACGCAGGAGCCGCTCGACGCCGAACCAGGCCAGGCCGGTCACCAGGGCGACGGTGAAGACGGCCGCCGCGGTGTAGAAGGCCATAGTGCGCTGAAGCTGGGACTCGGCGACCTTGAGGTCGATGACATGCACGAGCGCCCCGTGTTGGGAGCCGCCCTGGACCGGGACGATGAGAACCCGGTAGTTCGATGAGGGGGTGCGTACCGTCTCGATGACCGACTCCGAGGCGGCGGCCTGGGAGGTTACCCGCTTGAGCAGGTCGGTGTCCTCCTCCGGGCGGAAGGAGACGTTGTCGGAGGAGACCCAGGTCAGCTCCGTGTCGGAGCTGGTCCCTACGAATCCGAGCTCGGCCTCACCGGGCCCCTCCGCGGTGCGCTGGATGTGGACGCGGAGCACCGCCGAGACGTCCTCCAAGGGTTGGCCGCTGGAGGGATCCGTTCCGTCCGCAGCCAGCTCGCGGATCCGGTCTCGACTGTGCTCGAGTCGATTCGTGGCGTCGGCCGACACGCTGGTGTGCCCCAGCGCCCACACAATCGCTCCGCAGGTGATGAGCGCGATACTCGCCACCAGCACGATCGCCCACATGACGCGGGTACCGATGGTGATGGTACGGGTGGGCATGAGAGAGGTCACGCCGTCATTGTGCCCGGACTCACCGGTCTCCGTCCGGCGAGTCCGGGCTCGGGCGGAGCCACCAGCGGTAGTGCTCAGCGTCCCACTCCTGCGTAGGTCCACCCGGCCTGGCGCCAGGCCGCCGGGTCTAGGGCGTTGCGTCCGTCGATGATGACGCAGTCGGCGACCCCGGTGGCGGCGTCGGCGGGGTCGAGGGTCACGAACTGGTCCCACTCTGTCAGCAGCAGCACGAGCTCGGCCCCCTTGAGCGCGGCACGGGGGTCCTCCTCCACTGTGAGATGGAGATGGGACCGGGTGACGACGGGCAGGGCCTGCGGGTCGCAGACGGTGACCTCCGCCCCGAGGCCGGCCAGGCGCGAAGCGACGTCCAGGGCGGGGGAGTCGCGCACGTCGTCGCTCAGGGGCTTGAAGGCGGCTCCGAGGACGGTGATCGCCTTGCCGGAAAGGTCGCCCCCCACGTGGGCGCGGGCCTGCTCGACAATCCGGTCGCGCTGCTCGCGGTTGATGGAGTCGACCCGTCCCAGCAGATCCGCCAGGTGCGCGGCCCCGTGCAGGTCGGCGCTGGCGCGCAGCGCCCGGATGTCCTTGGGCAGGCAGCCTCCGCCGAACCCGACTCCGGCCTGGAGGAAGCGCCTGCCGATGCGCGGGTCGTGGCCGATCGCGTCGGCCAGGACGGTGACATCGGCACCGGCGGTGTCGCACAGGTGGGCCATGGCGTTGATGAAGCTGATCTTGGTGGCCAGGAAGGAGTTCGCCGCGGTCTTGACCAGCTCGGCGGTGGGGTAGTCGGTGACGATTAGAGGGATCCCCTCCTCCAGTAAGGGCTGGTAGACGGCGTCGAGAGCTGCCTGGGCCTCCTGGGCGTCGCGGGAGTCGGCGGGCATCCCGTAGACGATGCGGTCGGGGTGGAGGGTATCGGCCACGGCGAAGCCCTCGCGCAGGAACTCGGGGTTCCACAGCACTAGGGCGCGGCCGGCCAGGCGCTCGGCCACCTGCTGGGCGGTGCCGACTGGGACGGTCGACTTGCCCACCACGAGGCTGCGCCCGCCCTCGGGCAGGGCATCATGGAGCATGTCGACCACGCTCCACAACTGGCTCAGATCCGCCTCACTGCCGGTGGCGGACTGCGGGGTGCCCACAGCGATGAAGTGGACATCGGCCTCGGCCAGCTCCGCCACCGTCGGCGCAGAGGTGAAGCGCAGGTCGCCCTGCTGGGCGCCGGTGACCAGCAGCTCGGGCAGGCCCGGTTCGTAGAAGGGGGCGCGGCCCTGGGAGAGGGCCTCGACCTGCTCGGTCCGGGTGTCGATTCCCAGGACGTGGTGTCCCAGGTGGGCCATGGCGGCGGCGTGGACGGCACCGAGATATCCGCAGCCGATGACAGTGAGCTTGAGCGGGGTCATGAGTTGTTCCAATCGTCGCTGAGGTTGAGGGGAGCGAAAGGCGAGGCGTGCCCCAGGCAGTGACGTACCCAGGCGGGCAGCCACTGGTGGGCAGCGGGTCGGAAGGCGTGGACGAAGACGAGTCGCAGCGCCGAAGAGCGGTAGTAGGTCTCCAGACGCTCCGCCGTCGTGGGCAGCGTGCGGGCCATGTTGTCGAGCAGCCCGCGGACCTGTGCGTGGGCCTCGGGACCGAGCCGGCCCCGAAGTGCCATGAGGTCTGCATGGGCCCAGAGGTTGCCCAGGTCGAGGGCCGCCTCGGCCATGGCCGCGGTGTCCAGGTCCAGCAGGGACAGGTCGATTCCGTCCCACAGGAGCTGGCCGTCGTGGAGGTCGCGGTGGGTGATGACGTGCGTCCCTTCGTCCTCCCGCAGGCTCAGGCAGGTGTCCACCACCTGCTCGTGCAGGAGAGACGTTTGGTCGATGACGCCGTAGCGTTGGGCGGAGGCGAACCATCGGCGCAGCACCTCGGCTTCCTGACGCGGCCCGTGGACGGGCAGGTCCGCCTCGCCGTGGGCCAGATGGGCCCAGGAATCCGCCAAGCGCCTCCACGCGGGCAGACCGGTGTCGCCGAGCGCGCCCAGGCTGCGGCCGGGCAACAGCTCGAGGTCGACGACGTCGTCAATGCCTTCGCCGCTATCCAGGATCCGGGGGGTGCGCAGGCCAGTGGCTCTCAGGACCGAGGCGGCCGTCGCGTGCACTCGCACCAGGGCTGCGGCCCGGTGCGGCCGCACGATCTTGCGGACCCGCGTCTCCTCCATCATCACGGCGCGGCGGCCGGCGCGGTGGACGACGAGCGCTCCGGTCAGGCGCGCGGATAGGGCCGGCAGGGCCGGGTCAGTGGCATAGGGCAGCAGGTCGGGAGCCGCTCCGGCAGTGACGTGCCCGGCGCGCAGACGGCCTTTGCCGTCGACGCACTCGATGCTCACGCTCGTGGAGCCCGAGTCCCGGTGTTCGGGCCAGGCGCGGCGCAGCCCCGGGATTGCGTGCAGCGTGCTCAGCATGCCGTTTATCTTTGGTTTCTGTGTCATCTCAGTCATCTGTGTCGTAGTCGAGACTTCTGTCATGCCCAGGCGGTCTTCTTCTCAGGTGACCGGGCGATGTTCTCAATGGCGGCCAGTTCCACTCCGATGCGCTCACGCCAGGACGGATCGGCCCGGCGTAGAGGATCGGCCAGTCGTGCCAGGCGCGAGTGGGCGATCGCCACCCCCAGTTGTTCGGCATCGGGTGCCGGTCGGTGCTCGGCGTAGCCTTCCAACAGGGCGCTCCCCTGGGAGGCCGGAGCTACCGCGAGGTAGGAGCCCAGATCGGTGACTGCCGGCGCTAGGCGCACCCGGTCGAAGTCGGTCAGCCAGATCCGCCCGGAGGAGCGCTCGTACAGCACCTGGTCGGGGGAGGCGTCGCCGTGGGTGAGGGCCGGCTCGCCCGACAGCCGAGTGGGCAGCATGTCGCCCACCGCCCGCACGCGGCGGGCCAGCTCGGGGTCCAGGACATCGAACTGACGGGCGTGAACCTCGGCCAGGTCCCGAGGATCGGGATGCCGGTGGGGCAGCCGGTTGACGAGGTCCGGATTCAGCGCTTCCGCGCAGGAGTGCAACTCGGTCAGCAGCGCCCCCACGCGCCGCGTGGCATCGGCTGCGGATTCGGTTGCGACCTCGGATATGGCGTGTTCAGCGGCACTCTCCTCGGAGAGCTCGGCCACGTTCGTATCGCCGCACCACTGCTGGAGACTGACATGCCCCTCGCACCGGGCCACGGCCTCGGAGTCGAGCAGACGCGGGACCGGGAGGAACTCGGACAGGGCGCGATGGACGTCGTCGGCCGGGCTGCCGGCCTGAGCACGCATCCGCAGCACCGTGGAGCCGTCCCTCAGCACGAGACGCCGTGAGGGGTTGTAGCGTAGGACGTCCCCGGCCTCCCAAGATCTCAGCACCCCCTGGCGGGCGGCGTCCGCCATCGGCCCGGCCAGCTTGGGGTCGGTGTGAACCGGACCGCTCTGCAGCAGCAGGTCGCCGCCTGCGGCCCGGGTGATCGGAGCCTGGTCGAGCCCCAGGGAGGTGGCCAGGCGCTCGGCCTGGGCGGCCTTGGAGTGCGAGACCGGCCAGAGCAGCCGCGCCCACCCGGACGTGAGCCCGGTGGAGCGCTCCGTCAAGGACATCAGGACCGAGACGTTCGGCTTGATACGCAGTCGGCCTGCCCGCACTGGTTGGCCGAGGAGCTCACTGAGCCGGTCGGCATCGAGAACCGCGCAGACGGCGTCGGCTGTGGTCACTGTTGTGGTCGCTGCGGAGATCGCGGGTGGGTTCACGATCCGCTCCCCTCCAGGGCGAAGAAGTCCGACAGGTGGCTGTGCGCCCACCGGCGGAACTTGTCCGAGGTGTCCATGAGGTGCTGAGGACTCCCCTCCAGCCGGATCCGCCCGTCCTGGATCCACACCACCCGGTCGACGCGCATAGCAGCTTGCGGATCGTGGGTGACGGTCAGGGTCGTGCGTCCGGCCACCAGCCCGTCGATCGCCTCGAGCACCGCCGACGTCGAGGCCGGGTCCAACCCGGTGGTCGCCTCGTCCAGGATGACGATCGGCGAGTCGCGCAGCAGTGCCCGGGCGATGGCGATGCGCTGACGCTGGCCCCCGGAGAGGGTGCCGCCCCGCTCGCCCACGGCCGTGTCGTAGCCGTCGGGCATCTGGGTGATGAAATCGTGGGCGTGGGCCGCGCGCGCGGCCGCCTCTACCTCATCGTCGGAGGCGTCGGGCCGCCCCAGGCGGATGTTCTCGCGGATCGTGCCGGTCAGCAGCACCGCCTCCTGGTGCAGGACCGAGACCTGCGAGCGCAGGAACTTCAGGTCCAGCTCATTCAGGCTGTGCCCGTCGAGACTGACCGTGCCCGACGTCGGATCCAGGGCCCGCACCACCAGGGAGATCAGGGTGGACTTGCCTGAGCCCGATGGTCCCACGAGCGCCACGTGCTCACCGGGAACCACCGTCAGGCTCACACCGTGAAGCACCTGCCGGCCCTCGTAGGCGGCGCGGACATGGTCGAAGTGGACCATGCCGTGGACCCGGTCCAGGACAGTGGCGTCGCGAGGCGAGACGATCTCGGGCTCGACCGCCATGAGGTCGGCCACCCGCTCGCCCGATGCCGCCGCCCGGGCGATGCGGCCGGTGTACTTGGCCATGTCCCGAAGCGGCTTCATGGTGGTGCGCAGGTAGGTCGTGAAGAGCACGAGGTCTCCCGGAGACATGGCGCCGTTCAGGACCCGGATGCCCCCGCCGACCATGACCACGGCCGTGGCCACGCCGACGATGACGTCCGTGGAACGCTCCAGGCGCGCGGCGATGCGGCGTGAACGCACTCCCTCGCTCAGGGAGACCGTGTTGGCACCCGTGAAACGCTCGTGCAGCAGGGTCTCCAGACCGTAGGCCTGGACCACCTTGATGGCGCCGAGCGCCTCCTGGGCCGTGTTGGCCAGGTTCCCCTCCGACTTGCGGCTGCGCAGGGAGGCCGCGGAGATCCGCCGAGAGTTGCCGGAGGAGGCGATCGCGAAGGCCACCACCGCCATGACCACGATCATGGCCAGCAGCGGGTCCAGGAACACCATGACCACGACCATGACCAGCAGGGTCAAGGTATTGGCGGCCATCGGCAGGCCGGCTGTGACGGCCACCTCCTGCATGCGGTTGACGTCGGCGATGAGACGCTGAACCGTGTCCGCGCTGCGGTTGCGGGCGTGGAACTGCTGGGAGAGTCCCTGGACGTGGTGGAAGGCCCGGCTGCGCAGGGAGGCCGCCGTACGTGAGCCCACCAGTGCGAAGGCCACGGTGGCCAGGTAGTTGCACCCCGCCCGACCGGCCACGATCACCAGAAGGGCCACGCCCAGCCCCACCAAGGAGGAGGTCGTGGCGGGTGCGCTGCCCGTGTGCCTGCCCATCGAGGCCACCAACGAGTCGATGACGACCTTCAGGGGCCAGGGTTCCATCACCCGGAAGGCCACCTCTGCCAGAAGCACCACCGTGCCCCCGGCCATGAGGCGCCACTGCGGAGCAGCATCGGGCCCTACCAGGCGCAGGGTCTGGCGCATGGGGGAGCGGTGCTCCCGGGGTGCGCGCCGAAGCACAGGCGCACCCATCACCGCTCACCACCTTGAGCGAGGCCTGCCAGCTCCAGGATCCGGTCGACGGTCCGACGCCAGGAGTGGCGCTCCTCGGCCAGAAGGCGCCCACTGCGGCCCATGCGGGCGCGCCGATCCGGGCATGCCGCCAGATCATCCAGGGCCGCGGCCAGAGCCGTGGGGTCCGAGGGGGCCACGAGCACACCGTGCCGGCCAGAGCCGTCCTCAAGCAGCTGGGGAATCTGCCCGACGTCGGAGGCCACGACCGCGAGCCCCGCGGCCAGGTACTCCAGGACCTTCATGGGGGAGAAGTACTGCTGCTCGCCCCCACCCAGGTCCGGGTAAGGGGCCACTCCGATCGCCGAGCCCGCCACGTGGGCGGGAATGTCCTGCGGCGCGACCGCCCCACGGAAGTCCACCTCCACCCCCAGGCGTCCGGCCTGGGCGCGCAGCGAGTCCATCTCGGGGCCGTCCCCGATGATCCGCAGGCTCCAGCTCTGGCGCGCCAGGGCCGCCGCCATGATGAGGTCGGCCACCCCGTGCCAGGGCTTGAGGGTCCCCACGAAGGTGACGACTACCTGGTCCGGGTCCTCCGGCTGGGGCTGAATACGGCGCACGCTCACGCCGTTGGGAACCGTATGGATCCTGCCTGCGATATCGCCCGCACCGGTATCAGACAGGTCGGCGGTGCGACGACGCACCCAGTCGGCCACCGGATCCGAGACGCACACCGTGGCCCGGGCGGCCGCCACCTGACGGCGCAGCACCTGCGCTGCGCCAGAGGTGTCCACCAGTGAGCGGTGACGACGCTGCTCATCGATCAGCGGAGCATTGACCTCCAGGATCCCGGGAACCCCGGTGGCGGCCGTGATGTCAGCAAGCGCCGTGGAGAACAGGGAATAGCGCTCGTAGACCAGGTCGGCGCCATCGGCGACCACCCGGGAGACGATCCGCTCCGCGGCGTGCGCCTGCGCCTGCTCCCGCTCAGCGGGCTCGACGTCGGCCACGGCCTCCAGGTGCAGCTCGAGGTCGGTGAGGTCGTCGGGAACGTGCTTTCCGGAGCGCACGGCGTACAGGGCCACCTCATGGCCGATGGATCGCAGCTCGCGGACGACCTCCTGGATGTGCACCGAGGCGCCCTTGGTCCCGAACACCGGGATGCCCGGGTCGCAGCAGATGTAGGCGATCCGCATCAGGCGGCTCCTTCCCGATCGGTCAGGTACACGGTGGGAGCGGGACGGGGGCCCGACTGCCAAGTGGCCAGGACCTCGGCCTGGTTGCGGGAGTCGAAGTGCTCCTCGATCAGTGACCGCGCCCCACGGGACAGGGAGACGGTGTCGACCTCGCCCAGCGCGATCCTGCGCAGGGCGACTGCCAGTTCGGTCGGGTCTCCCGGCGGCAGCAGGAGCCCGGTGATACCGTCGCGGACCACCTCCGGCAGCCCCGAGACCGCCGTGGCCACCACCGGCGTCCCGCAGGCCATCGCCTCCAGGATCACCGTGGGAAGACCGTCGATATTGCCATCGGCCGCCTCGATGCAGGGCGCTGCGAAGACGTCCGAGCGCGCCAACAGATCACGCACCTCCGCCTGCGTGAGCGGACCCAGGAGGCGGATCCGGTCCGCCAGGCCCAGGCGGTCGATCTGCGCGGCGAGGCGCTCGCGCTCCTCACCGTCACCGGCCAGCTCGACCTCGACGTCGACACCGGAGCTCACCAGGATCCGCACCGCCTCGATCAGGTCCGCGAAGCCCTTCTTGGGAACCAGGCGCCCGACGGCGCACACCCGTAGTGGCCGTGAGTTCCCGGCCGGCACGGGCAGCGGAGCGCGGTAGGAGAAGCGGTCGAGCTCGATGGCGTTGTAGCGCAGTGACACCGTGGCCCCCGTGCCCGCCAGTACCGTCCTCAGGTGCTCTTTGTTGTACCGGCTGATGGCGATGACCCGCTGCGCGTCGGCGCAGATCCGGCGCAGCCACACGGGATCCACGGACTCGTGGAAGATGTCCTTGGCGTGGGTGGTCACGGTGTAGGGGATACCGGTCAGGGCCGAGGCGATCCATGCCACCCGGCCCGCCAGAGACGCGAAATGCGCGTGCAGATGCGTAATGGAGTCCCTGCGCGCCTGACGTGCCAGCTCCACGCCTTGGGCCACCTCGTCACCGGGAAGGTCGGCCAGCACCGGCATGATGGCGGCGAAGCGCTCGCGGTCGTCCTGGCGGGTCAGGCCGTCGGTGAGCCGGCTCCACATGTCGATGGCCCGTACCGGCCGGCCCACCCAGTTGACCCGGGCGGCCACCCGGGCGATCTCGGGGTGGAAGCGCGAGTCCGTGGTGGGACGCAGCGCGTAGATACTCAGGTCCTCGCCCTGGGCCTCGCGGGCCAGGATCTCGGTGACGATGAAGGTCTCCGAGAAGCGCGGGTAGACCTTGAGGACGTATCCGATGCAGGTGCCGTTCTGATGAATGTCCTGGTGGTTGTCGACTGCGGGATTCATGCGGGGATCTCCATCCTGGTGAGGCTGGTGGTGCGGCTGTTGAGATGGCTGAGGCGGGTATCGAGGACGTCGCCCCGGTCGCCGACGAGCTCGGCGGCGAGCAGGGGGACGGTTTCCAGACCGTCCAGGCGCAGACGACGTCGCCCCGCCAGCTGACTGCGAGCGCCGGCGTCCTGGTCACTCAGCAGCTCGGTGAGCCAGTCCTCGAGTGCTGCGGTACTCAGGTTCGCGACTCTCAGGAGGTCGATGGCGCCCGCATCCTTCAGAGCGGTGGCCCGGATGAACTGCTCGAGGCGAGGCGTCTCACGGGGGACGAGGAGAGCCGGGGTTTCGGAAGCGAGGATCTCGCTGACCGTGTTGTAGCCGCCCATCGAAATGATCGCTGCGGCCTGCCGGATGTGGTGGCTCATCCCCGGCCAGGACCGGCGCACGATGGTGCGGGGGCCGGCCGCCTGAGCGACCTGGTGGAACCGGGCGGCATCGAGCTGGGGGCCGGTGACCACGACGTGCCGGTACCCATCGGGGACACGTGCTGCGGCTGCGGCGCGCAGCAGGTGGACGCCGTCGGAGCCGCCACCGGCGGTGGTCAGGATGAAGGCGCCGGCAGCCTCGGCGTTACCGGCCAGGGCTTCTGACGCCTCGGAGCCGTGAGTGGCTTCCGCGGCATCGCGGCCATGGGCGAGGTAGCCGGTGTAGCGCATCCGCTCCTGAAGTGCCGCTGGAGCCTCGCCAGTAGCGTTCAGGTCATGGACCGAGGAGTCCCCGTAGACCCAGACCTCGTCGATGAGTCGGCGCAGCGTGTCGGCCTCGCCGAGCTCCTCCCACTCGCGCTGCACGGTCGCAGGCGTGTCCAGGACCTCGCGCAGGCCGAGCACCACGCGCGCGCCGGGGTTCGCCTGGCGCAGACGTGCCAGGGGCTCGCGCAGCTCCTGGTGCACCCCGTAGGGGTGACGATCGATGATGAGCAGGTCCGGGGTGAAGGTCGTCAGGACACCGGACAGCAGGGCGCTGCGGACCAGGCTCAGGTCCTCACGGGTGATACGCAGGCGCTGGGGCAGGTAGGTGCCCTCGGCCTTCTTGACTCCCGGCAGCACCAGCCAGTCGAAGCCGTCGGGAAGCCGGTGTTCCTGTCCCGGAGCCAGCCCGGTGATGACCAGGCCGGTGACGTCGCGGCCGGTGAGCCCCGGCAATGCCCGGGCCAGGTGATGGGCCAGAGCAAGGTTGCGGCGAAGGTGCCCCAGCCCCTTGGCGTCGTGACTGTAGAGCGCCACCCGTAGGGGAACGGTTGTCATGGATCGTCTCTTCCCTTGGTGTCAGTTCAGGGTCGTTCTGAGACGATCCTGACCGGCCAGGAGAAGACGACGATTAGGGGCGGATGAGAAAGCTCTCAGGTTTCTCGGAGATTAGACCAGCTGTACCTCGGTGCCCGCCTGCCGCAGGGCTGCGGCCTGGTCGGCGGAGGCACCGTCATCGGTGATGACCAGGTCGATCTTGGAGATGGGGCAGATGAGTGCGAAGGCGGTGGTACCGAGCTTGGAGCTGTCGCACACGACAACGACGCGATGGGCCGCATCGACCAGGGCGGCATTGACGGCGGCCTCGCCGTCGTGCTGAGCGTAGGCCCCCCGCTCATCGATGCCCTCGACACCCAGGAAGAGCGTGCCCACGCTGATCGAAGGCAGGATGAGTTCGGCCAGCGGGCCGGTGAGCTCGAAGGACCGGGGCCGCGCGATCCCGCCGGTGACGACGACGCGCACGCACTGGCGCACGGTCATCTCGCTGGCGATGTTGACGGCGTTGGTGACCAGAGTGACCGGCATGTCCGGATCGGTCAGGTCCGGCAGGAGCACGACCTCACGGGCCACTTCGGTGGTCGTGGTGCCGCCGTTGAGGCCGATGGAATCGCCCGGCTGCACCATGGCGGCCGCCGCCCTGGCGATCCGGGTCTTCTCATCGGCCATCCTCGAGGTGCGGTAGCGCAGCGGCGGTTCGGTGGATGTGGGGTTGGCGATCGCGCCGCCGCGGGTGCGGGTGACCAGCTGCTGGTCCGCCAGGTGGTCGAGATCGCGTCGCGCGGTCGCCGCCGAGACGCCCAGACGCGCGATGATGTCGTCGATATGGACACTGCCCTCGTCCATGACGATATCGAGGATGGCCGAATGGCGATCATGCCGAGACATCTCGATCCTCCTGGAGCTCGAGGGGCGGTCCGGGGCCGGGGAGTGGGCCGGGCGGCGCTGGAGCACGACACGTGATTTGTGGATCAACTACTTGCCTTATCCTGGTGACCGTGCGGCAGGTAGTTCGGTGTGCTGGAGCCAGCATAGATCAGGAATGGTCTTAGTCGCTCGCTGAGAGCGACACATGGCGATGCGAACCTTGCTACTGTCGTCGACATCAATCACGCCAACGTGTGGGGCGGTGGCCCCGTGGCGGCATTGCGGTGGTCCCTCGTCCGGTCACCGCAGGCGTCACGGTCCGTGCACTGCCGCTCCTCCCCTGAGAACAGAGAACACATGGGACATCCCGCTGACTTATCCGAGTGCTCCCGCCCCAAGGGGCGAGCCGTTGCGCTGGGGGTTGACGTCGGTGCCGATGGCATGACCGCTGTCGTATCCGATGGCCGGGGGCGCGTCGTCCGCTCCCTGGAACGACCTGTACCGGAGGACCGCCGCTCGGACGGTCGCCGGCTGGCCGAGGAGATCGGCGGGGCCGTCGCCTCCTTATGCGCCAGTGCCGTTGACGAGCTCTCGGACGAGGGGAAGGACCGGACCGCGCAGGCGCCCGCGTTGATCGTCGGGGTCTGCGTGCCGGGTGTCGTCGATGAGGACAGGGGACAGATTTGCCGCAGTGCCGCCCTGGGGCTGCAGGACGTCCCACTGGCGAGCCATGTCAGTCGGTTCCTGCCGGTGCCGGCTGAGTCCGCCGAGGTGTTGCTCTATCAGGATGCTCGTTGCGGTGCCTGGGCCGAGAGCCGGTGGGGTGCAGGCGGAGCGAGCTGCCTTTACCTGTCCATCGGAAAGAGCATCGCCTCCGCCGTTCTACTCGATGGCGTCCCGGCGCCGGGTGGGGACCGGGCCGGCCAGGTCGGTCAGGTCCTGGTCTCCGATCCCGACTGGAGCGGCGAGAGGGCCCGATTGGAGGATGTCGCCTCGGTTGACGCGATGGTGGGGCGTTACACGGCGGGCATCGTCGATGACTCTGCGGCCTCTTTGAACAGCTCCGATGGATTCTCCACCGGGGGCACAGGCTTCTCCGCCTCGGGGCTCGAGTCGCTTCTCAGCGCGATGCGGTCCGGGGACAGGGAGGCGCGCCGCGTCTGGGATACGGGCCTGGACGCCCTGGCCGATCTCATAGCCCGTGGTGCCGGTCTGCTCGGTCCGCTCGACGTCGTCGTCAGCTCAGAACTGACTCGGGCGGGGGAGGCCGTCTTCCTGGAGCCATTGCGCGGGCGGGTGGCCGACCTCATGGCCGGCCTGCCGGCGCCGAGTCTTCTATCGGCTCGGCTTGGAAAGACGGGCTCGGCATTGGGCGCTTCCGGGCGAGCTCTGGAGGACTGGCAGTAACCTGATAATATTCTGGGTGTTACCTTGAGTCTCTGCGCCGTTGGCTGACAACTCGCTTATGGCGTTGCGGAGACCCACAATGGGTGCAGGCCGTGGCAGTATGTTCGCCAACTGCAGTCGTCCGTACCGGTTGAGGAGAACCAGCGTGTCCCCCAGGAGAGAAGCGAGGCGCAGCGCGTGACCCAGTCTGCTCGTCCGCTTCGCATCGGCATCATGGGTGGGACCTTTGATCCGATCCACCACGGGCACCTCGTTGCGGCCAGTGAAGTTCAGGACGTCTTCGCCCTCGACGAGGTCATCTTCGTGCCCACTTGGGCGCAACCCTTCAAAAAGGAGCGCAGGGTCTCTCCGGCAGAGCACCGTTACCTCATGACGGTTATCGCAACGGCCTCCAATCCGAGGTTCACGGTCTCCCGGGTCGACATCGACCGGGGAGGTACGACGTACACGATCGACACCCTTCATGACATCGCGGCCGAGTATCCGGGCGCGGAGCTGTACTTCATCACCGGTGCGGACGCCCTGGCGCAGATCCTCACATGGAAGGACAGTGAGGAGATCTTCGACCTGGCTCATCTGGTAGGGGTCACGCGCCCCGGGCACGTTCTGAATGACTCGGGGGTGCCCCATGACCGGATCTCACTGGTGGAGGTGCCGGCCATGGCGATTTCATCGACGGATTGCCGCCAGCGAGTCGGGCAAGGAGCTCCGGTGTGGTACCTCGTTCCCGATGGTGTCGTGCAGTACATACGCAAGTACGGGCTTTATCGTATGGCCTTGCGGTCGGCGTCGGCGACGTCGATGACGGCGAGAGTGGCCCGCGAGCAGTCCCTGAGGAAGGAGAACGACGGTGAGCACTGAGCAGACCGGCGTCAATGCCCCCACGTCCGAGGAGCCGACGCAGGATGAGCACGCTCCGCGCGGCAGTCGTCGTGCGATCCGGCAGGCGGAGCGCGCCGCCGAGCGGGAGGCCATCCTGACCGGGCAGCAGCCGCTCCTGACCCGACGCGAGATGAGACGCCTGCGCGAGGAGGCCAAGGCCCTCAGAGCGGCAGTCGAGGCCGGCGAGATCACCCCAGAGCAGGCCCAGGCTCTCCAGGATCCTCTTGCCGACCCTGCATCGGTCGCCCCCCGTTCCTCCGCCCAGTCGGGTGCCGATGCCGAGACCGGGCTGGAAGAATCGGCCGAGTTCCCCGCCGTGGACGATGACGGAGCCGCCTACCTCGACCAGGGAGGGCAGAACCCGCCTCTCAACCTGTCCGTTCCCGAGGGCCCGTCCGCGTCCGCTCCGAGCTGGCGCTCGCTGTCTGCGGCGGAGGCCGTGGCGATCTCCGAGATCGAGACGGGTCTCATGGAGGCGGTCGATCTGCCGGTAGCGACCCTGGACTACGACGCCCAATGGGCCGCGGACGCCGACTCCGAGCCGGCGCCGGTACCCACTCGCTTCTCGCTCAAGGAGCGCCTTGAGGGCGGTCCCGTCTCTGAGACCGGCCAACAGGAGGCCCTTGAGCCCCGGACCCCCGTCGAAGAGGCCGACGCCGAGGAGCTCGCGACCGGCCCCTACGACTACCGGGAGGGCTTCGCTCCGACGACTCAGGACGATGGGGCGGCTTCCTCTCAGCCCTCCTCGCAGTCGGCGGAGGCCGTCCCTGCCGTCTCCACCTCGGCGTCCGGCGCCGCCGACTTCGCTGCCTTCGGACAGGCCGGAGGCACGCAGACCACCGAGTCCGCCCGCAGCGGCCTGAGCGCAGGGTCGGCCTCCTCGACCGGCTCAGTGCGACGTCCGATTGTGCGCATTCCCGCTGCTGCGCAAGGAGTGCGCACCGTCAACGTCTCCACGGGCGAGCTCAGCTCGATCCAGCCCGTGGACAGTTCCTCGTCCGCCCAGGACGCGGCGGATGCTCAGGAGACCTACGGCATCGCGCCCATCGAGGAGCCGATGGTGCAGGAGAGCGTGGCGGTCGACGTCGATGCGCAGACCATGATGCCCCCGGCGCAGCCGCAGCAGGATGCCGAGTTCGGTACGGTCGGTACTCCGCAGTGGAAGTCGCTGCACCAGTCCTCTCAGGCGGACAGCTTCCAGGAGACGATCGTGACCGGGGCGGCTGCAACCTCCGATGTCGCGTCCTCCGAAGCGGTCAGCCCCTATGCCTTCTACTCCGACGAGGCTGAGAACAGCAATGGCCCGATCGGTGGCTCGGAGTGGGACTCTGTGGCGGCGCCTGTTGCCGAGGGTCCCGAGGAGCCGTACCTTGCTCCCGTCAACGAGGTGACCGGTCGGGTGCCCACCCCGGACCACGTCCTGCCGGTGGAGCGGCCCGGCTCCTCCTCCCGCACCGGCAAGATACTCATGGCCGCGCTCATCGTCGTTGTCGTGCTGCTCATCATCCTGGTCATCGTCTGGCTGTTCGTCAGCGGCAGGCTCGGCGCCAGTTCCAGTGCCATGAGCGCCGCCATCGGGGCGGGGGAGTGGATTCGGCAGCTCGTATGAGGGCGGCGCGCGAGGTACAGTCTCCGCTGCCGCATGATGCTTGACTGACCGCCCCGAAGGAGATCCGTGCCCGCTACCGAACACGCCGCCGACCTGACTCTAGCCGCTGCTCGCGCTGCGGCCGATAAGAAAGCTGCGCACCTCACGGCCATCGACGTCTCCGAGCGACTCGGCCTGACCGATGTCTTCCTGCTGGCCTCCGGCTCGAACGACCGTCACGTCCACGCCATCGTCGACGCGGTCGACGAGGCCATGCAACGCGCCGGGGCCAAGCGTCGGACTCGGGAGGGTTTTGCCGACGCCCACTGGGTACTCGTGGACTACGGCGATGTCGTCGTCCATGTTCTGCAGAACGAGGACCGGGAGTTCTACTCGCTGGAGCGCCTGTGGAAGGACTGCCCCGTCATCGAGCTGCCGGAGGACCTGACAGCACCGGATCGTCGGGTCGACGACGAGGAAGGCGGCGAGAAGGGCGCCGTCTCATGACCGACCTCATCCTGTGGCGACACGGTCAGACCGACTACAACCTTCAAGGACGCATCCAGGGGCGGGTCGATATCCCCCTCAACGGCACCGGCCGTGAGCAGGCCCGGCGCGCAGCCGACAGCATCGCGGTGCTTAAGCCCACGCGGATCGTCTCCTCGCCACTGGTGCGGGCACGGGCCACCGCCGAGACGCTGGCGTCGCTGATCGGGCAGAGTGTTGAGGTCGATTCTGCCCTGGCGGAGAAGTCCTTCGGCGACTGGGAGGGACTCAAAGCGGACGACATCAAGGCGCAGTGGCCTGAGCACTACGCCACCTGGCGCGCCGGTGGTGATCTTCCCCAGTTCCGGATCGAGGGGCGTCGCGAGACCGCCGAGCGAGTGGGCGAGGCACTCAAGGCCCTCGTCGCAGGGGCCGGCGAGGATGACGTCGTCGTAGCAGTCTCCCACGGAGCAGCCACCAATTTAGGGGCGACCTATCTGCTGGGCATGGACCCTCAACAGTGGTTCGGCCTGCGCGGCATGAGCAACTGCTGCTATGCGCTCATGCGCACCAACAGACGGCCTCCGGGCTGGTCCGTGGTGTCTTGGAATGCCGGTCCCCCGGTGGACCCGAGCCCATTGGGCAAGATTCTCGGGTAATCGGGTGAGGTAGTACACGCGCCACGGATTTGCCCTGGCGGTGCCGGTATCCATACAGTTGTCCGCGTCGCCGCACGCGAGCGACGTCCGAACGGGGCTATGGCGCAGTTGGTAGCGCGCTTCCATGGCATGGAAGAGGTCG
>ERZ773049.807-NODE-807-length-18816-cov-7.759341_pt1 | contig 18816 bp, 18 predicted proteins | sample MGYA00580633_ERZ773049 | MGnify/ENA primary metagenome ERZ773049 (study PRJEB29015, sample SAMEA2737991) | human oral metagenome | biome: human oral; feature: human-associated habitat; material: dental | place: China | collected 2066 ... | reverse complement strand
GCTTGGAGTGCATGCCGTAGATCTCGATGAAACCGCGGGAGGAGGACTGGTCGAAGGAGTCGCCGGTGTCGTAGGTGGCCAGTTCGAAATCGTACAGACTCGACTCGGAGCGCCGGCCGTTGACTGTGGCACGACCACCATGCAGCACCATGCGGATATCACCGGAAACGTATTTCTGCGTGTCCTCGATAAAGGCATCCATGGACTGCTTGAGCGGGGAGTACCACTGGGCCTCGTAAACCAGGTCGCTCCACACCTGCTCCATCTGCCGCTTGTAGCGACGTTGGAGGCGCTCCAGGGTCACCGCCTCCAATGCCCGGTGCGCCTCAATGAGGGCGACAGCCCCAGGAGCCTCATAGATCTCACGGGATTTAATACCGACCAGCCGATCCTCGACCGTGTCTATACGCCCCACGCCCTGAGCGCCCGCCCGACGGTTCATCTCCTGGACGGCCTCCAGCGGAGTCACGCTCTTCCCATCGATCGCCACCGGAATACCGCCCTCAAAGGTGAGAATGACCTCGTCCGGCAGCGGCGGGTAGGTGGGATCGTCGGTGTAAACGTAGACATCCTTAGTCGGCGCATTCCACAGGTCCTCCAGGAACCCGGTTTCTATAGCGCGACCCCACACATTCTGATCAATCGAGAAAGGGTTGTGCTTAGTGGTCTCGATGGGCAGATCGTGCTTCTCGGCGTATTCGATGGCGACATCGCGAGTCAGGGCCAGGTCGCGCACCGGAGAGATGCAGTCCATGTCGGGAGCCATAGAGGTGATGGCGACCTCGAAGCGGACTTGATCATTGCCCTTGCCGGTGCAGCCATGGGCGACAGTAGTGGCGCCGAACTCGCGAGCAGCCTTCACCAAATGCTTGGCGATGACAGGACGCGACAGGGCCGAGACCAGCGGATAGGTGTTCTCGTACAGGGCGTTGGCCTTGAGCGCGGGCATGCAGAAGTCTTCGGCGAATTCTTCACGCGCATCGGCCACATATGCCTCAACCGCGCCGCAGTCCAGCGCACGTCGGCGAATAACGTCAAGATCCTCTCCACCCTGGCCGACATCGACGGCGACTGTAACGACCTCTCTGCCCGTCTGCTCGCCGATCCAGCCGATGGCCACGGAGGTATCGAGCCCTCCTGAATAGGCGAGGACAACGCGGTCCTTGTGAACACTCATGTGTCTTCTCTTTTCTGGGTGGTGCTGCTCTGCCGCAGCAGCGTGCGGGACTGGGAGAGGAAGGCGGTCGCGGCTCAGCGCCGGGCGCCAGGATCCGCCAGGGACAGCAGATGTGCGGCCAAGCCACTGGCCACATCCTCAGAACGCGCGACGACCAGAACGGTGTCATCACCGGCGATGCAGCCCAGGACGCCGGGGAGCATGGCGTCATCGACAGCGCCCGCCAACATCTGGGCGGCTCCAGCAGGTGTGCGCAGGACCAGTTGACTGCCGGACCATTCAGCTGTGACCAGCAGGTCCGCGCACCAGCGCGCCAGGCGAGGGGTTGTGTGCTCGGCCATGGAGCCGTTCTCAGGAACGGCAGCCCCACCGGGGCGAAGCTGGCCGGGTGCGCCCGCCTCGGGAATCGCATAGACCTGAACGCCACCGGGACCGCGCACTTTGGTGGCGCGCAGCTCGACAAGATCGCGCGAGAGCGTCGCCTGGGTGGTCGACACGCCGTGGTCGGCCAGGGCACGCCGCAGCTCGGCCTGCGATCGAATGCGCTCCTTGGCCAGGATCTGAGCGATAAGACCGTGGCGAGCCGTCTTGGTCGCCGGCGCCGATGCAGGCGATTCAGCGGCACTGCCGTCGTCGACCACGGGAGAGGCCTGCAGCCGGCTCATGAGGAGCCGTCCCGAAGGCGCGATATCAGGACCTCCGTCAACGTCGTCGTGAAGGCGTCGGCATCGGCGTCGGACAGGACGAAAGGAGGCGCCAGTCTCAGGGTGTCCGGGCGGGGAGCATTGACGATGAAGCCCCGCCGGGCGAGATCATCGGCAACCTGAGAGGCCGGCCCGACGCCGTCGATCAGGCCGATACCGCGCAGCAGGCCGCGCCCGCGAACCTCGGTGACGCCCTCCAGCGCCCCCAGCGCAGCCGCCCAGCGATCGCCGAGAGTACTCACTCGTTGGAGCAGCCCCTGTTCGCGAATGGTGTCGATGACGGCCAGCGCAGCCGCTGCAGCAACAGGGTTGCCGCCAAAGGTGGTGCCGTGCTGGCCGGGACCGAGGAGCTCGGCCGCCCGCCCGGTGGCAATGGTCGCCCCTATGGGCACGCCTCCGCCCAGTCCCTTGGCCAGGGTCACGACATCCGGTGTCACGTCCGGGGCGAGTGCATGGTGGGCCATCCAGGCGCCGGTGCGCCCCATACCGGTCTGAACCTCGTCGATCATGAGCAGGGCGCCGGCGGCCGAGGTGAGTTCACGGGCCGCTTCGAGATAACCGGCCGGAAGCTCCTGCACACCCGCCTCGCCTTGGATCGGCTCAACGATCAGTGCGGCGACATCGGGACCGAGAGCGGTCCGCAGAGCCTCGACATCCCCGGCGGGGATGAACTCCACGCCGCCGGGCAGCGGCTCGAAGGGGCTGCGATAGGCCTCCTTGTGCGTCAGCGCCAGGGCGCCCATGGTGCGCCCGTGGAAGGCGTTCTCCAGGGCGAGGATCCGCGGCCTGCCCGCACCGCCATGGAGACGGGCGATCTTGAAGGCGGCCTCGTTGGCCTCGGTGCCGGAGTTGGCGAGGAACGCTTTGGAGACGCCCGGACCGGCGGCGGGGAACGCGAGGCCATCAAGCTCCTCCGCCAGGCGCACCTGGGCCGGCGAGGTGAAGAAGTTGGAGATATGGCCCAGCATCGAGATCTGCTCGGTGACCGCCGCCACGATTGCGGGGTGGGCGTGCCCCAGGCAGTTCACGGCGATGCCGGCGAGCAGGTCGATGTACTCGGCGCCATCGGCATCCCACACATGGGCACCCTGGCCGCGCACGAGAACGCGCCCCGGAGTGCCGAAGGTGTTCATGACGGTATTCGCGTAGCGCTGCAGCCATTCCTGATTGACGCTGGCCTCGTGGGAGGCAGCGGTGTCAGCGGACGAGGGGGTCATAGATTCCTGCCTCCGTTCAACGGTGGGATCGGGGCGTCCCCGGGGTGAATAACAGTGCCGACTCCCTCATCGGTGACGATCTCCAGGAGCATGCTGTGAGCCTGGCGGCCATCGACCACGTGGGCCTGCCCCACTCCCCCGCGTACGGCCCGCAAGCAGGCCTCCATCTTCGGGATCATCCCGGTCTCCAGAGAGGGCAGGAGCCCTTCGAGGGCGTCGGCGCTGATGAAGGGCACCAGCGAGCCGCGATCCGGCCAGGCGGAATAGAGCCCCTCGACATCGGTGAGCATGAGCAGCGTCCGCGCCTTGAGGGCTACGGCGATGGCCGCGGCCGCGGTATCGGCATTGACGTTCAGGACGGTGACCGAATCCGTCACCAGGGGCGCCACCGAGGAGATGACGGGGATCCGCCCCTGGTCGAGCAGGTCGATGATGGGCTCGGGGCGCACGTCGACGACATCGCCCACCAGCCCGACGTCCACGCTGTGGCCGTCCACGGTGGCCAGACGCTGGCGGGCCCGCAGCAGGCCACCGTCCTCCCCGCTGATGCCCACCGCGGCGGTGCCGTCGATGTTGAGCAGGGAAACCAGCTCGCGCTGGACGGAACCGGTGAGGACCATGCGGACCACATCCATGACCTCGGGAGTGGTCACCCGCAGGCCGCCGCGGAACTCCGAATCGATGCCCAGTCGCTTCAGCATCGTGTTGATCTGGGGACCGCCGCCGTGGACGACCACGGGTCTGACGCCGACCTGGTGCAGGAAGAGGATGTCCTGTGCGAAGGCCCGTTTGAGATCCTCATCGACCATGGCGTTACCGCCGTACTTGATGACCATGGTGGCGCCCTTGTAGGAGCGCAGCCAGGGTACGGCCTCAAGAAGGACGGAGGCCTTGATCTCCGGGGAGAGCTCGGGGGCCGAGCCGGCGCCCGCGTGTGCGTGTGTCATGTCGTGTAGTCCCCGTTGATGGTGACGTATCCGTGGGTGAGGTCATTGGTCCACACGGTGGCGCGGGCGTCACCGGCGGACAGGTCGATGTCGATCCGGGTCTCGCGGGGACTCATGTCCACCAGGTCGCGACTGTCCCCCAGGCCTCCGTGGCGGAAGATGGTGACGCCGTTGATGGTGACATCGACTTTCTCCGGGTCGAAGGGGCAGGTCTCCTCCGGGACGGTTCCCAGCTGGGAAAGAACGCGCCCCCAATTGGCGTCCCCGCCGGCGACAGCGCATTTCAGAAGGTTCGATGTGGAAACCGTGCGGGCCGCCGCCTCGGCGGCGGCCTCGCTGACCGCCCCGCTCACGGTGATGGCGATGTCATGGGTGGCGCCCTCGGCGTCGGCGACCAGGCGGCGACCGAGTCGGGCGAGGATCTCGGCAACGGCGGCGTCGAAGGCCTCGGGTCCAGGAGCAACGCCGGAGGCCCCCGAGGCCAGGAGGAGGACGGTGTCGTTGGTGGACATGCAGCCGTCGGAGTTGATGCGGTTGACCGTACGCCCCGCAGCCGCCGACAGGGAGCGCTCGGCGGCGCTCGGTTCGACGATGGCGTCGGTGGTAAGAACACACAGCATGGTGGCCATGCCGGGAGCGAGCATGCCCACGCCCTTGATCATCCCGCCGATCGTCCAGGTGCCGTCAGCGCCGGCGACCGTGACCGCGTCCTCCTTGGAGACGGTGTCGGTGGTCATGATCGCGGCCGCGGCGTCATGACCTGCCCGCTCGGAGGAGGCCAGCGCCTCCGCCGCGATCCCGGCACCCTCCAGAAGAGTCGGCATGTCGATCGGCACACCGATCACACCGGTGGAGCAGACCAGGACGTCCCCGGAGTCGATGCCGCCCAGAAGACCCGCAACGTGCTTGGCCGTGTCGGCGGTGTCGTCCGCCCCCCGCGTCCCGGTGCAGGCATTGGCCGAGCCGGAGTTGAGAACGACAGCGCGGGCCGCCCCGCGGCGCCCTTGCTCCCCGGCGATCACGCCGCGGGACCAGACGACGGGTGCGGCGGTGAATCGGTTGGTGGTGAAGACTCCTGCGGCCACATCCAACGGGCCGTCGTTGACCACCAGAGCCAGGTCGGGACTGCCGGAGGGCTTGAGCCCGGCCACTACTCCAGCCGCCCGGAATCCCTTGGCAGCGGTCACGCTCATGGGGCTACCCCTTCCATGATGACGCCCGTGGTCTCAGGAAGCCCCAGGGCGAGGTTGAGAGACTGCACGGCCGCACTGGCGGTCCCCTTACCGAGGTTGTCGATGGCGCACACCATGGTGGCCACGCCAGCGGCGCGGTCGTAGGCGACCTGCACGGCGGCCAGTCCGGAGCCGAGAACGGCCCCGGTGGTGGGCCAGGTCCCCTCGTCGAGGAGGCGGACTACCCGCTCCCCCCCGTCTGCGGAGCCGTAACACGTCTGCCAGGCGCTGCGAAGGGCCTCGTCCGGGTGCTCGGAGTCCAGGACGACGTCAGTGACCGGAGCGGTGACCGTGGCCAGTATGCCCCGGCTCATGGGCACCAGGATCGGGGTGAAGGACAGTCGTACTCCCCCGGAGTCCGCACCCGCCAGGTGCAGATTCTGGATGATCTCGGGAATATGGCGATGAGTGCCGCCCACGGCGTAGGGCTGGGCGCTGCCGAGCGCCTCGGCTGCGGTCAGATTGGGCTTGAGGGACTTGCCCGCGCCGGAGTAGCCGACCGCGAGAACGGCCGTGAGCTGGTAGGGGTCGATCAGACCGGCGGCAACGCCCGGCTGGGCAGCGAGGGTGACCGCGGTGACGTTGCATCCTGGAACGGCTATGCGACGGGCAGAGGCCAATTCACAGCGCTGGGCGGCGGCGCTGGTCTCATCCGCATGGAGGAGTTCGGGCATGCCGTACGTCCATGCTTCCGCATACGGGGTGCCGTAGAAGCGCCCCCAGGCATCGGCGTCCGTCAGACGGTGATCGGCCCCGCAGTCGATCAGGAGCGGCGGCGGCCCGCCCCAGGCGCCCTCCGTCACGGCATCCTCGATGGCCGCGGCGATCGCGCCCGAAGCCCCATGGGGCAGGGCGAAGACGACGATGTCGTGTCCGGCGAGGTGACCGGCGTCCGTGGGCTCCACGAGCCGGTCCGCCAGGGACACCAGGTGCGGATGGTGCTTTCCGAGACGGTCGCCCGCCGAGGAGTTCGCCGTGACGGCGCCGATCTCGATATCCGGATGAGTCGCAAGAAGGCGGAGAACCTCGCCCCCGGCGTACCCGGTCGCTCCAGCGACTGCTGCTGTCCACGTCATACCGATGACCATACGTCACGATGCATAGAAATACGACCCTGTGGGACTCGGCTATTCTGTAGCCTCACTCACACGCCGTTGGCGGCACGGAGATGGCGCGGAGCTCGCCTCGCACAGTGAGCCGGCAGCCAATGGAAGGCCGATGGAATACGTACCCGCGGAACTCGAAGAGGAGCCCGGAGCCGAACCCGGACACCGGTCACGCCGACAGACCGACAGACACAGAGGCGCGACAGCGCCATTCGCGTCTCACAAACCATTGCACAGGGTGGCCGCCACCGAGGCGCCCCACGCGCGCACAGCCTCGAGATCGAGGAAATCGCCCTCGGTGGCACCGCCCATGCGGGCGATGGTGCGTTCGCGCACATTCAGCACTCCGGGATCGAAACGCCCCGGGAACGTGATGTGATCCTCCGGATCGATCGACAGCAGGACCGGGCCGATGCGGTATGGATCGGCGATCTTGCCCTTGGGCAGGCCGGACAGCCCCACCGAGAACGCCCACACGGGATGGTCGCGCAACGCACTGCTGAACCGGCGGGTGAAGTCCACCGCCTCCTCAGTCCAGCGCGTCATGTACACGGCGCTGCCCAGGACGAAAGCGTCGTAGCCCTCGACGTCTGCGACATCCTCGGGGCGGGTGTGATCGACCTCGAGTCCGGCGGCGCGCAACTGCTCGGCGATAACGGCGGCGACCTCGTCGGTCGCGCCGTGACGGGAAGAAGCGGTGAGAAGGATCTTCATGGGCGCAAGTATTGCGGCTTGCGCCGAGCACCGTGCGGAACTCACGATGCGACCATCAAAGGTGACGACCACCACAGCAGTGCCCGATACCCGACATCCGGTCTAGAGGCATCAGGGACAGGCCCCAACGTGTCAGGCGCGCAGCTCCGCCCCCAGGCCCTTGGCGGCGCGCTTGACGACGCGCTTGCGCACGCCGGCCAGTTCATCGGCCGTCAGAGTGCGGTCCTTTGCGCGCAGGCGCAGGGAGAACGCCAGGGACTTCCTCCCCTCCCCCAACTGGGGCCCGCGGAAGACATCGAACAGACGCACGTCCTCGGCAAGTTCGCCCGCAGCCTCCCGGATGACCGCCTCAACCGCAGCCGCCGTGACTGACTCATCGACGACGAGCGCGATGTCCTCCTTACCCGCGGGGAAGGTCGAGACCGCCCGCACCTGGAGCACGCCCGCGGCCTCAGCGGCCTCCAGCAGGGGCTCCAGATCGATCTCAACGGCGCAGGCGCGTTCGGGAAGTCCCAGCGCGCGGGCAATGCGCGGGTGAAGCTCACCGGCGTATCCGACGACCGGCCCGGGCAGAAGGCCCCTGCCCTTGCGCGTGCTCGGCAGACGCACCTCGGCAGTGCGCCCGGGATGCCAGGGATTGCAGGGCTGCTCGGGAGCCATCACCTCGACGGCGACGCCCAGGGCACGGGCCACGGTCCGCACGACCTCGATGGCATCTGCCCAGTCCCACGCGCGAGCCTGGGCGAGCACGCCCGGACGAACGCGATCGCCGACCAGTACGGCCCCCAGATGCGTCGGCTGATCCGGGATCCCCGCATTGAGCGCTGCGATCTCCTCATCGGCGGGACGGCGGTCGACACCGGGAATCGCAGTGGGGACGGTACCGGCGGGGCGGGTGACGGTGCCGAGCTCATAGACGGCGACGTCTCCCAGTCCGCGTGAGACATTGCGTCGAGCGGTCTCCACCAGGGAGTCGAGCACACTGGTGCGCAGATACGGCGCATCCTCGGCCAGGGGATTCGCCAGGCGCACCGCGCGACGACGCGGATCATCGGCGGGAATCTCGAGAAGATCGTGCACGTCGCCGATGAAGGGGTAGGACAGCACCTGGACGAGGCCGGCATCGGCGAGGGCGCGCACGATATCGCGGCGGGCGCTCTGACGCGGGGTCAGGCCCGTCCCCGCCGGCGCGGTGGGCACGATGACGGGGATGCGGTCGTATCCATCGAGGCGGGCGACCTCCTCGGCGAAGTGAGCGGCTCCGACCAGGTCCGGCCGCCAGGTGGGCGGAGTGACGGCAAGCAGCCGATCACCGGCCTCACCGCGCCCAACAGACTCCACGGTGCAGCCGATGGCCTCCAGCAGCTCGACGACCCGCTCAACGCCGTAGGAGACGCCCGTGAGGCGCTCGGCGGCATCGGCACGGATGACGATGGCCTCGGGAGCCGCGGTGCGATTCACATCGGTGGCTATCGCATCGGCCTCGCCGCCGCCGTACTCGACCAGCAGGTCGACCGCGCGCTGAGCGGCGATGGGAGCCAGCTCGGTGTCCACGCCGCGCTCGTTGCGCTTGGCCGACTCAGTGGGCAGCTTATGACGGCGGGAGGAGCGAGCGATCGACACCGGGTCGAAGTGGGCGGCCTCAATGAGGATGTCGGTGGTGCTCTCATCGACCTCGGTGTCGGCACCGCCGAAGACGCCGGCCAGTACCAGGGCTCGCGACCCCTCTGAAACCGGCGAATCGGAGATGACGAGGTCCTCGACATCCAGGGTGCGCGTGACGTCATCGAGGAAGGCGAGAGTCTCGCCCGCCTCGGCGCGGCGCACGACGATCGGAGCATGCAGCTTGGCCAGGTCGAAGGCGTGCAGAGGCTGTCCCAGGTCGAGCATCACGTAGTTGGTCACGTCCACGGCGAGGCTGATCGGCCGCATACCCGCAGCCGTGAGCCGGTCGCGCATCCACTTCGGGCTCGGTGCCATGGGGTCGATGCCGCGCACGATGCGGGCGACGTATCGGTCCGCGCCAGGACGTCCATGGATCGGGGAGGGGTCATCGGGGATGCGCACATCGAAACCGTCCTCGCCGACGGGAGCGATGCCGTGCGGATACAGGCCCTTATCGGTGCCGTCGGCGGGGTCGGTGAAACGGGCGCCGGTGGAGTGGGAGTATTCGCGAGCGACCCCGCGCATTGAGAAGCAGTAACCGCGGTCCGGAGTGATGTTGATCTCCAGGACCTCATCGCCCAGACCGAGCAGCGGGATCGCGTTCGTCCCGGGCGCGGGCGGCTCCTCGCCCTCATGACCATGGGTGGCCAGCCACTGCTCGAGCACGATGATGCCGTCGTGGTCCGTGCCCAGACCCAGCTCTCGCTCGGAGCAGATCATGCCGTCCGAGACGTGACCGTAGGTCTTTCGGGCGGAGATGGCGAAGTCGCCGGGCAGTACGGCTCCCGGCAGGCAGACCACGACGCTGTCGCCGACATCGAAGTTGTGCGCCCCGCAGACGATGCCGCGACTGGGCAGCTCCGAGGGCTCTTTGCCGGTGCCGGGGGCGTCGTTGTGCTCGCCGACGTCGACGCGGCAGTAGTTGATCACCTTGCCGTTGGTCTGCTTCTTGGCCTCGCGCGTGAGCACTTTGCCGACGACCAGCGGACCGGTCACCGCCGGCGGGACGACCCGCTCCTCCTCCAGGCCCACCTTGACCAGGTCAGCGGCGAGCTGGGCGGCCGTGGTTCCGGAGGGGACATCGACGTGCTCGCACAGCCATTCGAGGGGTACGTAGGGCATGTCAGTTTCCCTTTCCGGTGGTGCCGAACTGCTGGGAGAAGCGGATGTCGCCCTCGACGATGTCGTGCATGTCGGCGATGCCGTGACGGAACATGAGTGTGCGCTCCAGTCCCATGCCGAAGGCGAAGCCGTTGTAGACCTCGGGATCGATGCCGCAGGCGGTGAGCACGTTGGGATTGACCATGCCGCAGCCGCCCCACTCAATCCAGCCAGCCCCGCCCTTCTTCTGGGGGAACCACAGGTCCATCTCGGCACTGGGCTCGGTGAAGGGGAAGAAGGAGGGGCGCAGGCGAGTACGCGCCTCGGGGCCGAACATGGCTCGGGCGAAATGGTCGAGCGTGCCCTTCAGGTGCGCCATGGTCAGACCCTTGTCCACCGCCAGGCCCTCGACCTGGTGGAAGACGGGGGTGTGGGTGGCGTCGAGCTCGTCGGAGCGGAAGACCTTGCCGGGACAGACGACGTAGATGGGCGGCTCCTGGTCCAGCATGACTCGGGCCTGCACCGGCGAGGTGTGGGTGCGCAGCACCAGGTTGGCGGACTGCCCTTCGGCGGCCCCGACCGACTCTCCCTGGATGTAGAAGGTGTCCTGCATCTGGCGGGCGGGGTGATCCGCGTCGAAGTTGAGGGCGTCGAAATCGAACCACTCGTGCTCCAGCTCGGGGCCCTCGGCGATGGACCAGCCCATGGCGACGAAGAGGTCCGTGATCTCATCGACCAGGACGTCGAGAGGGTGCCGTGCGCCCAGCTCGATACGGCCCGTGGGAACCGTGACATCGACGGCCTCGGTCTCCAGCATGCGAGCCTCGGCCTCGGCCTCGAGAACGCTCTGACGCTCGGCCAGAGCCTTGTTCAGCCGACTGCGGGCGGCGCCGAGGAGCTTGCCGGCGGTGGGCCTGTCGGCCTTGTCCAGGGCCCCGATGCCCCGGCTGGCTCCGGCCAGGGCGGAGGCGTCGCCGGTAAAGGCCAGGCGAGCCTCCTTGAGGGCGGGCAGGTCGCCGGCGACGGCAATGGCGGCCAGCCCCTCCTCGACGAGGGCGGCGATACCCGCTTCATCCAGCGGCGACAGCGCATCAGCAGTGTCAGTCATCCGGGAGCCTTCCGATGATCGGGGCGGTGATCGGTATCCGCGCCAAGGGTAGTCCGCACGGCGCGGCGCCCGAAATCCTGTCCGGCGGACCAGCGCGCCCGGCAGCAGCCCCGAGACTCCGACAGCGACCTCAAAGGCGCCCCAACGGCGGCCTCGACAACACCCTTGACGGTGACGCTGCGTCACCTGCTGAGATGACGCTATGCGCGTCACCCAGATCGCCGACCTGGCCGGCACCACCCCGCGAGCGGTGCGCCACTACCACCGCCTGGGCCTGCTCAGCGTCCCGCCCACGGTACGCGGCGGGCGCGAGTACGGGGTGGAGCACCTGGCCCGGCTCCTGCGCATCCGGTGGCTGGCCGACGGCGGCCTGTCGCTGCGCCAGGTCGCCGAGATCCTCGCCTCCGATCCCGCCCCGGCCGAGACCGCCGATTCGGTCGGCGGCCCGCCCGACTCGGCCGGCCCGTCCGGTCCGTCCGGCTCAACCGGTTCGGCCAACCCGTCCGGTCCGGAAGGCTCGGCCAATGACGCGCACCGGCAGGAGGTGCTGCGCGACCTGCGCGCCGCCCGGGGCACGATCGAGGCCCAGCGCCGCAGCCTGGACGAGCAGGCGCAGCGGGTCGACGAGCTCATCGCCCGCGTGGAGGCCGGACAGGCCCTGGCCCCGGTGCCGGTGGCCCTGACCCGTTTCTACGACGCGATCGAGGCCCGGGTCCGGGCCCTGGAGGAGGACCCGGAGATCCTGCGCACAGAGCGCCAGATACTTCAGGTCCTGGGGTCCCTGGGCATGGTCCCCGACAGCGCCGTCCCCTTCGTCGAGGCCTTAGACGAGAAAGAGATCGAGCTGTGCGCGCAGCAGGTCATCGGCTTCTCCCGCCTGCCGCGGCTGCACGGCGAGGAGGCGCGGCAGGCCGCGCACGCCCTGGCCGAGCGCACCGTTGAGCTGTCCCTGCGCCACAAGGACCTGGCCCTGGCGGTCCTCGACGACCTGCCGGGCGGGGTGGCTGGACGCACCCTGTGGCACCTGACCCGTGTCCTGTTCGCATCCGGCTACCCGGACCCCGCCCAGCAGGCCTTCGCCGCCCGGCTCCTAGAGCTCCTGCTCACCAGCCCCGACCTCGCCGCCACGTTCCGCCGTTCGGTGGGAGAGGACCCCGTACGATGAGCATGTCCGCACCGGCGGCACGTGGCGCCGCGCCCGTCCCCGCCGCTACCGCCACCACCCTGCCGTTGCCCGGCATTGCCGCCAGCGTCCACCTCACGCGCGACTACACCCTGCTCAGCGGCGAAGCGCTGCGCTGCAACTGGCTGTTGCCGCCGCTGTGGTGCGAAAACGGGCGGCTGATGCCCTTTGCGAGCGAAGGCGAACGCCGCCTGCTGCTCGCCCTCTTTCGCGCGACCGACAGCGATGAAGCCTTGCAACTCTTCACCGCGCTGTTTGACCTTGCCCGCAGCCAGCCGCTGCCCGTTCCCAATGAGGCCGCCCCGCCGGAAAACCTCGCCGCCAAACCGCTCATCACCTGCGGCGAAGCCTTGCGCGACGCGGGCAGCGCGATTGGCAAAGCCCCCCCGAAAGCCTATAATTTTTTACATCCCTACCTCGCCCATAACGACCCCGGCCAAAAAAACACCCTCTGGCGCCAATGGGTTGACATCAAAAGGAGCCTGTTTTGAACAAAACCCCCGTGCTGCTCGCGCTTGCACTCACCGCCGTCCCCGCCCTCGCCGCCCAACAAGCTTGGATTAGCGACGAACTGCGCACCGCCGTTTACGACAAACCGGCGAGCGACTCCAAATTCCTCGGCACCCTGCGCTCCGGCGAAGCCGTCGAAATGCTCGACCGCAACGGCGACTACATCCACGTCAAAACCGGCGACATCAACGGCTGGGTCTCGGCGCGCAGCATCATGCAAACCCCCAGCGTGCACAGCCGCTTCGCCGAACAACAACAACAACTGCAACAACTGCAAGGCGAAACCCAGACCCTGCAAAACACCACCAACGACCAAAACCAGTCGCTGGACGCGCTCAAAGCCCGTCTTGAAGCCCTGCAAAGCGCCGAACAAAAAGCGCGCGACGAACTCGTCGCCCTGCAACGCGCCTCCGGCAACGCGATGGCCATCGACCAGCGCAACCGCGAACTGCAAGACACCGTCGTCAAACTCGAACAAGAAAACCTGAGCCTGAAACACCGCAACACCCGCCTCGAAGAAAGCCTGAACCAAAAACAGCTTTACGCCGGCGGGTTTCTCGTCTTTGCAGGATTCATCCTGCATTGGCTCTCCGGCCTGTTCCGCCTTGGCCAGCGCCGCCGCAGCAGCTTCGACGACCTCTAAGCCGTCGCATCAATGACCGTCACAAAACACAGGAAAAACACCATGACAAAAATCTCCGACATCGTAAAACCCGGCGTCATCACCGGTGACGACGTACAAAAAGTCTTTGCCGCTGCCAAAGCACAAGGCTTCGCCATCCCGGCGGTAAACTGCGTCGGCAGCGACTCCATCAACGCCGCCCTCGAAACCGCCGCCCGCGTCAAAGCCCCCATCATCATCCAGTTCTCCAACGGTGGCGCCCAGTTCCTCGCCGGCAAAGGCATCAAACCCGCAAGCGGCGCGCGCCCGGACGTCCTCGGTGCCATCGTCGGTGCCAAACAAGTGCACACCCTCGCTGCCGAATACGGCGTCCCGGTCATCCTGCACACCGACCACGCCGCGAAAAAACTGCTGCCGTGGATTGACGGCCTGCTCGACGCGGGCGAAAAACACTTCAAAGAGACCGGCAAACCGCTGTTCTCCTCACACATGATCGACCTCTCCGAAGAACCGATCGCCGAAAACATGGAAATCTGCCGCAAATACCTTGAGCGCATGAGCAAAATGGGGATGACGCTGGAAATCGAGATTGGCATCACCGGCGGCGAAGAAGACGGCGTCGATAACTCCGGCGTGGACGAAAGCCGCCTCTACAGCCAGCCGCAAGACGTCCTCTACGTCTATGACCAACTGAACCCCATCAGCCCGCGTTTCACCGTCGCTGCCGCCTTCGGCAACGTGCACGGCGTGTACAAACCCGGCAACGTCAAACTCAAACCGAGCATCTTGGGCGACTCACAAAAATACGTCGCCAAAGAGCGCGGACTTTCCGACAAACCGATCAACTTCGTCTTCCACGGCGGCTCCGGCTCCTCACAGGCCGAAATCCGCGAAGCCATCAGCTACGGTGCCATCAAAATGAACATCGACACCGATACCCAATGGGCATCGTGGGACGGCATCCTCAACTACTACAAAAAGAACGAAGCCTACCTGCAAGGCCAGCTCGGCAACCCGGAAGGCCCGGACGCGCCGAACAAAAAATACTACGACCCGCGCGTCTGGCTGCGGAAAATGGAAGAATCCATGTCCGCCCGCCTCGAAGCCGCGTTTGCAGACCTCAACTGCCGCGATGTCCTCTAAGCGCCGCGAACCCCAAGAATGCAGCCTGCGGGCTGCATTCTTTTTTATGGCGTAGAGCACAGCTTGCCCCTGCCGTTCTGCTCCCTCCCCTGTGGGGGGCTGAGGCGGGGCTAATCGCTCCCGCCGCCGATACAAAATTGCATCACCGCCCTGCCCTGCTCCTGCTTAACCTGCCAATAACTGCCTATGAAGCCCACCCTCATCGCCCTTACCACTCTTCTTGCCAGCGCAATCACCACCGCATCTGGTAAAGGCGTAGCGCTTGCCGACATCGAAACCCTCTACGCCGAAGCCAGCCGCGTCACCAATCTTGGTGAAAACCGCAAAAACGATATTTGGTTGCTCCTGAAAAACGGACAGGCATACCAAAACTTGTCAGTCAGCCCCGCCGACTTTGACGTCGCCACAACACGCCAGCACGAACCCGACAAATGGTATTCATGGCGCAAAACGGACGATGGCTACCAAATCCGGAAAAACGGCGCATGGCAAAAACTGCAAGGCAGGCGCGTACTGCCCGGCAAAGCAGGCGAGACCCTCCACGGCAGTTATAGACACAACGCCAGCGACACCCCTTACTACGCCCACATCACGCTCTATACCACCATCAACTTTGCGCCTGATGCTACCTTCACCGACGGCAGCTACACCGTTTCCCGCAGCCCCGTTACCACCATCGGCAACACCATGGCCCTCCACCCCGGTTCTGAAATTGTGGGCAGCACCACCGGCGCAGGCGGCCGTTATCGCATTGACGGCTACACCATCGAAATGACTCGCCCGGATGGCAAAACCCGCCGCGAACGGTTCTTTTTTTGGGACGAAGACAAAGAATCCTTCAACATCGGCGACGCTACCTGGAGCGCCTATTGAGACCCGAAACGCGCTTGCGCGACGGCGACGTCCGTCCACGACAAGAGCCTTCGCCACACAGATTGACGCCCCGTGGTGGGCGCCGTCAAACACCGGCGACCCGTGCAAACTCCGCCTGTACCGCAAGATGCAGCGCGAATACCGTCAACATCGCATTCAGCCGCTTCTGCGTCGTCGCACTTAACACATCGCGGCGAATTTCGCCGTGCTGCCACACCACCGGGCGGACAATACACATCGCCGTCTCCTCGCCCGCCGGGTCATGCCACGCCGCACCGCCAATCATGCCGCAGCGGTAGTGGCGGCTGACAGGGTCATACGTCAGCACACCGTCGCCAATTTGCATCTCGTGGACGAAACGCCAAACCTGTGCGACGCCCGCGCGAATACTGCCCGCTTTCGCCTCCGGCAGGGCAGCGCGGTAATTCGCCGCAAGGATGTCGCGCGCGGCGCCAGCACACGCCGCCGCCGCAATATGGCGCCAACCAATAGCAACCATGCCGCGCGCATAAAAAGTGTGATAGTGAACCCCCTGCGCGCTACGCACCATCCATAGCGTTGCCGCATTCATCGGGGGGCGGCAAGGGCAGTGCCGAACGGCGGATAAATCTTATTGCACATGAATGAGTTATCCCGTTGTGCCTTCAGCAAACACCTGTTTGGCGAGATTGAATGCCGACCACGCTTTCGGCCAGCCGACATAAAACGCCAGATGGGTAATCACTTCGGCAATTTCCTTTTGGCTGATGCCATTTTCCTTGCCAATGCGCAAATGCGCGGGTAATTGTTCAAAATTGCCGCCGGAAATTAGCGCGGCAATGGTGAGCAGACTGCGGGTATGCGCGGGCAATTCCGCCTCGCGTGACCAGACCTGACCGAACAAGACATCATCATTCAATTCGGCGAATTTGGGGGCGAAATCGCCGAGCAAATCGCGCCCGGCCGTTTGTTTTTTCATAAAGATTCCTCCTTTTTATTGGGGCAAGATTTCAACGGTTGCAGCACGGGCAGCATTGCCAATCATATGTGCCATATAGCGGCTGCTGGCATATTTTTCGCGGTAGGCGGCATCAATCTTTTCATTCAATGTCGCGTCATGAACCGGCGCGAAATGTACCTTGAATACCTGGTCGATGGCATGAATCTCGCCGCTTTGCTGCGCTATCGCAGCTTGATACCAGCTGGAATGCGTGCCGCTATAAGCGCGAACAAACAGGCGACCATCAACGGCAACCTCCCAAATCCAGGTTGGCGTGCCGGGTTTGCCATTGGCGCGATATGGTGCGATTTTCAGGTCATCGGCCTGATTGATGGCTTGCAGGGTTTCAGTATTCCACATGGTTGTACTCCTCCTGAGTTGGAAGGTGGCATTATATAGCCATCCACCGAAAGTTTCAGACAAGGCGCGTCGCCGAAGACAGTACGCGGTTGTACGGCGAGGCGATGCAACACCGTATGAGGCTTTCGGTGGATGGCTATAGGCAGTAAAAACACGCGGGATTAGCGGTGCGACGGGCAAGGCCGTTTTAGCCACCGGTTAATAATGCCGGTGGCAGAAAGCAGTCTTGCAACCGCTGTATGCAAAAGGAGCATTAATTAGCTGAAGCGCAATTTCCCGGTACGGATTTCTTCCGCCATCGTCGCATAGGGCGCTTGCGCGATAACTTTCTCGTTGTTGATGCCTTCATTTTTGTAGAAAGTAATGGTGGCAAATTCCGGCACGACATACTTGGGATAGGTATCGTATTTTTCGCGGCTTTCTTCCATCAGCGGGATAAAGTCATTCTGGTGACAAACCGTAATTTCCGGGTGTTCGTGTACCCATTTCGGGAAAAAGATAATGCCGTGCAGGCGGTTTTCATTGGGCATGAAATCGAGGGCGACATCGGTACCGGTCGGCTCGGTCCAGGCGACTTTGAAAACGCCGTCGGTGAGTTTGACAATATCCGCTTTCTGGTCGCGTACCCAGCGCCCGCCAACCATACCGCTATGGATGCGGTAATCAACGGTATCGGCGTTTTTGACATAAAACTCGTATTCCCAGCCATTGGCGTAGGTGTAAATGAAATGGCTGCCCAGGAATTGTTCCAAATCTTTGATCATCAGTGTGTTCCTCATACAGGTAAAAGAAAAGCCCGGCGGGTGGCCGGACAGGCAGTGTACGCCGTTCGCGGGCGACTTTGAAGGGCGGCGTTGGCCGCGTTCGCGCATGATGCAAAGAAAATTTGATGGCGGCAGACGAAAAAGCAATATTTCCGCAGCGTTGACTGAACGTTTCCCCAAATGCGATTTACCGCCCGCCCGAAATCCCTATAATGGCGCTCCCTTTTCACCCTACAGGAATCATCCATGAAAAAATCCTTGCTTCTTTCCGCCGGATTGCTGGCATTGACTGCCGCCATGCAGGCATAGGCGGTCGAGAATGAGACACGCGATTTGGAACAGCTTTATCAGGCGGCCTTGAAAGAAGGCGGCAAGCTCGTCGTTTATGCCGGTGGTGATACTCCGGAACAGCAAAATGGCATCAAGGCCGCTTTTGAAAAACGATTCCCCGGCATTACGCTCGATACCGTGGTCGATTACAGCAAAGTACACGACGCCCGCGTCGATTATCAAATTGCCAATAAATCCGTCGTTGCTGACGTGGTGCAATTGCAAACGCTGCAAGATTTCCCGCGCTGGAAAGCCGAAGGCGTATTGCTGCCGTACAAACCCATTGGCTGGGAAGCGGTTTATAAAGACTTCAAGGATAATGATGGCGCCTGGACCGGGGTATTTGATGCCTTCAGCAATCTCGCCAATGCAAAAGCATTAGGCGACATCAAGCCGCCGCGCGAAGCAGCCGATTATCTGAATCCTGCGCTGAAAGGCAAAATTATCTCCACCTATCCCAATGACGATGACGCGGTGCTGTTCTGGTACAAACAAACGATTGACCGCCACGGCTGGCAATGGTTGGCGCAATTGATGAAACAGGAACCGCATTTCGTTCGCGGCACACAAGCACCCGCCGATGAGGTCGAATCCGGCAAATATCCGGTCACATTTTCTACCGATGGCGCGCTGAAAGCCGATGCCAATGCCGCTACGCAATTCACCCTGCCGGAAAAAGACGGCTTCGTCGCCTGGGCGCAACGCGCGGCCATTTTGAAAGAGGCCAAACACCCGGAAGCGGCAAAATTATATTTGAGCTGGCTACTCGATAAAGATACCCAGCAAAACGTTTGGTATATGTGGCCGGTACGCACCGATGTGCAACCGCCGCAAGGATACAAGGCCATTTGGGAATATCCGAATGCCAATCTGCAAGCCTTCGATCAATTCATGAATGACCGTGCGGCGGTAGAAAGATTCCGCGCGCAAATCGGATTGTTCGTCGGCGATGTGCAGGGCGAATCTTCCGCCGGGGTATTGAGATTGCAACCAATGAAAGCATTGCGTTAATGAACTTGATTATAACCATCCACCGAAAGCCTCATACGGTGTTGCGTCGCCTGACCGGGCACCCTAAAAA
>ERZ773049.802-NODE-802-length-18849-cov-4.398531_pt1 | contig 18849 bp, 25 predicted proteins | sample MGYA00580633_ERZ773049 | MGnify/ENA primary metagenome ERZ773049 (study PRJEB29015, sample SAMEA2737991) | human oral metagenome | biome: human oral; feature: human-associated habitat; material: dental | place: China | collected 2066 ... | reverse complement strand
TAAGCGAGGTTACAGGAGCTAAGATGCGTGATTTTGGCTACGCTGGGCTAAAGGACAAGCAAGGCATGACGACTCAGTTTATCTCTATGCCACGTAAATTTGAGAGCGCACTTGCAAACTTTAGCCACGAAAAGATGAAAATTTTAAGCCTAAATGTGCATAAAAATAAGCTTCGTATCGGACATCTAAAGGGAAATAGCTTTTTCATTCGCTTAAAAAAGGTGCTACCAAGTAATGCCAAAAAGCTAGAGCAAGCATTTGTTAGTATCGATAAAATGGGCTATGCAAACTACTTTGGCTATCAGCGTTTTGGTAAATTTGGCGACAATGCCGAAACTGGACTGGAGCTACTTAAAAACGGGACGATAAATGGCAAAAAGAGCAAAAATGTAAAGCTAAACGACTTTTTGATCTCGGCATATCAAAGTGATCTTTTTAACCGCTGGCTTAGCAAACGTGTTGAGATTTCTAGATTTGCGCAGGATTTTAGCCTAGGCGAGCTAGCTCAAATTTACCCGTATCTGGGCGGCGCAATTTTGAAAAATTTAAAATCGCAAAAGAGATTTTTTAAGCTGATGGAGGGCGAAGTTTTGGGCCACTATCCGCACGGCAAGTGCTTTTTGTGCGAGGATTTAGACGCGGAGGGCGCGCGCTTTGACGCTAGAGATATCACTAGCTGCGGGCTGGTCGCGGGCGCGAAGGCGTATGAGGCGCAGGGCGCGGCGAGAATGGTAGAGGATCAAATTTTCGCGCAGGCAAATGAATACAAAGCTAAAATGACGGGATCTAGGCGCTTTGCGTGGTGCTATTTGGAGGATGCGAGCTGCAAATACAACGAGGAAAAGGCGCACTTTACGATAAATTTCACGCTGCAAAAAGGCAGCTACGCGACTGTTGTGCTAGAAGAAATCTTGCACAAAAATATCTTTGAGTAGAGCAGCGGCTCGTTTTGCGAGTGCTTTTAAATGATTTTTGCGTCTATGCTGGTAACTGCAAGCGGAGTATAAAATTCGCTCTGCGATAGGCTGTATGCCTTATTTTTGGACGAAATTTACTTCTTTTGTTTAGCTACGAGCATAGTGACACAGAAAACACTTAAAACCATCTCGCAAGACTTTGCCTTAACTTTCTTAAATTTTGTAAATCAAAATCCGCCTCGCCTAATGCTCTTTAAAAGCTGTGAGCCAAGCGGTGCAAAAACTTTACCTTATCGTTTTAAGCTCAAATTTGAGGAAAAATTTATCAAATTTTTATACCAAGATCCATATCTTAAATCGCTAAAATTTATCTGTGGAGCAAGGCGCTGACGGCGCGAAATACAATCGTTTCTAGGCTCGTTTGGATATAATGGGTTTGCAAATTTATATTTTAAAAGGATTAAAAATGGCGAATATTTTTCTTTGCTCTTATTTTGCGGAGGTTGCGAGCAAGTAACCCATCTCACTTTTTTTGTAAAAAAATTTCTCATTTTTAACCTTAATGTAAAAAATGAGATTTTTACCCCTCAAACTCTATGTCTATTTCATACCCACTCGTGCTAAGCTTATGGCTTACTTCTTTTATACTAAACTCATTTGCTTCTAGCCCAGGAACTCCACCAAATTTAAGCTTGCCGCCTGCTATGATATTTTTCCCTTCGCAGCTGCATCTACCATTTATTCCGCCGCGCTGTAGCTCGTTAAGTTTAGCTTCTGCTTGTTTAAAGGCCTCATTATCACTCTTTGGCTGAGCTATCTGCATCTTATATACCTGATCTGCACTTCCCACCTTAATGCTTTTTACCTTACCAGCTTCGATGTCTTGCCACTCTACTATTACGGCCGTATAAGAGTTTCTATTAGCTTCAGTGATCTCTAGCGAGTAAAGATCAGTTAAATTTAGTGTAAAAGTGGGCAAATTCTCGTTTTTTGAAGTATTTGAGGTTTGGCTAGCATCGCCCTTGGCATCTTTGGCTGTTATGATGATGTTATCATTCTTAACAGCCATTAAAAAGCCAAATTTGACGCATAGATCATATAAGAACTCTATGTCACTTACATTATCCTGGATAACAGAAGCTATGTTTTGGTCGCTACCGCTTGTTTTTAAAGATAGTGCATTGGCACTAGCTATCTTCTTGGCTATGCCAAAGAGTGTTGTATTTTCCCAGCTCACACGTCTTTTCTCTTTTGCAGGGCTTGCAAAATTTACAGCAGTTGCTCTAACCTCTGTTGTGTTTGCTTTGTAGTCTCTGCTAGTTGTTTGCACACTAAAAGTACCACAAAGATAGAGTTCATTTTCATACCCTAGCCAAAGCTTAAGCTTATCTCCAAATACTGGCTTTGCATATATGCCAAATATGGTAAAGCTGATCTCATCACTTTCATTGCCCTCTTTATCGGTAAAGCTTAAGCTTATTAGGTTTTGTCTGATGGTGTTTGTTATGTCTTTACCACTAGCTTCTAGCTTAAAAGCTGGTTTTCTCACCATAGTTTTGCCTGCTCTTTCGCTGCTTCTTTTATATCAGGCAAAAATACCCTATCGCCTGCGTGAAGTGTTGTGCTAAGCTTTGGGTTTATGGTTAGGATTTGCTCAAAAAACCTTAGATGTCCGTAGTGGTTGTAGGTGATAGTATCAAGCCTATCACCGTCTTTAGCTATGTAAATTTTATCCATCATAATCCCTTTTCAATAATTTAGCTCGCACCAGGCGAGCTTAGTCTTTAGTGCGTTTCCAAAGTGCTAAACTTTGGTCGCAAAGATGAGTTTTACTCATCTGCGAAGTTATGAGCTAAAGTCTCGCTTTAGCTCTAGTGAAAAACTTTGTGTAAAAAATGCTCCATTTGGAGTAAAAATCGCTTGTTTTTCACTGATTTTTACTATAACGAAGCGACCAAAATATTTGCCATTTCCATTTGTAAGTGGCAAGCTTTGACGTAAGGCGGCTAAGGCATAAAGTGGCTTTAGTGCGCCTTGTTTGTCACCGTGATATGGCAGTGTTTGACCCTCTATATTAAGAGTGCTGCTCCCTAAATTTGCACTAAATAAGGCTGGATAGTTTTGTATACGCTCTTGTTCGCTTATACCAAAGGCGGTCTCAATGCCAATGCTATTAGTTTGCTCCCATCTAAATTTAAACCCACCAAGATTTAGCACCATATTATCCCCTTACATCGGTGTTTTTACGGTTAAACTCATCACGTCTTAGTGCGTCTTTAACGCCTTTTACTATTTGAGCCTTAAAGCTTTCTAGGTCAAATTTGCCATTATCTGAGTTAAGTAAAAAATCACCATTAAAGCTAATGTTAATAGCGCCACCACCTGCGCTAGCTGCCACTAAAGCTGGAGCCTCTTTTGCATGAGTATCACTATCTGAGCCAAAAATAGAGTTAAAAAAGCCACCGCTATCATCTTTTGGCTTTAGCTCACTACTTGCTTGTTCATCGTCTCCAAAGCCAAAGAATTCTTTTGTCTTGCTCCAAGCACTACTTAGCCCCTTAATGGCCTCACCGACCATGTCATTTATCCAGCCAAATTTCTCAGCTATCCAGTCAAAAAAACCACCAAAGAGCTCATTCCATATCTTAATAACTGGCTCAAAAATAGCGCTTAAAAAGTCGCTCACTCCTTGCCAAAGATCACTAAAAAACTTTGTCGTGCTCTCCCAATATGGCTTTACACTCTCCCATATCTCAAGAAAAAATGCCTTTACTTTTTCCCAATTTTCCATAAGATAGGCTGCTGCCATGCCAAGAGCTACTACTATGGCACCAATGCCTGTGCTAATAAGAGCAAATTTCATAGTCCTTATAGCTAGAGTTGCTGCCATTAAGCCACTACGCATTAAGGCACATGATGCTGCAAAGGCCTTTGAGGCAGCACTATAAGCAGTAGTGATAGCTAGAGTTGCTCTTAGTCTTGCGCCAACTAGCCAAATGCTAAATGCATGAGCTTTGGCAGCTAGCGTGGCACTTGATATACTCACAGCATGAGCCAACCATCTGAGTTTTGCTATTAAGAGCATAGGATTTAAAAATTTTACTACCCTTATAACGCCCAAAAATCCATCTGCTACACTTAAAAGTGCTATCTTGCTAAGAAGCAACACCGGTTTAAAGATCATAAAGCCAGCTGCAGCGCTAACAACTATGGCACTTAGTCTTGGAAATTTTTCATTTAGCGAGCTTAACACTCCAGCTACCTTACTTAAGATAGAAGCTAATAAATTTGTAAGTGGTAAAAAGGTTTCTCCAAGGCTTGAACCTAGATTTCTCCATGCTTGCGTAACCCTTTCGATACCACTTTTTGTAGTGTTTAGCTTCGTTTGTAGCTCACGCTGCATAGATCCTGTGGCTTCATCCGAGTGTGCCATTTTGATATTTGCTTTAAGAGCATCGATATTTGTTACAAGCCCTGCTATCTCATCGTTAAAATTTCCACCAACTAGATCATAAAGTAGCCCTGCTTGCTTATCTTTATCAGCTCTAGAGATCGCTTCTAAAAACGTAGTTATAGCTCCAGCGGCATCTTTTTGCAGGGCTGTTTTTAGATATTTTGCATCCATACCAATGCTTGCTAGTGCTTCTTGAAAATTTTTACCCTTTTTATCAGCCATTGAGAGTGTGGAGTAAAGAGCATTTAAGCTAGTACCTACGACCGAGCTAGCTTTGCCAGTACTTAGCATTGTAGCACTTATGGCACTAGCACTTTTACTATCTAGGCCTATCAAGCTAGCATTTGCAGCTGTTAGCGAAGTAGCCTCAAATATATCAGAAGCATTTGCATTAGTAACCTTATTATCGAGCAAGTTTACGCTATCAAAAAAGCTATTAAGCTCCTTTATATCGTTCATCTTAAAGCCAACTTTCATATTATTGGCCGCCTTTGATAAGGCTTCAGAGCTCATTTCAAATGCAACTGAACCAGTTGCAAGCATCTTTGTGTAGGTTACTAGCTCCTCACCGGCTAAATTTATCTTACCGCCGCCAGCTGCAATGTCAGCTATATTACTAAAGCTCTCTCCAAGCTGTGAGCTTAGCCCTCTCATCTCATTTTTTAGCTTAGCTAGGTTCTCATCGCTATCATCAACATACTTTTTTACATTCGCAAAAGCAGCCTCATCATCAATGGCAAGTTTTATTGGCACTCCTATGGCTACTGAGTTTGTAAGATTGCTAAAATTTGTCGTAAGCTCGCCTAAAAGTGCTTTTTGGTTCTCTCTTATCTGACTAGACAGATTTGATAACCTAGTATTATCTAAAGATGTTATAGCTTTTTTTGCTTCTGCTATCTTACCTTTTAAACCATCAAACCCTTTTTTTAGCTCTGATATTTTACTTAGCCCTTTTACTGCTAGACCAATACTAATACCAACTTGTGCGTTATCCATATCTTTCCTTTAAAATACGATATAATCCCTTTTAAAAAGGATTTAAAATGGCTTTAATCATTCCTATTTTTATCGTTTTATTCTTTTTCGTTTCACCAAGTGGCTTTTTTGAAACGTTTATTGCCTTAGTTTTTGGCTTAGGGATACTTGGCAGCCTTATTGGCGCCGCTGGCTTAGCATTAGGTAAAACCAAAGAAGCTATAACTCGCTCTTAGCCTTTAAGATCTTTACTGAAATTTCTAAAAACTCACTAAAATCACTCAAACTAAGATTTATTATCTCGCTATATCCATAGCCTAAAACATGAGCTATAAGGGCGATATTTTCGTTATTTACTCCGCCCTTACATCTAAAAAATCATTTAACACCTTTTGTAAAGACATAAATTCTTTAAACTCCAAATTTTCAACTTCATCTTGTGTCTTATTACAAAGTGCAGCTATCATATAGATAGTCTTTGCCATATCGCTACCACCATTTTCATCCGCCATCTTAATGGTTCTTACTTTTGGTGCGTGCATTTGCCAAATTTCATCTTTTATCTTTATCTCTTTCATTCTTGTATCCTTTTGTTGTTTTTGCCTGCTTGGCTACATATCAAAGTAAAACAAGCAGGCTTAGTATAAAAAATCACTCTCCTAAATTTGAGCGAACCCCTGCCATATAATCAACTCCGCCTATAACGCATATCATATTTTCACTATCTTTTAACACCATCGGCACACCATCCACGTTGATGTCCACAAAATGAGCTGATAGCTTAATAGTAACTTCTAACTCTTTTCCACTTTCAAACTCAGATACTTCATAACTGATAATATCTCCAGTAAAGGCTGCACTAAAAGGCACGGTTTTACTTTTGCCGCTTTGGAAAATGCTAGCTTTAAAAAGCCACGGAATGCGATTAGTAAAGCTGTTTAGTCCTAAATTTACCCACATGTTTTTATCTAGCACACTAACTGTAAATTCAACCTCTGTTGCCTTTAGCATGCCAGTTGTGTAATTTGTGCTAAGAGCTCCTTTGCTCTCTATCATTTCAAACTCTATTGTGGGAAGCTTAAGCTTTTTTGTTACGCCAAGATAGCCGATGCCATCTATATAAACGTTACCTTCTTGGATTACTTGAGGAATTTGTCTTTTCATTGTTTATCTCCTTTATTTGTTTAACTCATCCATCAAAACGCTACCGTATTTATCCACGTAGATAAAATCAAGTGTAAGCTGCTTAACGATTGGATTATTTTGCATTCTGACATCAAGGTAAAATTTGCCAGCCGTGATAGTTGCGTCTGTGTTTTTTGCACTCCAGCTAAGCTCATATCCAAGAAGCACCTTTGCTCCAACTAGCTGGCGAAGGAGCTCACTAACCGATCTTTTTGCATGATAAAGCTCACTAGCTTTTCTATCGATCGCAAACAGCACTCCCTTTTGGCAAGCTTGCGAAATACGATCAAATATCCTAACACGTGCTAGATCTTGCCAAATAGTATCTTGGTCACTCGTTTCGCCACCCCAAGCCCTAAAGCCACTCTCTCTAATGATAGTAGAAATTTTTGCCGCCCTTAGCTCATCAGCCGTGCAAGTTTCCCCAAGCTCAAAATCCACGTCTATTTGCGTGCCTGAAACTCCTATCATAACCCTATTTGAGTAGCTATCTGAGTATCCAAACTCGCTTGCGCCATCTGTGTGAGCTATCATGCCGGCTATTCTCGCACTTTGTCCCTCATAGACATAAGCGTTCGTTTCATCATCCCAAACCTTGACATTTGGATAAGCAGCAACTAGCCTATTTGTACCAAAATCGCCCATTTTAACAATGGCTGCTGCTGCGTCATCTGCTTTTAGATCTACAATACCAGTTGCTTTTAGCCTGGTTGCCATCTTTTCTATCTCGCCTTTAATCGCATCTTCATGGCTAAAGCCGGGCGCGATTATTAAATTTGGGCTATAACCAAAGCGTGATTTAGCTTTAGCAAACGCTGTAACGGCACTTTTGCACTCCGTGATCTCATCGTTTGTGTCCTCATCGTCATCTTTTGTAAATACACTTAAAATTATTTGAGTATTTACGGCCTGATCTTCAATACCTTTTAAAGCCCTATAAATAGAGCCTTTTTTAAAAGCTTGGCTCGCATCCTTTTTAGCTTTGTATTTTGCTTCAAGAGCTTCAAGTGCCTTTGCTGTTGTCATATAAAAATGTAGGCCATTTTCCAGCACCTCTTCATACCCTGCTATACCAATAGGCGTAGTACTTTCTACTGCTATTGGTCTAGCTGCCTCAGCTGAGACGGTTACGTTTACACCAAATTTTGCTGCCATTTTTATTCTCCTTTTTGATTTACTTTTTTTAATGGATTTATACACCACACCGTTTTTAGATATTTCTTATCATCTTTCTGGGTGAACTCTTTAAAATTTAAGGCATTTGCCCCTGCTATATCCATAAGCTTCCATCCGACATAAATACGACAATAAAAGCCACTTAAAAAGCCTTTGTATCGGACTACTTTATAAAGTCCGAAACGAGTGCGACCATTTTTTAGCTTGCAAGTAACTTTACAAAAACCACTCTCTTTGCCACTATTACTGGTGATATTGGGATCACCTATGGTTTCTATACTATATGGATTTACTTCATCTACTTTGACGCCTAAAATTTCACTTGAAAAGTGTCCTATCTTATTGCGTAAGAGCCAAAGAAGTCTTGCTTTATATGTTCTATTAGTTGGTTCAGGATAGTGCTTCTCTCTCCAGCCACTATCGCCGTTTATTGCTGCACACTTACCATCGTAATAGTCGTTTGCATCTTCAAACCATCTAAATATCTTTGGCAAATGCTCGTCATCTTTTTTGCAAAATAGTAATGCGACTGGCACGACCACAAATGCAAGCAACTCAAGCACAAGTTCCACTAAAATGATCGCTATAAGTTGCAATATCTCTTTACTCTTTAGCATCATTTTCCTTTTTTGACTTCTTGTTTGGCTTCTCATTCTCTTTTGTTTCGCTCTGTTTGTATTCTGGGCACTTAGGACACTCACTCCATGTGCAAGCGCCGTTTTTGTCTATCTTACTGGCGCAAACTTCGCATCTCTTTACTTTCACTCTCATTTCTTATCCTTTTGTGTTGGTCGAGTTTTTACGATGTCGGTGAACTCGTCACCGCTCAAATACCAGAAAGGCTTCTGACCATTTTCGTATCGGAATTTGGCGAAGTCATCTGGGTGCGTCGCCAAATGGGCAAACACTCGAAATATGTTAGTCATATTACTGCTATCCCACTGGTCGCACTTTCTAGCACGCAAAAAAATCACAATAGGGCATAGTAAAATGCCAACTATTAGTGACAACATGCAGATTAAAAAATAGCTCACTTTTCGCTCCTTATAAATGATCTGTCGGCGCTACCGTTACCGGCTCGCTTGTTACGTTCAGCTTTTCGCGCTCTGCGATCAATTCCTTATACTCTGCCCTTAGATTTTCAAGCACAGCGTTGTTACCGATTATGAGGGCGTGGCGTATATAGTTTTTACACTCGGTGATCTCGGCTTCGATTTCGGCTAGTTCTTGATCTTGCTCGTCGATTTTTGGCTCTAAAAGCTTGTTTGCTTCTTCGTCGCTTATTGACGTTAGCCCTAGCTCTTTTATTCTTTGATTTAGCAGTTCCTTGCTTACGTCGTCTTCATAAGCATAAATTTGGTTTTGTGAATTTTTGTAGTATTTCATTTTTACTCCTTAGCGTAGTTCCATCCACACAAGGTTAGATGGATTTATTTGGCTGTTTGATGATGTAGTGATTTTGTATGTTGCACCTGCTGGCACAACTGCACAGACGTAACCGCTCCTGCTACCGATATTTATTTTTTGCGTCAAAACATTGTCTATTAAAAGTTGCATATCTTCTGATGAGTTGTTTATCACGCCTGCTACATTTATCATTATTGCTCTACTGGTAGTATTCGTATATACTATGTCTTTTTTTCTTTGCGTGGTCATGTTTTGCCAAGCTTGCCCTATACCTAGCCCCTTATTTGCCTCTATCGCATCACTCACGGCTTTTTCGGTTACCGCTGCGTCCTCTTGCTTGGCAGTTATGGCATTTTTAAGCTTCGTGATGCCTGCTTTTGTTTCGGTGGCAAGTATGGTTTTATCAATTTGTCCAGCTATTGGAGTATTTACATTTTTGACCTTGATGATGACCACCACTGCCATATTGAGCGGTCTATTCTCGTTTGCGGTCGGTACTACTCGGCTAGCGTCAAATACCCAAGTCTCACTTTTGCCACTGGCGTTTAGTGTGGGGCGGCGAGAATTTTCCCTTGCAATTTTTGAAAACACACCTTTTGCCAAATAATTGCCATTTTCAAAAAAACTAGGGTTATTATATTCGTACGCCTCACTAGACGTATTTATTTCTCCGGTGATATTCCTTATCGCATCTTGTTGAGCTGTGCCAAGTGCGGCCGCATTGCCACCAATGCCACGCATAAACTTACCATCGGCAAAATTTGGCAGGTTAAAATTCTGCCCACTGCCACCATATGTGTAGCCTATCACATCAAATAGCTCAGTGTATTCTGCTTTTTTTAGACTTCTGCCATCTGCTATCAAAAAGCCAGCAGGGATCGTTTTTTGGCTTGGATAGCTTAGATACGCACCTATTGGCAAGCCATCCGTTAGCTCGGTTTTTAGGGCGAATTTATCATCGCTTTCAGATTTGGTATATGCGTCGATTTTGTCGGTCTTTTTTAAAAATGTGGCATCACTCCACTTTCTTGTGGCGAGCACTACGTTATTATCCACTTTGAGCACGATGCTGTCATTTGCATTTGCTATTTGTAGCCTAAAGCTAAGTGTGATATCTTTGCTACTTCCTTCACTCAAAAGCGGCTTGTATGTGTCGGGCAGGCGCGCTACTGCAAAGAGTGAGCCATCATCGCAGTATATGCCGGCCGTTTTTATATAAAATCCGCCAACTTCAGGTGGTATTATCGCATCAACATCAAGGATATTGCTGTCACTCTCGTTTATTGTTATTGCATTTATGGCACCTCTATACTTCTCATTTGGTATAGTTGTTATGCTTTCACTTAGTTCGCCATCAAAATCGCTAACAACCACCTCTTTTAGTATGATCTTGCTTCCATTGCTAGCTGTTTTTAAAAGCTTATTGATGCCGTTTACAGTTAGAAGTGTATATTGTTTCATTGCTTTCCTTTTAAATTTTATTACCTAAAAAATTGAGCATTTAAATTGATTGGTATGCTTATGATCTCGTTTATCTGAGTAGTAGCTCCTACTTTAAAGTTTGCTCTTTGGCTTATATTTGAGACCACATAAGGATCTACGCTTATGTTCTCACCGCTAAGCATGTAAGAGTAAGCCTTTAAATTTATGCTAGCTATCGCTTTTATGCTTGCTCCATCATACACGCTACGCACGTTTTTGTAGGTGTTTATGATCTCATCAGATCTCTTTAGTGTTTGTGGGCTTACTCCATTTTTACTTGCATCAAGCTCTAGTTTAAAGTGATAAGGTAGTCCTGCATAATCAAACCACTCTTTAACTTTGGCATCTGCATAAAGTGCGCTTAATGCCTTATTTAGACTATAAAAAGTGCCTGAGTAGTAATGTATCTCAAAAGCGTTTTTTATGAGATCTCTAGCTTCATTTTCATTTAGTCCATCAATATCTACATCAAAGCTAGCTGAGAGTACTGGCAGTAAATTTTTTGGAGCTTTGCTTGCAAGAGTATTTATGACACCAATGTCTAGATCCTCAAACCTTACGCCAAAAAGCAAGTCAAATTTCTTATCAAATTTGCTTTTGTGATTAGGTAGCAAGCTCATAATTCAGCCTTTTTGTAGCTTATCTCATAGCTTAAATTTACAAATTCTTTTACGCTTATCTTTTTATCATTCAGCGGTTCTTTAAGACTTACTCTATAAACGCCATTGGTGTGTAGATTTTTATAGATGTAGCTTAAATTTAGATCCTCTCCAAGGCTAAGGCTAGTTGGCAGAGCTGAGATACTTTTAGCAATTTCGTCTTGAAAGAGCATATCTGTTAGCTCAAGGGTAGCTACTACCTTTATGTCTATTTTTATAGCATTTAACACGCTTAGATTGTCGGTTAGTGGTCTGACCTTTTCGGCACTTAAAAAGCTCTCTACATCAGCTCTAGTCTCTTCGCTCATGTCAGTAGTTTTTAGATAAATTTGCACTACTCCAGCACCGCCATTTAGCACGCTACACTCCAGCACCTTTGCATTTGCACTTAGTGTTTGATAAGTATATGCTTTAGCACTGCCCGCAGTTGAGAAACGCTCTAGGCTTAAAACTGCACGCTCTCTTAGCCTATCATCGCTTTCACGCTCGGCTCCGCCTTCAAACTCACTTAGCTGTTTTGCTTTTAATACGAAAGGAAGCGGTGTTTGGATATATTCGCACTTTGCTTTGCTAGTTTTTTTAAACTCATCCAAGACGATCGTCCCGACGGCCTTTAATTCGTTTGCCCTTATTATCGTCTCGCTTTTTAAGGTCGCTATTTCACCATTTTCGCTGCGTAAAATTAGCCCTTTTGGCAAATATGTATCGCTGCTTCTTGGCATTGAAAGACTAAACTCACACTGCGCCGTTGGTCTCTCTCCTTTTAGTCTCTCTATGCCATAAATCGCTACTATGTTATCAAGGTCGTTTCCAGTAGAAAATGGCAGCAACATAGCCTTAACGCTATCATTTATCCTGGCTCGCAAGAGCAGTTCTCTATAAGCTAGCGTTTCAAGAAGCGCCGAATAATTGTCACTTTCAAGTAATGAAATTTCATCATCAGTTAAATGCTCTTTAAAAATGTTTTTAACATTATTTAAAATTTCATCATATTTAAGCACCTCAATAACGTTTGGATATGGAAGTTGTTCTAAATTCATGCTCTTACCTCTATCTCATCGCCACTCATAAGCACTACTTTAAAGCTAAGCTTATGATCTTTTAAACCTATAAGACGAACTTCATCGATCTTGACTCTCTTTTCCCACTTCTCAACCGCCTCTATCACAAAACACGCCAGATCAGCACGAAATTCATCATCCACCTTGCGATCTATTAGCTCATAAATTCTGCTGCCGTATTCAGGTAGCATCACCCTTGAGCCAAGCGGAGTTAGGAGTATGTCTTTGATAGAATTTTCTATATCAATGAGATGTTTCACTATTAATCCCTTGCAAGTCCGTTATTTGTATGATCTGTTAGGCTGCCACGCGCATCACTTACGCTGCCACCAAAGTTTGCATTACCACCTGTTGTGATTGAGCCAGTGATCCTTACATCTCCATTTATCTCAAAACTACCGCTACCACCACCCACTCCAGCTGTATTTATCGCCCCTTGTATCAAAGTGTTGCCAAGTAGCTTGATATTTGGACTTTTTATAGTTGTGTCGCTAGCTTCTACCATCACATTTTTAGCCTTTACATTTGCGTTATCACAAGTTATGTTTATAAGCTTTGGAGATGAAATTTCAAGGCACGAACTAGAGCTGTCATAGCTCATCTTTATGCCATCTTCAAAACTTATATGTACTTTCTTATCAGTTGCATCAGTTTTATATGAACTTTGATAAAGCCCACGAAGTACCACACCTGAGTTTAACTCATCATGCACAGGCAGCACTAGCACTTGCTCTCCTACGCGTATTGGTGAAAAGCTCACCGCATAAGAGTTGGCATGTGCTTGAAATACCGGCAAAAAATCAGTTACCATAGAACCAATGGCAACTTTTGCACGGTCATCTCTTACTTCACTGATAATTCCAACTTCAATCATTTATATGCTCGCTAAATTTTTTATTTCTTGGCGTTCTTGTGTACTTTACGCTATGCTTGATCTCTTTTACATCATCATGTATTTCGTTGAGCTTCTCTTTATTTATGGCAAAATTTGCTGCCAAAATATCGCTTAGTTTTTCAGTGGCGCTACTTTGTTTATTTATCGCTTCACTATTTTTATTGACCACATCGATCATCAAATCAGTGTTTTTGCTCGTATATCTACTAAGCAGCCAAAAGATCACCACAAAGCCTATAAAGCCAAAAATCGCCATAAAGACGATAAATTCATTTAACCCCCATGATCCAGCTAAATTTATTAGTCCAGCTGTCTCTCTTATCTCGTCGCTAAAATTTAAGCTACTATTTTCCATCCGCTATCCCTATGCATTGTTTTAATAGATCCTCGCACTTTAAAAAATAAATCATCTTCGCCTTGTGTGCTTCAAAGCTACCATCATTATTTGGCTTATCTGGCATTACAGCGTTGCAGCGCACTGGTGTTAGTTTTTCTTTGTAGATGATGGTTGGCTCTTTAAAAGCACAACCACAAAGAAGCACACCTAATGGCAATAAGCCTAATAGCATCATTTTCATCTCTCGCCCTCAAAGAATAATTCCTGGTAAGCCTTTAGCTTGGCCTCACAACTTTCGTCTTTTAAGTAAATTTTCTCTACTCTCTTAACCTCTTTGATAGGCTTTTGCTCTACCTTTACGCTCATCTTTGAAATAGCTTCATTTTGACTTTCAATGACGCTATTTGCTGCCTTTAAGTTTTGCTTTGATGTGTTAAGATCAAGAGCAATGCTTTTTATCTCAAGGTTCTTTTTATCGATGCTTGCATTTAAAAAATGTATTTTTAGCGCCAAACTACCAATACATAGCAAAAAAACAGCACCAAAAATGATGCAAATTTTGGTATTAAGCAAGTAACCCACTTAGCACCTTCTTTGCTCGGTTCGGCGTTTGTTTTGCCCAAAGGCTATCTAGTCCATTCTTATAGGCTGCCTCATATTCGCCAGACTTTATAAAATTAAGAGTGGTAACAAATTTTTTAACTTTTGGCACTCCCATTTGATAACACATCTCTATTACCACGTCTTGGACATTTTTTGGCTTATCTTCCAGCCAAGGAAAAGCTTCACAAACGCTAGGTATGAGCTTAATAAGCTTCATCTCTAAAATCTGATCTGCTACCGCTTTACTCATAGGCTCAACCTTGCCACCATTTAAAAATAGTTCGTCTTTACTAAGAGATGAAACCTCAAAGCCATATCCGACAGTAGGATACCCACGAGTATCCTGATATATGTAGCTTTTAAAGCCTTCGTTCTCTTTTATGTTTTCTTTTAATGACATTTTGACCTCGATCACTCTTCTTTTGACCCCAAATTATCGTCTTGATCAGAGGATTTGTCCTGATCTTGTAACTGTGTATTTGAGTCATTTTCTTCAAAAACCTCTATCATTGAGGCGTCCAAATACTTTTTAGCTTCATTTTGATTAAGGGTGATTGTCTCACCCTCTTTAACGAAATTTCCCTTTACGCATATATTGCCTTTAGCTATGTACATCATGCTCGCTCCTTTATGCTTTACTCATAAGGCTAGCCCATTTTTTAACGACTACTTCATAATCAGTAAATACATCAAATACGTATTTTAAGGCTCGCTCTTCAGCGTCATACCAGCGGTTACGGCGGATGTCTAAAACTACTCCTAAAACTAAGTTTTTAAGTGGAGTAGCTAGATAAGTGCCTTTTGGCATAAGAGGGGTTATCTCAAATGGAATGCCAAGTATTTGGTTGGCTCCGCCTTGAACGAGATGAAGCGGCGAATTTAGTGCGCTTAGCTCTTTATTGTATTCCTGAACGTCAGAAGGGTTTATCAAAATCCTAGCTTCGCTTACGATGTCCGGGTCTATGGATCCGGCTAGTGCGCTTAGCCTATTTGACACTTTTTCCGTTGCCGCATAGGTTAATTTGACCGCGTCGCTAGAGTCCTTAACTACTTGTAGCCAGCCTTTATGTAGCGTTTTGAAAGTTCCGTCGTAAGTATCGCTCTCTCCGGTAAATCCAAGAAGCGCCAAATCGTTACCGAAAGCCTTGGCAAATGCGTCAAACGTTTCTTTTTCGAAATTCGGATTTGACTTATTGTCTTCTAGCGCGTCTTGCAAGATGCGAGCGAATAACTGAACGCTTTTGGCGTCTAGCTTTGCACCTACTTTGCTTAAAGCCGATCTTTGTGAGTCGTTTGGTTTTTCGCCACTGGCTACGCGCACCAAAATTCCTTTTGCTACGTCCCATGCATCGAGCTCTTTAGTAAGTCGACCCATTTTTTCAGTATGGATTTTTTGCAAAAAGCCGTTGTTTTGCTTAATAACGTCTATAAAATTATGTGATTGCTCAGGTGTAAGTGAGCCCGAGAGAGTAACGTTAGTGGCATTCATAGAGCCTTTTAAAATATCGTTTAATCCGTCCATTATAGTATTCCTTTGCTTGCGTGATTTTGCGTTTTTTCGATCGTTACGTCTTGTTTTGATTTGCTTAACTCGCTTGTTATCGCGTCAAGTTTAGCGGTTAGCTCGCTTACCGATTTTTCAAGCGTTTCAAGCCTTGCGTCATTTGCACTAATGCCAGCTTTTACAAGCTCGGCAACTCTATTTTCATCCATCGTTTCTCCTTTGTTTGAACTTTCTTTTTTAAAATTTTCGCTTGAGCCGAAAAACTCTTTTAGCGCCGCTATCACGCCGCCTTTTGTGACATCTTCTTTTTCGCTCCCCTTTATCACTCCACTGCCATACATTGATAGTCCAGTTATCGTTCCGTTTTTTATCATCTCTCGCAGCTCCTCATCTTCTATTTTGATGCCTACCGCCCACGCTCCCTCTTCATTAAAGAATTCATCTTTGCTTTTTACTATCCAGCTTTCGCATATATAGGCGTCTGCGATATTAAAATTATGATTTACATCTATACAGTAGCTAAGGTCCGATCTCTTCATAAAGTTATAAGCAGCCCTTTTGATTTCATCAGCATTTGCAAAATCTCCTTGCGTATCCACTTCGTCTGGGGCATAAACTATCCCATAAACAACTCCTTGTTCTGCATCGCTCTTTTTAAAATCGACTCTTAACAGCTCATTAAAATTCTCATTTTTGTAGATAATTTTTTTATTGTTAGCGCCTGCTGATACCAGCGAAATTAACTTGATTTGCATATCGGTTATCTCTCTAGCCATTACTTACTCCTTATTTTTTCCGCCATTTTTGCCAAAAATAAGATTTTAAAAAACCTAAATAAGACATATATGTCTTATCTTGCTAGAAAGCGAAAAATCTTTATCGTAGAATTGGATTAAAAATTTTTAGGATAAATATGGATAGAATTTTTAAAGCGGCGCAAGGTAGCGTACAGCTTACTGAAGAAAGCAAAGACTCACAAGGCTTAATAGAGCCGTTTTTTAGCTTTGATAGATTGCTAAGTCTTTTTTACGCCAATACCTATCACAGGCGAGCCGTGCAATTAAAAGCATCGCTGTTATCTAATATAGAAGATGGCTCAAAGCTTGAGAGCGGAGCTATGACGCCCAAAGATTTTTTATACGCGTTTATATTAAATCTTGAAATTTTTGGAAACGCGTTTGTGGAGATCGCGGGCAAAAACCTTTATATACTCCCTTCTATCGAAGCTAGGGTAAACGAAAACCAAGAAATATTTCAAGTAAAAAACTCCAGATCTATACCTATTAACGCAAAACACTTATATTATTATTCTCCAAACTCTAGATTTTATGGAGAGCCTGATTATTTGGCGGCCATGCTCTCAATTCTAACCAATCAAAAAGCCGACAGTTTTAATAACGCTTTTTTTGAAAACTCCGCCCGCGCCGATACGGCCATAATCTTTGAAAATTCAGAGCCTGATGAGATGCAGCTTAACGCCTTTAAAGAATTTTTCGGCTCAAATTTTAAAGGGACGGGCAATGCGCACAAAACTTTGGTTTTAACCGCAAATGGCGATAACGCAAAAGTACGTATCGAGGATCTAAGCAAGGTAAGCGATATTAGTTTTGAAAAGCTTAAAAACCTAAATAGGGACGAAATTATAGCCGCGCACGGAGTGCCACCTAGAATGGTCGGAGTAATGACCGCCGGACAGCTTGGAGGCAGCGGAGAGGTAACCGGACAGCTGCACAGCTTTAACGAACTTACGATCATCCCAAAACAAGAGCAAATAGAGTGGTTTTTCGATAGTATCGGCTATCCTATCAAGCTTAAGCCTATAGATGTAAGCAACTTTAAAGACGACGGAGAGCTGGTAGCCGGACTGGTAAGCAGCGGCATAATTAGTCTAAACGAAGCTAGAGGAATTTTGGGTTATAACAAATAAAACGTTTTAAGCCGTTTTAATACTAAAACAATGCAAACGTATCTTTAAAATACGTTCGTTGAAATTGAAGCCGTTTTGAAGCGTTTTGAAGGTGGTTTTTGGTTGCTAGCCAAAGGCGAAGCATAAATGCAAACTGCTTTGCGTTTATGCCAAAAACCAGTGAGCGAGCATATCAACGCGATGCGAGCGATGTATCCGACTCTGCGACTTTGAGCGAAGTGTATATGATTTTAGAACTTGTTTAATCGCTCAAACAAAGCAGAGCAGAGTATAAAATAAATAAGGAATAAGATGCAAAATATCATAGATGAAATTAGACGCTATAACAAATTAAAAATGATAGCCGACGACGAGATAATACCGTATATAGAAATGGCAGAGTCTCAGATAGGCAAATACGCCGTAGAAGAGGCGAGCAAAACAAAAGCCACCGCTTTTTATACCTTAGCGCTTTTAGGACAGAAGCTTTGGCTTAAAATCCAGCAGCGCGCAAATGAATATGACGAGAGCCTAGATACTTTTAAAGACGTTAAGCAGTGGGAGGAGTATTGGATGGATAAATTTTACAAACTTACGACGAAGAAAAATACGAGCGGATATTTTTATGCCGCTGTTTAAGGAGAGAGTATGGAAGTAGAGAATATCAAGACCGAAAAAGAGCTAATTGCGTTTTGCGAAAAATTAATTTTAAAACACGAAGACGATTTTAAAATTTTCGTTTCCGAAAGAAGCGCGCTTAACCATGCGCAGTATAAAGCCGTCTTGACCGTTATTGTTCCCATTAGCGCCGGAGAGGTTGTATTAAAAGAGCTTATGGGTCTAACTCCTCTTTTAAATTTTAAAAACTCAAGCGTAGATGCCACCGATGAGCGAGGCGTGGATATACTAAATTTCGATTTCACGCTTGACTTTATGCGCTCTTGTTTAGAGGATGAATAAATGGCGTATTCTAAGCAGACTAAAGAACTCGTTTTAAATTTAATCTCCTCTGGATACTCGTTGTCTGAAATCAGCAAAGAATACAAGATCGACGTATCTACTCTGTCGCGCTGGAAAGGCAAAGAGGATAAACAAGGCCGCCTAACCGCTCAAAATTTAAAAGCTCAAATCGCAGAGCTTAGCAAAGGCAAAAGCAGCGATAGCAAAGCAAAACAAATAGCAATGCTCTCCGCGTCTTTATCTCGCCTTAAAGGTCAAAAGGCAAAAGAGGCTAAGGTAAAAAATAAGAAAAAGCCTACCACCATAATGAACGCAGACTATGAAAGCC
>ERZ773049.801-NODE-801-length-18866-cov-4.632768_pt1 | contig 18866 bp, 17 predicted proteins | sample MGYA00580633_ERZ773049 | MGnify/ENA primary metagenome ERZ773049 (study PRJEB29015, sample SAMEA2737991) | human oral metagenome | biome: human oral; feature: human-associated habitat; material: dental | place: China | collected 2066 ... | reverse complement strand
TGCCACAAATAATAGCCTTTCATGCCTTTCAATGTGTCCGTTTTTAAGAAAAAGACCTGCATTTTGCACCATTTTGCCTTTCTAGATTGGTTGCCAGCTCGTATTTTCTTGACTCCAATTTACCCACTTTTAGACCCTAAAACCCTACTTTTTGATGACTATTTAGCTCCTTCTAGCCATGTATCACATGCCTCGGAGGGGTTTTATTTATACCATTGCAGTGAATTTTTATGCTTTTTGTCTTGCATTTAGCACCATTTTGCACTGCATTTAGCACCATTTTACCTTGCGTTTTGCACCAAAACGCACTGCATTTAGCATCAAAACGCACTGCGTTTTGCACCATATTGCATTGTATTTAGCACCATATTGCACTATATTTTGCAGAAAATAGCCCGGAAGTTGGTGTAAATGGCGTTCCCTTGGAATAGATATTCATTTTGCATCATTCGCAGGCTAACCCTATTTTGCATCCAAACAAACCTTCGCGAGAATCGATTTTTTGCGGCAAGGTTCGCGGTTGGTGGACGAAAAGGGCACTTTTAATGTTAAATTTCTTGCTGAAAAGTTGACATGGTTTCAAGTTGACGAGTTGACAAGTTAACGAGCTGACGAGCGTGTTGGTTCGGGAATTTATGAGCTGGGGACTTTGGGAGAAGTTTATGGGCTCACGAGTTTGTGAGTTGACAAGGATTGTCGTCCACTCCGTACAAGCCATTTAGCTAAACTCTTTATGGTGAAACAGAAATGGATTTGGAAAGCCATAGGTGCATCGTAAACAAACACAACGTGTTCCTTTTCCTCTGCATAAGGGTTTATGGATGCCATGCTGCGCACGTCTTACATTCGTCTAACAACCATTTTCCAAAAGCAATTCTGTTTCACTTTAACTCCGTCACTTCTCTTTGACAACATTATGAGTTCGCTCCTTCTTCAAGGCATAACTTGGTTTTGGCATCGAAAAATAGGGCAGAGCTTCGGACTTTGTCGTGTCTGTGTACAGTACTTCGTACATTAGTGGTGCGTGTTTATCCTGGTTTTACTGCCCAAAGCCAATCAACTACGCCCAAATTATTGCTTTAATTTCTTTTCCTTTCATATCTCAGCAAAATGGTTTTTGTTTGTCTTTTTTCCACCCTTACAGCGAGAATAAAGTTTATTGTTATGGCAAAAGCTTGCCAACAAAAGGTTTTACCACGTCATGATATAAGGCCTCGCGGTAGGTTTCTGCTGATAATCCGTTCCAGTCCGTTTTCCACATAGCCGTAAAAATGATGATGTAGATGCAGTTATCAACGAGGAAGGTTGTGCCAATTGCAGGTCCGATATATTCTTTTAGCATGAACCAACCTGTATGAGAAAGGCTGATTTTCCACCCTTTTTCTGCTGACTTCACGGCAAGGATGGTCATCGGTACCTGCTCACCGTCGTTTTTGCTCACCTCTATGTCCTTTATTGTAATGGACAGTGGGTGAGTGAAGAGTTTGCTATCCACCTTTTCCAATGATGATGTAACCAAGTGTCTGTCCCCCTCGCAGCTTTTCGGAGGTCTGAAAGTCTTGCCCGTCCAATGCAGCCTGATGTCGTCTTTGGCAGATATAACCTGATAGCGGGGTGTTTGTAGGCGCAACATCGAGTCTGTAAGCATGCCGTCTTGACCCAGATTTAGAGGTCGCGCAGTTTGAGCAAGGCATGGCGATAATGTACAAGCAGAAAGCGCAGTGCACAAAGTTAGCCGTTTAAGATGTATGGTAAAGTTGTTTTTCATTCAAGGTAAAGTTATGGATTTTAATCGTCGTCGAGTATGATTTCGCCATAATAGTCGGGCCTTAAATAGTAGAATGCGGGTTCTATGCCAGACGAACGATCTTCGTGAAAGCTTTCTACACGAAAGTAAATGATGTTTCCCACTTCCATCTTTTTGCCAAACTCTCTGTCTATAAAGCCAATGGTTTTCCCCACAGGCACCCCTTTATTGGATGTCGCTTGCGTTATCCTAATAATATTGTACCTGTTATAAGAAAACTCCATGTCTGTCAAGGCAGTTATTCTTCCTTCGTATCTAATGCTTTGGAGGTCGAACTCTTCTTTGCACGAAGTACCTAACACAAATGGCAATATAAGGAGCATAAGCCATAAAGAAATTCTTTGTTTCATATCGTTTGAGCTAATTTGAGACGTTAAAGGAATGGTGGAGTTAAGCCAAAGGCTTGTAAGTCTATCTGTTTATGAGTTACCAAGTTGGCGTATTGCTAATTAAAACCCCGAACGTATGTTTTACAAAGATAGGCATTTTTCTTAATAAAGTGTTAACTTACAAGTCTGTTTTTTTATGGAATAGAATTGTATTTTGTTTGACAATAACTTGCATTTGGGATTGTGTTTCAGGCAGATTGTTCTGTTCTTCGTTTGTTTGTTTCGTCAATAACACATCCTGCCGTTTGCCGTAGATAGAGATTTAATGGACTATAAATCGCAAAGTGATTGGAAACGGAAGAGCTACTAGTTGACGAACAAGAAAGTTAGTACTTCACCAAATTGAACCATAAAAGCTTGTCACCTCACCGCATTATAAGCTAGCGTATTCACTAACAAACTCTTCTAGCACATTCCCATCGTATATCTCCTGCTTTATCAACTGGAATTTAGGCGGAATGGCTACGGCCCTAGTGCCATCGTAGACGGTGAAAGGGGCCGTTTCGCGATGTATCTCGTCGCAACAATTGGCGTCGATAAAGGCTTGATGCACAATGGCACCGCCCTCAACGATGAGCGTTTGCACGTTGTCTTGGTACAGCTGTGCCAACAATTGCGTGATGGGCTGATGCCGATGCAGCACCAGGCGGCGCGGGTTTTCGCCCCACCAATGGCGCGTATTTAGTGCGGGATGTTCGCGTTCGTCGGTGGTTTTGCCCACCAAAATGGCATCGCACTCTGCCCTTAGCTTATGCGACAGCATTTGGGTGAAGGGCGTAGAGATGGCCAGGGCGTGGAAATGGTCGTCGATAAAGCCGTTGGCCGTTTGCGCCCACTTCATGATTACGTACGGACGTTGCTCGCGTTGGAACACGATGAAACGGCGATTAAGTGCCAAACACGCTTTTTCGAGCACCCCCACAACCACTTCGATACCTGCTTGACGTAGTTTTTCGATGCCTCGCCCCTGCACTTTGGAAAAGGGGTCGACACATCCCACCACCACACGCGCCACGCCTTTGCGGATGATAAGGTCGGCACAGGGTGGCGTTTTGCCGTAATGCGAACAGGGTTCAAGGCTTACATAAAGCGTGGAGTGGGGCAGAAAAGGTTCGTCTTCGGGCCTGATTGCCGCAAAAGCGTTTACCTCTGCATGGCCTTCGCCGCAGTGAATGTGATAGCCTTCGCCGATAATGCGGTCGTTATGCACCACTACCGCCCCCACCATCGGATTGGGTTTAGCCCCCAGCAGTCCGCAACGAGCCAGTTGTAAGCATCGGCGCATGTAGCGTTCGTCGGTTGTTTGGGTGGCGGTGGCGTGCGCTTGTGTCGTTGTTAGCCCCATGTTGTCGGGCGTCGACGGGGTGTTTTCGGCTTGCGGCAACCATTTTTCCGTGTCGTTCACATTGCTTTTATCCATTTTTTTTCTTATTTTTGCAGCCATGACCTACCCCGAATTGTGGCGCCGTTTGTTGCCCCTTTACGATGAAGGCGAGGCCAAGGCCATTGTAAGGATGGTGCTTGACGTCGGCTTTGGATTGTCGTTGGCCGATGTTTACGCTGGCAAAGTTACACAATTATCACAAGACGATGACCACCGACTGCGCAAAATAATGGATAAATTGGTGCAAGGCGTGCCCGTGCAATATGTGTTGGGGCGTGCCGACTTTGCTGGGCGCACGTTCGATGTGGCGCAAGGTGTGCTTATCCCGCGGCCAGAAACCGAGGAGTTGTGCGCTTGGATTGTGCAGTCTTGCAGCCACTTGCCCGCCTGTGGCACGTCGCCCACGCTGTTAGACGTGGGTACGGGCAGCGGATGTATCGCCACAACGTTGGCTCTCGACTTGCCTACGTGGCGCGTTTCGGCCATAGACATCTCGCAAACGGCACTCGACATCGCTGCACGTAATGCCCAAAAGCTGGGCGCGGAGGTGCGGTTCGCGCTGCAAGATGCCCTTTGCATGCCCCCCGATGCCGGCCTTTGGGATGTGATTGTTAGCAATCCGCCCTACATCATGCAGCGCGAGGCCCAACAGATGCTGCCCAATGTGTTGCAAAACGAGCCGCATTCGGCCCTTTTCGTGCCCAACGAAAATCCGCTGTTGTTTTACGAAAGCATCGCCCGATACGCCTTGCATGCGCTGAAACGTGGCGGCAAGCTGTTTTTCGAGATTAATCCTTTGTGCCATGAGGCGATGCAAAGAATGTTGGCCGATATGGGTTGGCAGAGGATTGAAACGCGTAACGATGCCTTTGGTAAGCAACGGATGATGTCGGCGATAAGGCAGGGGGTGAAGTAGTAAGGAGTAAAGTAGTAAGGAGTAAAGTAGTAGAGTAGTAAGGAGGGAGTTAAGGAGTTAAGGAGTTAAAGAGGGAGTTAAGGAAGGAGTTAAGGAGTTAAGGAGTTAAGGAGTTAAGCCAAATGCTTGGTTGCATAGTGGTAATCTTTAAAGGTGAAAAGGTGAAAAGGCTTATAAAGGTGAAAAGGTGAAAGGGTGAAAAGGTGAAAGAGTGAAAAGGTGAAAGGGTGAAAAGATGGCTAACGCCTATTAAAGGTGAAAGAGTGAAAAGGTGAAAGGGTGAAAAGATGGCTAACGCCATTTAAAGGTGAAAAGGTGGAAAGGTGAAAGGGTGAAAAGATGGCTGCGCCTTTTAACTTAAACACTCGGCAACTTGTTAACCCACCAACTTGTCAACTCACCAACTCATAAACTTACCAACTCACCAACTCACCAACTCATCAACTCATAAACTCACCAACTCATAAACTTACCAACATACCAACATACCAACTCATCAACTCATCAACTCATAAACTTACCAACATACCAACTCATAAACTTACCAACTCATCAACTAAATATCCAACGATGGAAGACAAACAAAAGCAGATAACAGAAGAACAGGCACGCACCCGTTTGGCCGCCCTTTGCGCTAAGGCGGAGCATTGCACGGGAGATATGCGCGAGAAAATGTGGCGTTGGGGCATTGCCGAAGACGCGCAACAGCGTATCGTTGACTATCTTGTGACGAACAAGTATGTGGACGACGAGCGGTTTTGTCGTATGTTTGTGCGCGACAAGATTACCTATAACCGCTGGGGACGGCGCAAGGTGGAACAGGCCTTGATGGCCAAACGCGTTTCGAGCGATGTGTATAAGCCGGTGTTAGACGAGGTGGAACCCGAAGACTTTACGGCTGTTCTGCGCCCATTGCTCGACAGTAAACGCCGCACTTTGAAAGCAGCTACCGACTACGAACTGAACATGAAGCTGATAAAGTTTGCCTTAGGTCGTGGTTTTGACATGGAAACCATTCGCAAATGCCTAACCGATGTCGACGAGTTTACCGAAGATTAGCCTTTGGGAGCGCATAGTAAGCTTGCTGGCACCCCACTCGTGCGCCGTGTGTGGCACGCGACTCGAACCGCAAGAAGACATCGTGTGCGCCTGTTGTAACCTTCATCTGCCTCGAACTAACTACGCCCTGGCTCCTTACGACAACGAGATGGCACAGCTGTTTTGGGGTCGTGTGCCCATTGAACGGTGTGCCGCCCTGTTGCATTATCAGGCTGCTGCGCCTGCTAGTGCCTTACTTTACAAGCTGAAATACGGCAATCGTCCCGATTTGGGCGTAGAATTAGGACAGCTGATGGGTAAAGAATTGTTGCCAACAGGCTTCTTCGAAGGTATCGACTTCATTGTACCAGTGCCCTTGGCACGACAGCGGATGCGGCAAAGAGGCTATAATCAGAGCGAAATGTTGGCGCAAGGCATCGCACAAGTTACTGGTTTAAAGGTGAAACGTGGGCTTATTCGCCGCATCGTGAACACCGAAACACAAACCCACAAAGACCGTTGGGCGCGCACCGACAACGTTAATCAGGCCTTTAAGCTAGTGCAGAAGATGCCCGAAACGGGCTGCCATGTGCTTTTTGTGGACGATGTCGTTACCACGGGAGCCACCCTTTGTGCCTGTATGGGATGCTTGAAGGGCATTCCCAACGTAAAGATGAGCGTGCTGAGTGTGGGTGTTGCGCATACGCGGTAAAGGGTAAAACATGTGCGTATGCTTGTTACTAAGAAGCCGTCTTTCAGCTTGCGTTTAGCACACATTGCACTATATTTAGCACCAAACCGCCTTGTATTTAGTTGGAAACGGCCCAATAACTGGTAGAAATGGCGGCTTTTAGAAATAAATATTCATTTTGCCGCATTCACATGCTATCCCCTTTTTGCATCAAAACGAACCTTCGCGAGAATCGATTATTTGCGGTAGGGTGGGCGATTGGCGGAGAATAAGGCACTCATCGTGTTAAAATTACTGCTGATAAGACGACGAAATTAGGTGGCGAGTTTTTGAGTTTAAGGGTTTATCAGTTTGTGAGTCGTCGAGTTTGTGAGGTGGTAAGAATGTGAGTTTCTTTGAATTTAAGGGTTTATCAGCTCGTGAATTGATGAGCTTGTGAATTGAGAAGGTAGTTGGTGTGTATGATTTTTATGTTGTAGGGCATCATCCCGAACTCGTGTTGTGATTATTTGCTTGCATGTTATCTATCAAACTATTGTTTTTATCAAAAAGAGATTGTACATTTGCAGGCATAAATATCGCTTTAAAACAAATTAAATATAATAGTGTGCTAATGGAGATGCAAGAACGTGTAAAAGCAATTAACAACGTGTTGAGAGCTTACTTTGCAGACAAAACCAACCCCAGACAGGTGCCGGCATTGGAACTTATGGGGTTGTTTATTGATAAAGGTGTCTTTAACAAGGACCATCGAAATGGGCTGCCTATTAGAAATATTCTCAGAAAACTCAATAACGAAGGCCGTCTACATGACATACTTTACGCCCGCGGAGAATTAAAACAGAAAAATATCTATTGGACTTTTGCTGATGTAAACGCAGATGTGGATGGGAATACATTGTTATCTAAGGGCTTGGTTGATGTTTCTAATGACACATCTGTGAGGAAGAAGGGTTCGAGTAGAATTGATTCAGACGAATATTATGTAATAGGACTCTGCAATGAAGTGCTAAAAAGGAAAGCATTGCAACAGCATTGTTTTGATTTTTTGTTGGGCGATACTGGGAGAAGGCTGCCTGTTGATGCCTATTATGAGGATTTGAACCTTGTGATAGAGTATTATGAAAGTCAACACACTGAGTCGACACCATTCTTCGATAATAAGAAAACGGTAAGTGGCGTGTCTAGGGGAGAGCAAAGACGTTTGTATGACGAGAGACGAAGAACGGAGTTGTCAAAGCATGGCATAAGGGTTATCATTCTGCGTTATAGCGATTTTGGTACAACGAAACGCTTAAAGAGGGATAATAGGGAGCATGATATAGAAGTGGTGAGAAAGAAACTTGCGGAGTTTATCCCTTAATTTCTCGTTCTTTGAAAAGTGCGTTTTCTCGCCTCTGTAGATTACGGGCGGCGTTTCATTTCACTTTACGTTTAAAAAACTCTAACGAACCGATTGGGGTTTAAACTGCTGTGTTCCGCCCCTACATGGGTGCTTATGCAAGGCAGGTGTAAACATAAGGCTTAAAAAACAAATCTACTTATTGCCGTTTGGTAGAACGCCACCAAAGGGCAATAAGTAGATGTGTTGTTGGGTTTGTGGATGTATGACTAATGCCGTGTATAACCTTGGACGGTTACTTTACCAGAACCTTTTTGGTTGTTCCGTCTGAATACTTCACGATATTCAGGCCCTTTTCGAGCTGCTGACGACGGCATCCATCAACAGAATAGTACTGTTGGGTGGGGGCGTTGTCGATGGTGGCGTTGTCGATACCGGTAGAAACGACTTGGGTAGTCATTGGTTCGCTTGAATACTTTTTGCCGTCTGCCTCGTAAACCATCACTACCGACAGCTTTTTGATAGTCTCGTCGTAGAAGTGCAGGATGCGTTGGTTGTCTGCAACCTTGATGTCGTCGTTCCTCTTGTCTTGATAGTTAAAGGGGATGTTGGTCATGTCCTTTTCTATGTTGGGGAACTTGGCACGTGTAAACTTGAAAGGCTCTTGGTTGTCGTTGATGTAGACGTTGTAATACATCTTGTTGGGGTCAAGATAGTTGCCGTCAACATCTACGTTTCTTACATAGAAGGCCAGTGTGATGGTGGTTACAGAATAGTCGTAGCTTGGAGCAGCCGAGCAGTAGTGCAGCGTAGGCTTTTCGGGTTTGCCGGCCTTTTGCTCGTATGGCGTGAGTACTAAGTTTTGAAGTGTGCCGAAATCTTCCTTGGGCATGTTGGTTGAACTGCTTTTCCCCAGCACCACTTTGAGGATTTTGTTGTTGGATAGTGCACCTGTTGCAGGGTCTATGTTAAATTCCAGTTTATCTGCAACGGTGTTCTCGTCGTTGAAGGCGGCTGCGTAGGCGTGATACTGGGCCATGTCGTTGGAGAAACGTTTGAAGTAGGTTTTTACCGCTGTGCCCAGATACTGGTTTGTAAGCAAAACGGCCTTGTTGCCCTCCTTTGTGAGCTTTACCCACAGGTTGGCCAACTTTTCGTTTGCGAATATACCTTTGACGTAGATGTCGTTGTTGTGTGTGGCAACCTCAACGATACGCGGAGATGTTTCTGTTTTGGAGGTGAGCATGTATTGCTTTTTGGGGGCAGAAGCAGGTGGCGTAAGGGGTTTTTCGTCGAAGGTTTCGATGGTGACATTCCAGTCGCCATATTGGCTGTCCCATGTCTTGTCGTTGAAAACGGCTCCAAGCATATCGTTTTTGGTGCCTGTGCCCAACATTTTAAGAGTTTTCCCATCCCACGAAAAGTCCATGAAATTCTTGTCTGCCGCAACAACCTTGTATTGATTGTCGGCAATGGCCGACATGCGGTTGAGCTTAAATATGCGTTCGGAGCTGCCGCCTTCGTCGTCATCATCGTCGCCGTTGTTGTCTTTGTAGATTACTTGGGGCAAAGCGGCTCTGTACTTGCCTTCGCCAATCTTGTCTAGTTTCAGCCACGACTTGCTGTCGAGACCCGACAGCGGGTTGTAAACGTAAAGGCAATTGTCGTCGCCCACCACGATTTTAGAGACTAAACCCTCGTATCTGCCAGGTTCAGTGCTTGTCCAATTCCGCTTTACCCACGAGTCGCTGGTGCGATACATGTTGTCGACAAGCTTTCCTTTGGGCGTGTCTAGTTTCTGCGCAAAAGCAGTTAGGCTCATTGCTAGGGCGCAAATTGTGTATAAAGTTCTTTTCATCGTTTATTGTTTTTAGATAAGCTGTTGTTTGTAAATGTGCTTTTTATTAGAAGTCGTAGCCTAGGCCAACGCTGAAAAAGCTGCTGCCAGCATCTACCGTTTTCAGCATGTAGGCTCCGTTTAGGCGCAGTCCGCCATACTTAAAGCCTGCGCCCATGGTGAAATGGCTGAGGTTGCGGTCGCCATATTCGTAGCCGGCACGTAGCGATACCATCTTGTTATAGGTGTATTCCAGTCCGCCACCAAGCATAAGTACCTTGTATTCTGATGGACGGAAGAAATAACGAGTGGACCACGCGCCTGCAACTTGGTGCTTGTTGGCCACGTCGACGGTTAATGCACCGCCCACGGCAACATACGTGGGCATGGTGTTTTTGTTGCCGTTGCCGTAGTCGAGTTGCGGACCTATCGCGCCAACCTTGGCGTCTAGCATCAGGTGGGTGGGTTTATTGCCTGCCGTGATGCTACTCTTTTGATAGGATGCGCCTAAGGTAAAGGCACCCCCAACGGCGTTTTTAGAGAGGTGACTGAAAAGGATATTGCCCACGGCATAGGCAGAAAAGCCGTTGCCAAGCATGTAAGCGTAACCCAAGTCGATGGTCCAGTTGTAGGGTTCGTAGTCTTTGGTGGGGTTGCCAAGCATGTCGTAGCCTTTTAGTTTTAAGCCACCAGCGTAACGAAAGCCTGCAAATGCCGCATGACGACGGGCAAACCTGTAGCCCAGAGCGGCGGTGTATAGCCCGAATGTTCCCTCGTAGCCTTCGGATTTCTCGTAAATGGAGGCCGATGCGTCTGCCGAGAACTTCTTGTTTGTACCGAGAAAGGCAGAGGGATTGTTGTATAGGTACATCCCATCGGTCGCAACAGCCGCGTTACCCATAGCCGCTGTTCGGGCATCGGGGTTTGCAGCCAACACCGAAAGGTCTTGTCCTTGGGCGTTAGCCTGCGCAACACCGAGCAGTGCTGCGCAAGCTATGATGATGATATGTTTTGAATTCATACTCGTTTGGGTTATCGTTTAATGAACATTTGGGTGTGATTGCCCTTGCTGGTGTGTACGGTAAGCTTGTAAGTTCCGGGGCGTAGCTTTGAAAGGTCTAGCTTAGCAACGTTGTTTTTGTCGGGCGTTACGGTGGCCTCCATCACTTGTTCGCCTACGGTAGAGCTGATAACGAACTCTGCTTGCGTTACTTCGGGGTTGAGCAAGGCGTTAATGTCTGTCTTTGCAGGGATGGGATAGACGGCATAGACGGGAGCCGACTTCTTTTCGACGACGCGAACTTGGAACGAACCATCGGAAGATGTTTGGCGACCATCTGATGCTAGCACGTTGATACGCGTGATGCCCCTTGCGAGGGGTTTGACTTGAAGTTGGTCGTTGCTGACTTGAGCAGATGCGATACCGCCGTTGGCGACATTGGCTTTGTAAGACAGCTGGCTGCCGCTGCTGGTGTAATGTCCTTTTAGGGAGATGTTCACAGGGCCTTCGTCTAAACCGATGATGTAGTTGGCGAATGGCTGCTCCAGCTTTGGCGGCATGTACTTAACGATTTTGAATGTGAAGCTTTTCTCGGCCTTTGCTCCAAGATCGTCTGTTAGAACAAACGTGCAGGTATAGCTGCCAGCCTGCAACACGGGAACGAGATTAACGGTTACGGTGGTTTGGTTTAAGCTGTACGATACGCCTTTGGTTTCGCCTATGGCCCTTATATCCCAGTTGTGTCCGTCGGGGTCGGCCACTTTAAAGCTGAATGTTTTTCGTTCGTTGTTGTTCAGTTCGATAACTTCTTCGGGGAAGTTGGTCACTTCGGGCGCATGGTTAAGCTTGGTTGTACACTTCTGGATGGCAGGTTCTGAAAGGTTTCCCCAGCGGTCTACTGCCACAACGGCAATGCTATACGCCTTGTTGTCTTTCAGGTTGTCGAAGGTAAATCTAAGCTTTTCGCCCAAACTATGCCCCATGCCGTTGATTTCTTTAAAGTTCATGTCTTTGATGTTCTCGGCTGTTAGGTCGTTGGGACTGATGTATAAGCGATAGAAGGCCGCGGTTTTATCCTCGTCTTTTGCGATGCTCCATTCGGCAGTGATGTCTACAAAGTCGGGAGTAAGGGTGAGTGTGGCAACTTTTTCGGGCGCAATCTTCGTGTCTGTCTCGAACGCAGCCTCGGCATCGATGTACCCTTTGCCTAGTTTTCCTTTGTAACCGGGGTTTAGTTCGTCGATGTTGAAAGGCCTATATGCCGTGATTAGGCGCGATTTCAGCTCGTCGTTGGTGAAACCTTGTCGGCCAAAGTACGATGCAATGAGGGCGGCAATGCCCGAAACATGGGGGCAAGCCATTGATGTTCCTTGGAAATAAGCATAGCCCGAAGGCACCTTACTCTTGGGAACGGTGCTAAGAATGCCGCCTTCTATGCCGAACCGGTCTTGGTCGCCGCCTGGTGCCATAATCGTAACCCAGTCTGCATAGTTGCTATAACTGGCCTTAGCGAAGTTCCACGCCATTGCCGAGACCGACACTGCGGGGGGATAACAGGCTGGATAGGCCGCGAAATCTTTGTTTTCGTTGCCTGCCGCGAAGATAACCACGCCGCCTTTCATGGGCGAATTGGCACGTTGTTGGCCGTTTGCATCGCATCCGGCCATCTTAATGAAGTAGTCAACGGCCTCTTTTAGCAGTTGGGGCATCGCCGTAACGCCCGACGTTGACGAGTAACCCCACGAGTTTTGGCAGATAACAGCCCCGTTGTCTGCCGCATATTTAATGGCGGCGGCCGCGTCGCCCTGCTCGTCTTTGCCCCTGAAAATCTGGCAACTCATCAGTCGTACGCCACTGTCTGCCGCTCCGTTGCCGCCAGCCACGCCTGCAACACCTATTCCGTTGTTGTTTCGTGCGCCGACCGTACCTGCAACGTGCGTGCCGTGTCCTTCGTTGTCGGGTTCTATCTTGCCGCCAACCACGTCTTTCGCCTCAACAAAGTTGTAGCCGTAAACGTCGTCAACAAAGCCGTTCCCGTCGTCGTCAACACCCGCCTGTCCGTTCTTTTCCTTCTCGTTGATGTAGAGATTGTCCACCAAGTCTTCGTGGGTGATGTCGATACCGCCGTCTACAACGGCAACGATAACGTTGCTTTTACCCGTTGTGTACTTCTCCCAAACGGGCTTGAGGTTGCAGTCGGCTCCCTTTTTTGCATGCGGACTTACCGAACCATCATTGTAATAATGCCACTGCTTGGCCAAAAGCGGGTCGTTAAAGGTCGAGCCCGTGGGTTGGTTTCTTGTTTGTGGGGCTGGGCCTGTATAGGGTTTAGCCGTAAACTTGGGGCGCGCGATGGGCAGAACCCGTTCGGCATACTCCACGCCTGCGGCCTTGTTAAACTGCTGCAACACCTCGGCAACGTCTTTGCTTTCGTCGAAGTAGATGGTGTACCAGCGGTCTAATCCCTCGGCAATGGTGCGTTCCTCGTAAATTCCGGCAGGCTTAAACACCCGCTCCATCTTGTAAGCGCCCGCGTATTTCATGGCCGACGACATGGCCGAAGGCACACTTTGCATCTCTACGTTGCCCTTTGCAGAAGTGGGCAGAGCTTGGTTGGCACCCTTTTCCAGCTTTACATTGATGCGACCCCGCACGGCAAAGATGTCCTTGTCGATGACAACAGCGCGTGTGTTGGAGTTGGCCGTTTGCAAGTCCATGCTGTCTTGGCACGATGTAGCGAGCATCAAGCCAGACATTGCACACGCACACATATATATAATAGTTTTTTTCATAACTATTCCTTTTCGTATTATTTACTTGGATTAAGCGTTTTAAGCATGCTTTCTATCTTCGCCATTCGGGCTTGCTTACTGCCTGCGAAGACGTTTTTCTTATAAAGCACGCCGATTTGCATTACTGGCTGTCCGCCGTTTACGTCGGAAAACTTACCGCCCGAAATGGCCAATGTAAGATAATCTGAGCGGCGAGCGTAGACATGATGTTTGCCGTTGTAGCCTACAAACTCGAAGTTGTTCGACGTAAGCAACTTGTCAAACTCGCGCGTAACGAACCATTCTCTGCCATATTGCCAAACGCCCAGGTTGGGTTGGCTGAAACTTAGGCTGTATTGTTCAACACTTCCCACCATGTCTTGTGGGGCGGGATTGTCTCCGCCGCGCGTAAAGAAGAAGTAAGTGCGGGCAACCAGCAACGGGTCGGTGGTTTTATAGGCAACGGCCTCTATCTCCCTGTTCTTAGAAACCTTCCTTCCAACTTCCTCGCTTTTTTGTGCAGTCTCGTAATCCTCCACGTCGGTCACCTTCTTGTCGGCCTTGTTCAACAGCGCAAGCGGACCCAGGTCGAGCGTTTTGAACGTTTCGTAGTCGCGATCTTGTGAATGTATCTGATAAAAGAACAACACAACGCTATGGTTGCTCTCCAAGATGTCCACGTCCATCGTCATCTGTTCGTTCACGTTAATGTAGTGGTTAGGGTCCTTACTGTCCCGAACATATCCGTTAGCTTTTACGAAATCTTGAAACGCCTGCGACTTAACGGCATCCACGCCAGCCTGTTCAAGCGAGCGCGTATAGATACGTGTCGGTACGAAATGTTTCGTATCGTGCACATACACCACATCCTTAAACAGCGGAGAAGTGGTTTTGAAGAAGTAGCTTTCCTCGTATATGCCGTTAGCATCATCGGGTGCGCCATACTCTTTCAATATGCCTCCGCGGCGATATTCAAAGTCCATCATCTTGTGAAGGCTGAAAGGGTTGCCCGGATTGCAAGCCAAGACGAAAGTAGACACGCCAGGTTGCCTTACAACCACTTCGTTGTTCTTGCCGGCATAGCTTATGGTAAGCTTTACCGTTCGTTCTGTTGCATCGTAATTGGGTTTGGAAATAAACTTCAAGGCGTGTTTCTTCCTTACGATTTGCAACCATTCGGGCTGTTCGCTTTGTTGCAAATCATACAGGCCACTCTCGATGTTTACGTCTACGGTAGTGTTTCCGCCAGCCTGCGGCAACACCAGTTCGCCGTTGGCAATGTTCAGCGAGATGTCGGCCGCGCTTTGCTTTACCATGACCTTTTCAACCGCCAAGCCGCCGTCTACAAGCACATAGCTGCTTCTTTCGGTGCCCGTTGTGTTGGCATCTACCTTCACAACAATCTCGTTTCCGCTTTGTGTGAGGTGTACCCACTGTTTAGGCGTGGTTGCAACCCACTCTTTGCAGTTGGTAGTAACGGTAATGGTTGTTTCGCCCACTTGGTTGGCGAACTTCAATTCCTTGTCCGAAACGCTTAGTTGCGGCTGTTCAAAGTCGTCGCTCTTGGTGCATCCCGCCGCCATTGCCACCATCAGGCACACGGCAGATAGCTGCAACAGCTTATATAAATTTATTATACGCATACTAGGAATACAATTTAAATAAGGTATCACCGCTTTATGTTAAAACTTCAACGCATCCTTTGCTTTCAGCAAGTTGCGCACCATCCGCTCTTGTGCTTTCAACGCTTTGCTGCCTGCGCCAGATGCAGACGCATCGTAATTGTAGAGCAATGCCATAACGGGCGTGTTGTTGTCGGCAACGCGTGTAATGGCGATGAAGAGGTGATCGCTTTCGCGTGCAAAGAAGTGGGTGGTGCCAGCTGTGCGCACGAAAGAGAAACCTTCTTCGCCAAGTTTCTTCTGCAATTCGTTCGTAACGAGCCATTTGTTGCCATACTTCCAAAGGCCAAGGCTAACATCTTTGAAGAGCAGCGCGCCAATCTGCACACTTCCGAGTTTGTCGGGCGCCTTTCCGTCCTTGTCTGTGGTATAGAAAATGTGGATGCGGCCATAAGCATCCTTCGGTCCCGGCGTGCCTTTCAGCGTGTATTGAAGTTGCGAAACCTCGGTTTGCTTATGCTCGTTAAAGCTGCGCTCTTCTTCTTTGCTGCCGGCATTCTTTTCGTATTGTTCCACTTGGGCCACCTTCACGTTGTCTTTCTGCAACAGTTCGAGGGGATAATAAGGCACTTTGTCGAACGTTTTGTATTCGCCAACTTGCTTAACAATGGGCTTAAACGTGAGGTTTACGCCCTCGTTGTTCTCCTTTTCAGATACATAAACTTTCAGCGAGAGCAAGTCTTTTTCGTTCACATACTCCCTGTCGGATTCCGAATTGCTGCGCACATAGCCGTTGTTGGTAAGGAATTTCTCGAATGCCTTGTCCTTAACTGCTGCAATGGCCCTAGAACCATCGCCGATGGAGATGATTTGCGAAGGCGTAACGCCATCGGCACTGCAATATTGTATCAACGTAAATATGGGAGAAGGCGAAATGAAGGTGTAGGTCTCTTCCAGTCCATAGGCCGGCATGGCCGATTGATATTCGCGCAAATAGCTGCCGCGACCCAACTCGTATTCCATAATCTTGTGCACGTTTTGTGGAGCACCTGGGTTGATGGGGAGGATGTAACGCTGTATGCCCGACTGCGAAACAACTATCTCGCGGGTTACATGGCCGCTCTTTGCATACAGTTTCACTTGGCGGTCTTGTTCAGTATCGTTGCGTTCGGCCACCAACTTTATCTCTTCGTCCGACTTTATTATTTTGAGCCATTTAACTTCTTCGCTGGGCGTAACGTCGTAAACCGAAGTGTTCGTCGTTACGTCGACAATCTTTTCGCCGCCCATTTGGGGTAGGTAGATGGCCGTCGGCACAACGTCTAGCGTTACGTCTGCTGCACTTTGCCTCACTTCCACCTTTCCCGTGGCGCCGTTGGCGTTCACCAGCACATAGCTTGTGCGTTCGGCACCCATCTTGTTTTCGGCAACTTTCACTTTCAAAACGTTTCCATCCTGCACCAACGATAGCCATTCGCCTTCTTGTGGAGAAGATGCAACCCAATTACTTTGGTTGGTTGTAACGCTGATGTTCCTTTCGCCAACGCCTCTTTCAAAGCTAACGCTGTTCTCCGAAAGAACCAATGTAGGCAATTCAAATTCATCTTCCTTTGCACACGATAACAAGCAAAGAACAAATGCACCTAAAAACAAGGAGTAAAATGTTTTCTTTAAATCCATACTCTTCAAGGTTTTGCTGGGTAAAAATAATATTTATATAGTTAGAATTTCTATTCTGAAAAGAATGTGGTAACTTCTGTTTATAATGTGAATAAAGATTTCAAGCTATGCCCACAAACTTAAAAACGTTTAAATTTACGCTGCAAAAGTACTAAGATAATGAGGATATAGGACAAGCCCTTGTGTTAAAACGTGCTAATGCGAGCATCACCATTTGTAGGTATTTTTCAATAAGTACAAGCTTAAAAACATCACCTCCTGTGTGTTTTCCAACCTTGTCTGTGCATGTTTCTCCTACGCCTTGGTGGGGTAAGGGGAACTAGGCCACAGACAGAGCGAGATAAAAAAGAGGGCGGGTAAGGGCAAAAGGCAGGGCAGGGCAACCTGAAAGCGAGAAAGAACATCTGCGTAGAGTTTTTAGAACACGCCTAAAAACAAGCGGGCTTACAAGGCATTTAGCCTTGCAAGCCCGTTCTGTAACATCACGCTGGCAGCTACAAGCAGGTAAAAAAGCCTGTGTTGCCACATGTTGCAGCGCGTTTATTTCTTTGCGCCCTCTTCCATCATCTTGTTGAAATCGTCGAGCGAAATTTTCTTCTTTTTCAGTTTCACCACCTTTTTCGTAGCCTCAACCAGTTTGTTTTCAATGGCGCGGGCGATAAAGCCATCCAGCGTTTCGCGGTTTTTAAGCATCTCGCGCGCGTAGTTGTCAATGGTTTCATCGGGCAAATTGCTCATGCCATATTGTGCAAACTCAATGCGTGCTTGCAAACGAGCGGCATCAAGCACATCGTCGTCGCTCACCTTTATTTCGTTGGCCTTCACCAGCTGTTCCTTAATGAGGTGCCATTTCAGCTCTTCAAGGCTGTCTTCAAACTTCTCGTCAACCTCTTTTTCGTCTTTCACGTTTTTCAGCATGATGCGTTTAAGCATCTCTTCGGGGAATGTAAGCTTGCCTACCTTCTTCTCGCAATAGGCGCGAAGGTCTTGCAGCAGTTTGAAGTCGCTGTTGCTAACCAACTGGTTGGCAATTCCTTCGGCGATTTTCGAACGGAAGTCGGCCTCGTCTTTCACTGCGCCTTCTCCGTAAATGGCGTCGAAAAGTTCTTGGTTTATGGGCGCTTTGACGTAACGGGTAATCTCCAAGATGTGGAAAGCAAAGTCAGAGTCAACGTTGGCAGCCTGTTCTTTGCTGATACCCAACATCGATGAAACCTCAATTTCGCTGTCGGGGTAGGCCTTCTTGGGGTTGAACACCACCACTTCACCGCGTTTCACGCCGTCGAACAGTTTCTTTTGGTCGTCAACCTTTATGTATTCGGGCATCAGCACCGCACCTTCTTTCACGATGCCACCCTCTTTCTCACTGCCGTCGGCGTTCAATTCCTTCATGTCGCCCTTCAGCATGTCCTTTGCTTGGTACTCTTCCACCTGCTCGTACTTCCCGGCACGCGATGCAAACATGTCTACTTGCTCGTCTACCAGCTTGTCGTCTACGGTTATTTCATAGTAGTCAAGCTTGTCTTTGTCCGTCAGTTCGAGTTTAATTTCAGGAGCCACGGCAATATCGAAGACGAAGGTGTAGGGAGCGGGTTTCGACAAGTCTTGTTCCTCTTGCTTAGCAGAAGGCATTGGCTCGCCCAAGAATTGTATATTGTTCTCTTTAAGATAGTTAAAAATGGTATCGCCCACAAGTTTCTGTATCTCTTCTGCCTTTACTTGTTCGCCAATCTGTTTCTTTATTAGCGAAAGCGGAGCTTGTCCAGGACGGAAACCAGGGATATTGGCCTTTTTGCGATAGTCTTTGAGTGTTTTCTCTACTTTTTCGTTGTAGTCGGCCTCTTCTACGGTGATGGTAAGCAGGCCATTCACCTTGTCGGCGTTTTCAAATGAAATCTTCATCTTCTATATATTTATTGTATTTGTTATCTTAACTATTGTATTTGCTATCTTAACGTTCAAGTTCGGTAAGCCCAACTTGTTGGAAACCGCAGGGTTGTTCAGGGCTAGCGCACGCGCTTTTTCGCTAGTGTTTGGCGGGCAAAGTCCTCTTTCTTTTTGCGCTTACGCCCTTGCGAAAGTTATGTTCACTGGCTTACAATGAAGTGCAAAATTACTTATTATTGCCGTAATTACCTAATATATATGGTGAAAAATGATTTTTGTGCGCTTGGATTGTTGCAAAAGTGCGGAGCGGGGAGCAGTAAAGGTGAAAGGGTGAAAGTGTGAAAAGGTGAAAAGATGCTTTCGCCTGCTGATGAAAAGCATGTTTAGTTTAGCTAGGGATACTAGAAGAACTAGTGAAACTAGAACACCTAGAACATCTAGGAAACCTAGAAAGCCTAGAATACCTAGAAAGCCTAGAATACCTAGAACATCCAGTAAGCCT
>ERZ773049.800-NODE-800-length-18869-cov-31.048209_pt1 | contig 18869 bp, 19 predicted proteins | sample MGYA00580633_ERZ773049 | MGnify/ENA primary metagenome ERZ773049 (study PRJEB29015, sample SAMEA2737991) | human oral metagenome | biome: human oral; feature: human-associated habitat; material: dental | place: China | collected 2066 ... | reverse complement strand
TCCAAGTCGATGTTATCGACAGCGTAATTGTCACCAAACTTTTTCACCAAGCCTTGGATTTGCAGATAAGGTTTGGCTGAAGACGCAGTGGTTGCGGTCATAATGGCAATACTCCAAAAAGAAAGACGAGTACCGGCAAAACGGATTTTCGAATGGGTGATAAAAAGCTGTTTGATTGCTGGCGGGAGTCGGACGGAGACCGTCTGAAACTCTTGTAAAGCGCACGGGCAGCGTGGATAGAAAGCAGTTTAAGCCTAAGCTTTTGCTCTCGGCAAACTCGATATTATATTAGCCTAAGCCTCATAGGGGCAATATGAAATTGCTTGTATCGGCTGATTTGAAACAAATATGAAAGGAAAGGCAGGCAGGGAAACACGATAGTAAAAATGGGTAACGTTGTTTTTCTGCACAAAGTGGCTTAATTGTTATTTATATGTCTTAAATAATTATTCAAAATAGAATAAAATACGCAAATTGCATTTATTTGCTAAAACCATAATGGATTACGTTTTATATCGGGCGGGGCGGTTTGCTCAAAATTGAAACTAAATCCGCTATATAAAAAATAAAGGGACTGACGTAGATTAGCAGTTATGCTAGGCTACGAAAATGCAGATAACCAATTGTAAATTAAGCAAGAGAGTTCAAAAGAAACTACTTGAATTTTTTGTACTCCAAGTTACCTCCCGCTCCGCTGCCGATATTTTGGGCATTCAGCCCAACTCCGCTATTCTGTTCTACCGCAAAATTCGTATGGTTATCAGCCATTATCTGGCCTTGGTTGCCGATGAGGTTTTTGAGGGCCCTGTCGAGTTGGACGAAAGCTATTTCGGCGGACGGCGTAAAGGCAGACGTGGTCGCGGCGCGGCAGGAAAAGTGGTTGTCTTTGGTATTCTGAAACGCAACGGACGGGTCTATACCGTTGTGGTGGATAATGCCAAGTCTGAAACGTTACTCCCTGTCATCAAACAGAAAATCATGCCGGACAGTATTGTTTATACCGATAGTCTGAGCAGCTACGACAAGTTGGACGTGAGCGGTTTCATCCATTACCGCATCAACCATTCCAAGGAATTTGCCGACCGTCAGAACCACATTAACGGCATTGAGAATTTTTGGAATCAGGCAAAACGCGTCTTGCGCAAATACAACGGAATTGATCGCAAATCCTTCCCGCTGTTCTTGAAAGAATGCGAATTTCGATTTAACTTCGGCACACCGTCTCAACAGCTTAAAACCCTGCGGTATTGGTGTGGAATTTAGGGCTAATCTACGTCAGCCCCAAAATAAAAGGGAAAATATGAGTATCAAAGAATGGCCCGAGGGGGAGCGGCCGCGCGAGAAGCTCTTGGCGCATGGTGCGGCGGCGTTGAGTGATGCGGAGTTGCTGGCAATTTTATTGCGTGTTGGAACGCGCGGTATGAGCGCGGTTGATTTGGCGCGTTATTTGTTGAGTGAGTTTGGCAGTTTGGGGAAGCTGATGAGTGCGGATGCCAAAACACTCGCTGCTTATAAGGGCATGGGTTTGGCAAGCTATACTCAATTTGCCGTGGTCAAAGAAATCGGGCGGCGGATTTTAGGTGAGGATTTGCAGGAGCAGATTATTTTGTCAAACCCGAAATCGGTTGCGGATTATCTGCGCCTGCATCTTGGGCATGAAAAAATCGAGGTCAGCGTTGCTTTGCTGCTCAATCGTCAAAATCAATTGATTGCGGTACGGGAATTGTCGCGCGGTACGGTGGCGGAAAATACGGTTTATATCCGTGAAATTGTCAAATTGGCATTGGATGAATATGCCGACAGTTTGATTTTGGCACACAATCATCCGGGCAGTTCGGCAAGGCCGTCTGAATCTGATGTGCAGTTTACAGAGCGTTTGAAACAGGCTTTAAGTTTGGTCGATATTACGCTGTTGGACCATTTTATCGTGACGGCAAAAGAAACCTGCTCTTTGCGCGAACAGGGCTATATGTAAGGATGAATGTTCAGACGGCCTCAGTAGGATTGGTTACCTTGCTGAGGCCGTCTGAAGGATTATTGCGTTACTTCGTCGGAGGATTCTTCTTTATAGACGATTTCTTCCGATTTTAGCTTTTCTTTGCTCTTTTCCTTCTCTTTTTCTTTATCCTTGTCTTTTTTACCGTCAGGAATGGCGGCGTCAATCACTGCCCCGGTTCCTTTAACAACCAATTTTCCGGCAGTCAGGACGGTTGTGGCGGCCAAATCGACAGCCGCGCCTACAACGCAGCCGTTAAGCGTCAGGCAAAGGGCAAGTGCCGGAATCAGGCGATTGGTGCATCTCAATGACTGCATCCGCAGTGTCCTTCGTGATGATGGCCGCATCCGAGTGCTTCTTGCCAAGCATCATCATCGCCGTCAAATTCTTCAACTTCGTCAAATTCGCCGTTTTCTACCATGCTTACCAGCTCTTCCAAGCTTTCTGCGCCTTCTACCCAAAAGCAGGGAATATCGGGCGGTGTGTCGGGGGCAAGTAGGGCGGCTTGTTGGTTGTGCCAAGCAATCCAGTAGCCGTTTTGCGTTTGTACAAATACGGCATCGGGATGGATGGTTTCGTTTTCGGTATTGACCAGCATTCTGGCGGCGATATCGGTTTGAAAAGGTAAGGTTTGCATGATGGTTTGAGAATGTGGGAAAAGAAAGTATTGTAACATGGCAAAAACAAACGCACCGTCTGAGTCAGGCAGTGCGTTTGTATCTCGGCAACTTGGGTGCGGTCAGTTTAGAGTGTCAGCCGCACCGGGAATGTCATTCCGTCAAGATTATTTGTCGTCGTTAGCCAAAACGAAGCGGTAAATAGTCGCGCCAACTGCTGCACCTGCAATAGGAGCCAACCAGAACAACCACAGTTGTTCAACAGCCCAGCCACCTTGGAACAAGGCAACACCGGTAGAACGTGCAGGGTTAACGGAAGTATTGGTTACAGGAATGCTGATTAAGTGAATCAGGGTCAGACCTAGGCCGATGGCGATAGGAGTAAAGCCGGCCGGAGCCAATTTGTCGGTAGAACCCATGATGATGATCAGGAAGAATGCGGTCAGGACGAATTCGATCAGCAAAGCGGCCATCATGTCGTAACCGTTAGGAGAGTGCTCGCCGAAACCGTTGCTGGCAAAGCCGGAAGCAACAGCATCAAAACCGGTTTTACCGGAAGCAATCAGATACAGAACGCCCGCAGCGGCAATCGCACCGATCACTTGGGATACGATGTAAGGCAACAGGTCTTTACCGTTGAAACGGCCGCCGATGAAAAGGCCGACGGAAACGGCAGGGTTGAAGTGGCCGCCGGAAATGTGGCCGTCAGCGTAAGCCATGGTCAGTACGGTCAAACCGAATGCTAAAGCGACACCGGTAAAGCCAATGCCAAGTTCTGGGTAAGCTGCTGCCAAAACCGCGCTGCCGCAGCCGCCGAATACCAGCCAGAAAGTGCCGAAAAATTCTGCAAAATATTTTTCATTTGTTTTTCCTTGTAAAGGGTGGGGTGTTGCCGAAGGCATGAATCATAATAAGATTGTTTCTAAGCGAAAAACGGATTTACCTGTTTTTTTCCGGTCTTGACAAAAGGCCGTCTGAAAAGGGCGACAAATGGATAGGGAGATATATCTTGCAGGTTGAGTTTTGTTTATTGAGGCTGGGTTTATTTGATAGCGAAGCAAATACCGTTAATGCAAAAGCATTTGGTTTTGTAGGTAATATTATTTACAGATTATTAATTTGATCAAAATCTCTGAACCCATTATCTGATTTAAAAAGGCCGTCTGAAAGTTTTCAGACGGCCTTAATTTTAAACAAGGATAAATTAATCTAGATGGTCGCTGCTTTGCGCCAAGATGGTGCGGTTACCATTGTTTTCCGCCGGGGAAACAATACCGTCGGCTTCCATTTGGTCAATCAGGCGGGCGGCGCGGTTGTAGCCGATGCGCAGTTGGCGTTGGATATTAGAAATGCTGGCCTTACGCGAATTTAAGACAACGGAAACGGCTTCGTCATACATGGGGTCAAGGTCGCTGTCGTTGCTACGGCTGGTGCCGGTAAAGTCCTCGGTCGAACCGCTGCTTAAAATATCGTCGATATAGTCAGGCGCGCCGAATTGTTTCAGGTATTCCACTACGCGGTGTACTTCATTGTCGGATGCGAATGCGCCGTGTACGCGTTGCGGATAACCGGTGCCGGGCGGCAGGAACAGCATATCGCCTTGGCCGAGCAGGTTTTCCGCACCCATTTGGTCGAGAATCGTGCGACTGTCGATTTTGCTGGACACTTGGAAGGCAATGCGTGTCGGAATATTGGCTTTAATCAGGCCGGTAATGACATCCACGCTTGGGCGTTGGGTGGCAAGAATCAAATGGATACCGGCTGCGCGGGCTTTTTGGGCAAGACGGGCAATCAGTTCTTCAATTTTCTTGCCTGCAGTCATCATCAGGTCGGCAAATTCATCTACCACGACCACGATAAACGGCAGTTTCTCTAATGGCTCAGGGTTTTCAGGCGTGAGGCTGAACGGGCTGCCAATTTTTTCGCCACGTGCGGCGGCTTCGGCAATTTTTTGGTTGAAACCGGCAAGGTTGCGCACGCCCATAAAGCTCATCAGGCGGTAGCGTTTTTCCATTTCGTTGACGCACCAGTTCAGGGCGTTTGCGGCCAGCTTCATATCGGTTACAACAGGGGCGAGCAGGTGCGGAATGCCTTCGTAAATACTCAGCTCCAGCATTTTCGGGTCAATCATAATCATGCGCACGTCTTCAGGCGTTGCTTTGAAGAGCATGGACAGAATCATGGCGTTTACGCCTACGGACTTACCCGAACCGGTCGTACCGGCAACCAGCAGATGCGGTGCTTTGGCCAAGTCTGTCACAACAGGCTGGCCGGTAATGTCTTGGCCGAGAGCGAGGGTCAGTTTGGATTTGGATTCGGTAAACGCAGGAGAATTGAAGATTTCGCTTAAGCGGATCATTTGGCGTTTCGGATTAGGCAATTCCAAACCCATGCAGGTTTTGCCGGGGATGGTTTCCACCACGCGGATTGAAGCCACACCAAGCGAGCGCGCCAAGTCTTTTTCGAGGTTCAAAACGGCACTGCCGCGCACGCCGACATCAGGCTCGATTTCGTAGCGCGTAATGACCGGGCCGGAATAGGAATCCATCACTTTGACTTTAACTTTGAACTCGGCCAGTTTTTCTTCGATGGTAATGCTGTTTTCCAACAACTGTTCTTCAGTTTGCGATGCGCTTGGGTCAAATTGCGGCGGCAGAAGCAGGGCGGTAGTCGGCAGGCGTGCATCGGTAAGTGTTGCCGAAGTCGGAAGAACTACGCTTGGCGTACTCTCTTGAACGTTTGGTTCTACGGTTTGAACAAGCGTTTCAACGACTGTCTGTGTATATTCAGATGGCCTTGCGATTGTTTCAACAGATTCAATGGGTTCAATGGTTTCAACCGTTTGAATAGCTTCTGTGTCCGGTTGTACAGGAGCTTCCGGCTCACTATCGAATTCCGCTTCTTCGACGGCAGATTCGCTGATTAAATAATCGCGTATGCTGCGTTCAGGCTGGTTGCTGACATGCGCATTGACTTGTGCATTAAAAATCGGTACTTGGATTTTATGTTCAAAAGTAGGCGGCTCAGGGATATCAATCGGCGCAATCGAGGTTTGGAAAACAGGCGGCTCGGGAATATCGGTTTTAGCCATAGGGACAACCGGTACGGCAGGGGGCTCGACTACGGTTGCGTTTGGTGCGGCAGGTCGGGAGATATAAGGGGATTTTTTAACAGGCGCAGCCGGTTTCGGACGGGACGGCGTTGCCGGTGCGGCAGGTCGTGGTGCAACAGCTTTCGTGGCAGCTTGTTTACGCGCCCATCTTTCGGCGGCCGCTTCGGTATAGCGAACTTGACGGCGCAAGCTGGCAGGACGGCTGATTTGTCCCAAGTTGGCCAAAATTTCGTCATTTTCGATGGTGCGCGGAGAGTAGCCGCGTAATGGGGCGACGGCCTCGGCCAGTTTGTGGCGGGCGGCGGTGCGGCGGGCAAGGTTGTTGTGAATATCTTCCGCTTGGATTTCAGAAGGGAATGCCTGCATGGAAGTATAGGGGAGGATGGCTTCTTTTTCGGCAGTTCTTAAGGCCGTCTGAACGGTTTCGATATGCGGCGCATTGGCTTCTGCCACGCGGATATTATTGGCACGCGCCAAGGCACGTTCGCGTGTGCGGCGCAAGATGGGGTCGTTGTAGTCGATGATTTCCATGCCGGTCATCGGCAGGGATGAAGCACGCAACAATGGAGTTTCGACTTCGTCTTTGTAAATCGGCGCATTTTTTTCGGCCAAATGCTCGTTCCATTCTTCAACCGCAGCTTCGTGCAGGGAACGGGTGGCTTCTTCTAATGTGATTTCTTCAAAATTGCTGTTTTGCACCAAAGACGGGCTGTATTCGGGCGTTTCCATCTGTGCAAACGGCGTTATTTTAGGAATACGTTCCGGTTTGGCAGATTTGCGGGTTTTAGGTGCAACTTTGATTTCTTCTTCGGTAGCTGTGATGTGTTCCAGCTCTTCGGTAAACGGTTCTGCTGCGTGCTCTTCGTTTGTTTCGGCGCGTTTCATTTTATTGTGTTCGAGCACGGAAAGCAGGCGGATGCGGGCAATTTTATGGTTGTCGGCAGTGCGCTTGTTCATGCTGAACAAACGTTTCAGGCTGTCCAGTTGGTCGAAAAAACCGACCGGGCTGTCTTCTTCGTTTATTTCTTGTTCGTCGCCACTGAGTCGGGCCAATTCATGGCGCCACTTTTGCTCTTGTTTCTGGCGCCACCAGAACAAGCCGGCTATGACAGCCAGCAGAATTAAAGCCAATATTGTCCAAAGCATGCGTCCATCCCCTTAATTAAACGGCAAAGTCCGTTATTCTAACGCTTTTTTCGGGTAAACAAAACCAGCCGAAACAAGCTTTAACGGCAAAGGCAAACAGGATTGTCAAAGCTGTGGCTTGAGACGCGTATAATAGGCCGTCTGAACATTTTGCGGATGAGATGATGATTTTTCAAAACGGATGGTTTCCCGTTGGTGTCGTGATGGCGGCATGGCCTGTGTTGCTGGTGATTTTTGCTTTGTGTGCAAAGCAGGCATGGGTGTCAGTATCGCAGCATCGTTCCGCATTCTTGGTGGCTGCCGTGATGTTGCCGCTGGCTTGGAGTTTGAATGCTTCCCCGGAAAGCGGACAACTGGCCGGCATGAGCTATCATCTGCTTGCTTTAAACCTGACGGCTTTAATGCTGGGCACCTCTGCTACATTCTGCCTTGGCGTTTTACTGTTTTTTCCATATTTGTGGCTTTGGGGCAATTGGCATATGTTTCCCATCAACGCCTTGTCCGTATTGCTTCCGCCTTTGTTGGTGAACTTGGGTTTCCGCCATTGGGTATCGCGTTTGCCTGCCAATATCTTTATCTTTATTTTTCTGAATGGTTTTTGGGCTGCGGCGGTCGGAATGGTGTTTACCGGTGTGGTTTTGGTCGGTTTGTTGGACTGGGCGGATGTGTTTGATACGGCGGTATTGTGGAAAACTGCTTTTCCTGTTTTCTTCTTAATCGCTTGGGCAGAGGCATTTTTGAGCGGTATTTCAACAGCTATTTTTATCGCGCTCAAGCCGCAATGGATTTGTACTTTCGATGACGACAGGTATTTGAAATCCGCGCCTAAGATTTGGCAGTAAGACATGAAGGCATCCTTGCTTGGTTTTCAGACGGCCTAATGACCGGATTGTCTGTTTTTTGAATTGAATGTTTAACTTATTATGTTTGCTTATATTTTTCCCATTGTTTGCGGTGCCGCTATTGGGGCTGTATTGCGTTGGCTGTTTGGCTTGGTGCTGGTGTCTTCTGCGCCTTTTCCTATCGGTACATTGGCGGCAAACTGGCTGGGTGCGCTGCTGATCGGTGTATTGGCGGAACTTTTAACTGATCCGCAATGGCGTTTGCTTTGGATTACCGGCTTTCTCGGCAGCTTGACCACATTTTCAGGTTTTTCAGTGGAAATGGTGGGTTTGATGCAGGCGCAACGTTGGGGCGTAGCTTTGATGGCAACCTGTCTGCATGTTTTCGGTTCGTTTGGTTTGACGGCGCTGGGGATTAAATTGGCGCAGATTTGGAAGTAAGCAAAAACAACAGGGTGCAAAATTGCACCCTGTTGTTTTTTATAGGCATTTAATCAATGCCAATAGGTAAACAGACGGTTTCTTGACAATAGGTTTTGCCGGACTCGCTTAAGTGTGCCGGTTTGTAGGCGGCAAAGGTGTAGGTCAGGTCTGCGCGGAATGTGTCGGGATCGGCTTCGGCGGTGTCGCAGTTGAGGCCGGTGGGAATATCGAGGGCGACTTTCAGGCCGTCTGAATGATTGAGTCGGCGGCAGAGGGCGGCGATTTCGGTTGGAAGCGCACCGCTGAAGCCTGTGCCGAATATGCCTTCGATAATGATGTCGTAACCTTTTTTCAGACGGCCTTCCAGTTCTTGTGCGGATATCAATTCAATATGGGGCAAACCGTTGAGGCATTCGCGATTGGTTTGAGCCAAGGGGGAGAGATTTTCTCCGAGTGCAAACAGAATGTCGATGTGCCAACCTTGCGCCTGCATATATCTTGCCATGACTAGGCCGTCGCCGCCGTTGTTGCCTTTGCCGCAAACGATCAGGGCGCGTCCGGCTTGAGGATGACGTTGCATGAGGTCTCGGGCGGCAGAGCTGCCGGCGTTTTCCATCAGTTGGTCGAAGCTTGTGCCTTTATCGACGGCTGCTTGTTCGCGTTCGCGCATCTGGGCGGCAGTATAGACTTTCATGATCGGCTCTCTTTGCAGGAAGTTATTTGTCGGCGGTATTCATCAGGCGCAAGGCTTTCAGACGGCCTATTTCTTTTTGATATTCCACCAGTCCGATAAATGTGCCGTCTCGGCTGTACACACGGATGGGCTGCTCGGCGGAAATATCTTCGGTAAACTGGGGGCGTTGGCCGTGTTTGAGCATGGTAACGGCGTAGTCGTTTAACTCCAGTTTGGGGAAATGTTGCACCAAGACATCGCAAGGCAGCAACAAGGCATCGCGTTCGGCTTCGTCCAATTCTGCCAAAGCTTCGAGCGTGTGGCTTTGGGCAATGGTAAATCCGGCGGTTTCGGTACGGCGCAGGGCGGTCAGGTGGGCGAATGTGCCGATGTGTTTGGCGATGTCTTCGCTGAGTGTGCGGATGTAAGTGCCCTTGCTACAACGTACGTCTATCACGGCTTTGGGCGCATCAAATTCAGTAATATCAATGGAGTAAATAGTGATGTCGCGCGCTTTGCGTTCGATAACGATGCCTTTGCGTGCGTATTCGTACAGCGGTTTGCCTTCGTGCTTGAGGGCGGAAAACATGGGAGGCACTTGGCGGATATCGCCCGTTAAGGCTTGGCAGGCCGTCTGAAATTCGGACAATGAAATATCGGCGCGTGCGGTGGCAACGATTTCACCTTCTGCATCGCCCGTACTGCTGGCTTCGCCCAGTTTCAGCGTGGCCGTATAGGCTTTGTCTGCATCAATCAGATATTGGGCAAACTTGGTCGCTTCGCCGAAACAAACAGGCAAAAGCCCTGTGGCCAAAGGATCGAGTACGCCGGTATGCCCGGCTTTTCCGGCACGGAACAAGCGTCGCGCTTTTTGCAGGGCTGTGTTGCTGGAAAGGCCTTCAGGTTTGTCGAGAAGAAGAACGCCGTTGATCGAGCGTTTGGTGGGTTTATTGGTCATATTAATTAGGGAATATTAATGTTCAGGCCGTCTGAAAGGGTTCAGACGGCCTGCGTGTTTTAATCAATCAGTCTTCAACCGATTTTTCCGCCGCCACTTGGTCGATCAGGCTGGAAATGCTCATGCCGCGTTCGAGTGATTCGTCGTATTTGAAGTGCAGCTCGGGCGTTTTGAAGAGTTTGATGCGTTTGGCCAATTCACTGCGCAAATGGCCTTTGGCGTGTTCCAAAGCTTCTTCAGTAATGTCGCGTGTGCTGTCGTTGAGGACGGTATAGAACACGGTGGCGTGGCTGTAGTCGCGGGTGACTTCGACTTCGTTGATGGTGATGAAACCGGCACGCGGGTCTTTCAGGCCGGTGCGGACGAGTTCGGCAAGCTCGCGCATGATTTGTTCTTTGACACGGTCTTGGCGGGCGTAGCCGCGTTGGGGTTTTCTCATGGTTTTCCTTGATGTATGGCAGGCTGTCGTTTTCAGACGGCCTGCGGTTTGGATTTTGAAAAGCTGTCTATTATAACGGAGCGCAGTTTATTGTGCTTGAACCGAGAAAGGCATATCGATTTTTTGCCATTGCGCGCTTTCGTAGTCCAGCGCATCGGCGATAAGGGGGTGTTGCTCCAACCATTGGGCGTTGATGCGCAAGATGAAGCTGTGGTTGTTTTCATCGACGCGAAGCTGGGTTTGCGGCGGCAAATCAAGCGGCAGGCGCGAACGGCAGAAGAGGGCGGCCAGGCGCAGGGACAATACGGCACACCACATGATTTCGTTGTTGCCGATAATGTCCGCCATTTTCTTGAGGTCGCCGCGATGGCCGATAACCAGTTGCGCCAAAATGGTTTGCTCTTTGCGTGAGAAGCCCGGCATATCGGCGTTTTCAAGAATGTAGGCGGAGTGTTTGTGATAACCGGTATGGGCAATATCCAAGCCGATTTCATGCAAACGACCTGCGCGGCTGAGGTATTGGTTCCACAGGGCAAGTTCTTGAACGGTTACGTTTTTGGCGTGGCACAGGCTGTTCATGAAGGCTTGCGCGGTATCGGCAACGCGTTTGGCTTGGTTGAGGCTGACGTGGTAGCGTTTTTGGAACTCTGCCGTTGTCTGTTCGCGCATATCGACATTGAGGCTGCGGCCGATTAAGTCGTAGAACACACCGTCGCGGAGTGCGGCCTCGGTAACGGTCATTTTGGTCAGCGAGAGTTCTTCAAAAGCCGCCATCATCACGGCCAATCCGCCCGCAAAAACTTCAATGCGTTCGGGTTTGAGGTTTTCAAATTTGGCTTTTTTAACCGAACCGGCTTCGATAATCCTATCGGCAAGATAACGCATGCCTTGGGCGGTAATGTCGGCTTCTTGTGGCAATTCGACCGCCAAAACGTCGCGTATGGATTTTGCCGAACCGGAGGTGCCGATGGCGAAATCCCAACCGGTACGCTTCATCATTTTGCTGATGCGCTGGATTTCGATACGCGCGGCGGAAACGGCGGCTTGGAAATCTTTGGCGGTCACTTTGTTTTGGAAGAAGCGCATGCTGTACGTTACGCAGCCCAAAGGCAGGCTTTCTGTGGTCAGCGGTTGCAAATCCGAGCCGATGACAAATTCGGTCGAGCCGCCGCCAATGTCGATAACCAGCATTTTATCGCCTTTGGGCGGCAGGGTATGTACTACGCCGGTGTAAATCAGACGCGCTTCTTCACGGCCGGCGATGACTTCGATGGGAAAACCCAGCGCCGCTTCGGCACGGGGCAGGAATTGGGCGATGTTTTTGGCGACGCGGAAAGTGTTGGTGGCCACCACGCGCACGTTTTCGGGTTGGAATCCGCGCAGGCGTTCGCCAAATTTCGCCAAACATTCCAAGGCTTGTTCTTGAGAGGCTTCGCTCAGGTTTTTTTGTTCGTCCAAGCCGGCGGCAAAGCGAACCATTTGTTTGAACGAGTCGATGACTTTCAGCTGGCCGTTGTTGTTTTCACAAATTTGCAAGCGGAAACTGTTGGAACCCAAGTCGACGGAGGCTAAAACGTTGGCGGGAGTGGTGGTCATAAAAAATACCGGTTGATTCGAAAAACCTAAATGTTACTTGAGGCGGTATTACTTGACAATAAAAGGTATACAGCTCTTTGATTCTGCTCATAGATGTATTTTATAATGCTGACTTTAAGCAAGTATATCAAAGGCCGTCTGAACTTTTCAGACGGCCTAAAAAGAGAAAACACATGAAATCGGAAAACCAAGATTCCTTATTTTTATCGCGCCGCCGCCTGTTGCAAGTCGGCGGAGCCATGCTTTTGACGCCTGCGACCGCATGGGCGGGGGCTCAACGTGAAGAAACGCTGGCCGATGATGTGGCTTCCGTGATGCGCAGCTCGATTAATAGCGCCAGCCCAGCGCGGCTGGTGTTTGCCGATTCGAGGGAAGGGGAACGTTGGTTGACAGCGATGTCTTCCCGATTGGCACGTTTCATTCCCGATGAGGGCGAGCGCCGCCGCCTGTTGGTTAATATTCAATATGAAAGCAGTCGTGCCGGACTCAATACTCAAGTGATTTTGGGCTTGATTGAAGTGGAAAGCGCGTTTCGCCAATATGCCATCAGCGGCGTGGGCGCGCGCGGTTTGATGCAGGTGATGCCGTTTTGGAAAAACTATATCGGCAATCCGTCGCACAACCTTTTCGATATCCGCACCAATCTGCGCTATGGTTGCACCATTCTTCGCCATTACAATAATATCGAAAAAGGCAATATTGTCCGCGCTTTGGCAAGGTTTAACGGCAGTTTGGGCAGTAATAAATATCCGAATGCCGTGTTAGGCGCGTGGCGAAATAGATGGCAGTGGGGTTGATTCGGGATAAATGGAATAGGGCAGATCTTGTGTGACATTGTTTTTTGTTGAAACCGTTTTATACCGATGAAGCAGGTTTGCGATAAATGGCTTGCGATTTGACCCCATGCAATTCCTTTGAATCCTGTATAATCAGAGAATCTGTTAATTCACACTTTCAGACGGCCTTTCGCAAACTTAAGGCCGTCTGAAACATTATTTATGGCAAGAGATAACCGCATTCAAATGTTTCCGCACGAGTGGCGTGCCAGTACCACACTTTCCGGTGTTTACGCACTGCGTATGTTAGGGATGTTTTTGGTATTGCCTGTTTTGGCGATGTATGCCGCTTCGTTGCCCGGCGCAGAAAACAATAAAGCGCTGGTCGGTATGGCGATGGGTATTTACGGGCTGACACAGGCTTTGCTGCAGCTGCCTTTGGGTATGGCTTCCGACAAGTTCGGTCGTAAAAAAGTGATTTATGCCGGCTTGATTGTGTTTGCGGCAGGTAGTTTTTTGGCCGCAGTTGCCGATAGCCTGCAGATGTTGGTTGCCGCGCGTGCCATTCAAGGTGCGGGTGCCGTCAGTGCGGCGGTAACGGCTTTGCTGGCGGACTTGACCCGTAACGAAGTGCGGACGCGTGCGATGGCGATGATCGGCCTGAGTATCGGCTTGACCTTCTCCGTCAGCCTAGTGCTGGCCCCGATGATTGCCAGCTTTATCGGCGTATCCGGCCTGTTTGCGCTGACCGGTATTCTGACTGTAATCAGTATTGGCGTGGTTGCCTGGATGACGCCTGATCCGGAAGTGTCAAAAATGCATGAAGACACGCAGGCTCAGCCTTCGCGTATGGGCGAAGTATTGAAAAACCGCCAACTGCTCAATCTTGACTTCGGTATTTTTGCCTTGCATGCGGCGCAAATGGCTTTATTTACCGCATTGCCGTTTGCCATGACGCAGTTGGGTTTGGAAAAAATCCATCACTGGCAAGTCTATCTGCCGTCGACCATTACCGGCCTGATTATTATGGTGCCGCTGATTATCGTCGGCGAAACGCGTAACAAGCTCAAACAAGTGTTCATCCTGGGCATCGTCTGCATTGCCGCAGCGCAAATCGGTTTGCTGTTTGGAATGCACTCGGTATGGTTGATTACCGCTTATCTGATTGTTTACTTTATTGGTTTCAATGTATTGGAAGCCAGCCTGCCGTCTATGGTGTCGAAAATTGCTCCGTCCGATTTGAAAGGAACGGCGATGGGCGTATATAACACCATGCAGTCGGTCGGCTTGTTTGTCGGCGGCGCAACCGGTGGTTTATTATTCCAAAAATACGGTTTTGCAGGCGTATTTGCCTTTTGTAGCGTATTGATGTTGCTGTGGCTGGTATTGGCGGTCATTTCGCCGGCACCGAAACCTGTCAAAAACCTCAGCTATCCGCTTAACGCCGAATGGCAACAAAATCCGGATTTGCTCTACCAAAAATTGACCGAAATTGAAGGCGTTGAAAGCATCAGCTTTAGCGCAGACAAACAAACCATTTATATCAAGGCCTTGCAAAAAGGATTCGACCAAGAGGCCGCCGAAAAAATTATCACAGGAGTGTAAAATGTCATTGAATAAAGTTATCCTCATCGGCCGCCTCGGCCGCGATCCCGAAGTCCGCTATATGCCCAACGGCGAGGCCGTCTGTAACTTCAGCGTTGCCACTAGTGAAACGTGGAACGACCGCAACGGCCAACGCGTAGAACGTACCGAATGGCACAACATCACCATGTACCGCAAACTCGCCGAAATCGCCGGTCAATACCTGCGTAAAGGCAGCCAAGTGTATTTGGAAGGCCGTATCCAAAGCCGTAAATACCAAGGCAAAGACGGCATCGAGCGCACCGCTTACGACATCATCGCCAACGAAATGAAAATGCTCGGCGGCCGTAACGACAACAGCGGCGGCGCACCATACGATGACGGCTATAATCAAGGCGGTCATTCAAGCCAAAGCAGCTACCAACAAGCGCCACAACAGCAATACCAATCTGCCCCGGCTCAAGAACCCCCAGCCGCCCCAGCCCGTCGTCCTGCCCCGGCACAACCGACCGCTCCGGTTGATGATATCGACGACGATATTCCGTTCTAATTATTGAGCAAATAAAAAGGCCGTCTGAAAAATATACTTTCAGACGGCCTTTTAAATGATTTAAAAGAAAATCCTACATTTGCACCGAGCCGCTGACGGTCAGGCTGATCTCTTCCGAACCGGGGGAGGCAGGTATGCCATCTTCTATTCCTGCCGCTATCTCTGCGGCGGGGATTGCACGCAGTATTTTGGCGTGTGCAAAGTCGCCGCCGACTTGGCGGTTGCCGATATGGCCCAGGTTGAGTTTAACGATTTTGTAGCTGGAGAAGCCGAGCGTTTGGGCGAGATTTTGGGCGCGGTCTTTGAAGCGCAGGATGACGGCCTTGCTCAGTTGGTCGACGGTTTCTTCGCGTTTTTCTTTGGATACGGAAAATGAGGAGCTTTCCAAAACGGCGATATTGATGCTGTCGGCAATCAAGCGGTTGAGTGCTTCAAAGTCTTTGCTTTCTACTTTGAAGTAGGCGTGTTCTTCCCAGCCGGTTTGGGTGCGTTTGCCGTTGGTGTATTGATAGCGCGGGGATGCGTTGCGCTCCATCAGCTCGGCTTTAAATTTGCTGTTTTGGGAGATTTTGTTGAACTGGTTGAATTTCTTCATGAAGGCTTGGTTGACGGCTTGACGGTCTTTGCCTTCTGCGTTGATGTTGAAATGCGCGGTCATGGTATCTCGCGGCACTTCCATATTCGCAGATTCGGAAAATTCAACGATGTTGTAGTTGAGGCTTTCTGCTGCAACGGGCAGGGAGGTGGCTAGCAGTAGGGCGGTAAGGGCTGGGCGGAGCATTTTGGTTTTCCTTGTAATGCGGATTTTAAAAAAGTAATTTAGCATGCAAGATGGAAAGTTGGCTTTGGCAAGCGTAAGGATTTGTATGGGTTGAGGCCGTCCGAAAAGAAGTTACTTTGTATCCATCAAGCCGACTTCATGGGGATTGAGGCGGGCTTTTTCTTCTTGGCCTAAGCCGACCAATTTCCGCAAGCGGGTCATGTAGGCATTGACGTCAAGGCCTCGTCCGTAGCGTTGTGCTTCCCAGATGGTTTCTGCCAAGGCTTCCATCATATCGTGTTCGGCTTTGACCCAGTCGCCATTGTAACGGGCGCAAAGTTGTTGGTGGATGGCACGGATGCCCGGGGGCTGGTCGATGGCGCTTTGTTCTTGTAGGGAAAGGTGTAGCGACATGTGCAGGAATGGGTTGCTTTCGCCGTTTTCGGGCAACCATTCTTTATCTAAATATTGTTCGATGTCTTCAAGATAGTGTCCGTATTCGGGATGGGCTTCGATAATGCGCAAAGCTTTTTGTTGCAGGCCGTCCAATTGGAGCGGTGCGAGCCTGTGTTGCCAGATATGGGCAAAGAATCGGCGGACATCGTGGGTGTTTACGTCATACATGATGGGTGTGATTTGATTTTGGGATATGTGATTATATAGCGATTGCGATAAAAAAGGCCGTCTGAAACATATGTTTTCAGACGGCCTTTGTTTTGCAGGGTTTAGCGGCGGTCGATGATTCGGTAATACACTTCGCCGTCTTGGACATAGCCTAATTCGACGCGGGCAATTTCGGCAATGGCCTCTTGTCCGTGTGCCAAGTCTTCAACTTCCGCATTGAGGAAATTGTTGCGCAAAGTGAGCGTTTGGTTTTTTTCCTCCTGACGGACGAGCTGCTCCTGCAATTCTTCCGTATGCCCGACGCTGCCTTTACCGAACCAAAGGCTGTACTGACAGCACAAAAGCGCGAAGGTTAAAACAAAAGTCACCCACTTCATATAATCAATATCCTATATTCTGCTTATTTGCCCAGTTGGTAGAATGCGGCTTTACCAGGGTAGTAAGCGGCTTCAGCCAATTCTTCTTCAATGCGCAACAATTGGTTGTATTTCGCCATGCGGTCAGAGCGGGACAGGGAGCCGGTTTTGATTTGCATACAGTTGGTGGCGACTGCCAAGTCGGCAATGGTGCTGTCTTCGGTTTCGCCGGAACGGTGGCTCATTACGCTGGTGTAGCGGTTGCGTTTGGCCAAATCAACGGCTTTCAAGGTTTCGCTCAAAGTACCGATTTGGTTTACTTTAACCAGCAATGCGTTTGCCACGCCTTTTTCGATGCCTTCAGCCAGGATTTTTGGATTGGTTACGAACAAGTCGTCGCCGACCAATTGAACTTTGCCGCCCAATTTTTCGGTCAGCAGTTTCCAGCCTTCCCAGTCGTTTTCATCCATGCCGTCTTCGATGGAAATGATTGGGAATTCGTTAACCAGGCCTTCCAAGTATTCGGCAAATTCTGCGCTGGTGTAAGAGCGGCCTTCGGCTTCCAGATGGTATTGGCCGTCTTTGTAGAACTCGCTGGATGCGCAGTCCAGAGCAAACAATACGTCTTCGCCTGCTTTGTAGCCTGCGGCTTCGGTTGCTTCAACGATCAGTTGCAGCGCTTCTTTGTGGCTGTTCAGGTTAGGTGCGAAACCGCCTTCGTCGCCCACGGTAGTTGGGAAGCCTTTGCTGTCACACAGTTTTTTCAGTGCGTGGAAAATTTCGGCGCCGCAACGCAGAGCTTCGCGGAAAGATTTTGCGCCGACAGGCATAATCATGAATTCTTGGATGTTCAGGCTGTTGTTGGCATGTTCGCCGCCGTTGATAACGTTCATCATCGGAACAGGCAGAGCCATTGGGCCTGCGCCGCCCAAGTAACGATACAGAGGCAGGCCTGCATCTTCAGCGGCTGCGCGTGCTACGGCCATAGAAACGGCCAAAGTGGCGTTGGCACCCAAGTTGCCTTTGTTTTCCGTACCGTCCAATTCGATCATGATTTGGTCGATATAAGATTGTTCGTTGGCATCGATACCGATGAGGGCTTGCGCGATTTGGTTGTTGACGTGGTCAACGGCTTTCAATACGCCTTTGCCCAAGTAACGGGATTTGTCGCCGTCACGCAGTTCCAAAGCTTCTTTTTGGCCGGTTGATGCGCCGCTTGGTACGGCTGCGCGTCCCATGACGCCGGATTCCAACAATACGTCACACTCTATGGTAGGGTTGCCGCGGGAGTCCAAAATTTCGCGTGCAAAAATATCAACAATTGCGCTCATGAATATCTCCAAATAGGATGGTAAAAGAAAAGTAGCTTTGTTACGTTTCAGACGGCCTTGAGGATGATTGCCGAAGTCTGATGAATGCAGACATTATACCGTCTTTGCCGAGCATGGTATCGGAGTCGGTATGAAACCGATTGTAAGTTTGTTTCACGTCAATATCGCTCAAACAAACATAAGCTGTATAGTGTAACATTTTTTACCCTTTTAAGGGTAAAAAGCTGATTAAATAAGGCATAAGGCCGTCTGAAAACCAGATTAGCCTTCGCCCAAAATCATTGAGCCTACGCCGTCATCGGTCAGCACTTCCAAAAGCAGGGCGTTGGGAACGCGACCGTCTATGATATGCGTGGCTTTGACGCCGCTTTTGGCAGCTTCGACGGCAGAGGCAATTTTAGGCAGCATACCGCCGTACAGCGTACCGTCTTCAATCAGTTCGTCAATACGGCTTGGCGTCAGGGTGGTCAATAATTTGCCTTCTTTATCCAGTACGCCGGGGATATTGGTCATCATCAGCAGTTTTTCAGCTTGAAGTTTTTCCGCCAGTTTGCCGGCAACCAAGTCGGCATTGATGTTGAACGCTTCGCCGTTTTGACCTACGCCGATGGGTGCGATGACAGGAATGCAGCCGCGTTCGACCAAGCCTTCCACCAAACGGGTATCGATGTCGGCCACTGTGCCGACTTGGCCGATGTCCACGCCTTTTTGTTCTGGCGTGTCGATCAGGAGTTTTTCTGCTTTGATGAAGTGGTTGTCGCGGCCGGTAATGCCGACGGCGCGACCGCCGAAGGTGGTAATCATGGAAACGATTTCTTTATTGACGTGTCCGCCCAAAACCATTTCGACAATGTCCATGGTTTCGCTGTCGGTCACGCGCATGCCTTGAACAAATTCTCCTTTTTTGCCGACTTTTTCCAACATTTCATTGATTTGCGGGCCGCCGCCGTGAACGATGACGGGATGCAGGCCGATTAGTTTGAGCAGGACGACATCGCGTGCGAAACCCTCTTTTAAAGCAGGTTCGGTCATGGCGTTGCCGCCGTATTTGATGACGATGATGGAGCCGGAAAAACGGCGGATATA
>ERZ773049.793-NODE-793-length-18949-cov-12.820684_pt1 | contig 18949 bp, 18 predicted proteins | sample MGYA00580633_ERZ773049 | MGnify/ENA primary metagenome ERZ773049 (study PRJEB29015, sample SAMEA2737991) | human oral metagenome | biome: human oral; feature: human-associated habitat; material: dental | place: China | collected 2066 ... | reverse complement strand
CACAAGGAGCGTTAATCAATGTGAGAAATTCCTTTCAGCGTGCTGGAATCATTTTTGGCTAGTGTGAATTGATAACCGACAATTCACGAACGGTCTTACGAAGGCTTTAGTATAGCACTATTTTTGAGGACTCGCCATTCACAGGCGCTTAAATCCTAGTTCAATAAGCTTCGTAAAGATGAAATTTGCTCACTCACACTTTTACTCGACTTTTTCTTTAAATTCTTTGTGCTTTTCGTATTCTTCTTGCTATCAAAATTTTCAATATGTTGGCAATTTGGATAAGCAGAACACCCAAAAAAAGCCCCATTTTTACCATTTCTTTTAATCATTGGCGCACCGCACTTAGGGCATTTACGAATTTCAATATTCCCCAAACTCATTCCCTTTTTAAGGCAATCAGCCATCAAATGCCGCACAAAGACTTCTTGTTTTTGCATAAACACGTCTAGAGAAAGCGTTCTTTCAGCAATTTGATTGAGCGCTTGCTCCCAAAGTGCGGTTAAACCAGGATCTTTTAACATCTGAGGTAAATTATCAATTAGCGTCATTGCTTCATCTGTCGCTAATAGTGATTTACCTTTCTTTTTCAAGAAACCTTTATCAATCAAACCTTGAATCGTTCCCGCCCGAGTGGCTTCTGTACCAAGCCCTTCAGTTTCTCGTAAGCGTTGTTTTAAACGCTCATCAGTTACAAAGCGAGCTGCATTTTTCATTGCGGTGAGTAATGTGCCTTCCGTGAAGTGATTAGGTGGTGATGTTTGTAAGGTTTTTATTTCTGAATCTGAAATCTGACAGATTTGTCCTTGCTTTAACGTCGGCAAGGCTTGAGGTGCGTCATCATCTTCATCAAGTGATTTGCCAAATAGAATTTTCCAACCTGGAGCAATAAGCACATTCCCACGTGCACTTAATATATGTTGACCGCACTTCAAAATAATTTGTGTTTTATCTGTTTCAGAAACAGGTAAGAATTGAGCTAAATAACGACGACGTATGAGATCATAGAGCTTTAATTCTTCATCAGACATTTTGCTAATATCAGCTTTAATCATAGTCGGAATAATGCCATGGTGAGCAGTAATTTTTTTATCATTCCAAACTCGTGATTTTTGATTAAGGTTTAACATACCTGCAAGGGGTTGTAATCGATTATCGGATTGCAACAAACATTGGATAATTTGAGGCGCTTCTGCAAACTGAGACTCCGGTAAATAACCACAATCTGTTCTAGGATAGGTTGTCGCTTTGTGAGTCTCATAAAGTGATTGAGCTATATCCAATACTCTTTGCGCACCCAGTCCATAAAGGCGGTTAGCTTCTGATTGTAAGTCACTTAATGCAAAGCAAAGTGGGGCATTTTGTCTTTCACGTTTAGTTTCAACCGATTCCACTTTCGCTTGGCCCAATTGACGAATTTGCTGATTTGCTGCTTGTATAACTTGGGCAGACAAACAAAGTCCATCAGGATCGCAATATTGCTCCGGAATAACGTATTGCGTAGCAAAATGCTGATTTCCATCAGAAAGCATTACTTGCAAAGCAAAATGTTGCTTAGGAATGAAGTTTTTTATCTCACGGTCACGATTAACAACCAGGCTTAATGTTGGAGTTTGTACCCGACCAACACTTAAAGGTTTCCCTTGATACCCTTGTTGTTGCGCTAATAAGGTATAGAGACGAGAGAAATTCATACCAATAAGCCAATCAGCTCGACTACGTGCAAGCCCCGCATAGTAAAGAGGTAGTGTTTCCTCATTATCTTTAAGCGCACCCAAGGCTTTACGAATACTGGCATCATCTAGTGCAGACAACCAAAGGCGTTTTATTTGCCCTTGAAATCCTGCCAAATCCAGCAATTCTCTTGCTATAGTTTCGCCCTCTCTATCAATATCGGTTGCAATGACAACAAGTTTAGCTTGTTTGATAAGTTTCATGACGACGTTGAACTGCTTTTTTGTTTCTTTTTTAGGTGAAAGTCCCCATTTACCCGGGATAATTGGCAAGGTCTCAAATGCCCACTTTTTAAAGGCAGGATCATATTCTTCAGGATTAAATTGCTCTACTAGATGACCAATTCCCCAGGTAACGGTAAGCTGACCGTCAGGTGTTGATAAACAACCCTCACCACGCTTTGTAGCACCTAATACTTTTGCAATATCATTGCCTTGTGATGGTTTTTCGCATAAAAATAATTTCATGATGTTTTCTCTCATTGATATTTGAGAGATATTTTCGATGTAATAAGATAAACCACAATTAGGAATTCTTTTTAAATTGAGGAGTAAATCATGATAAAACTGACCCCTTCATCAATTGGTGTGATGGTTGATACGCTTAGATATTCAGGTCGAGATAGATATATTATTTTTAGAATGAAAACGAGAGAGCAGAAAGTCGTGTATATGCGTTATCCACAGCATTTTGAAAATATAGCTAATCAAGAGAACATGATTGTCATCGTAGATGCTCAAAAGTTTCTTTCTTTATGGCAGCGATCACCGTATGAGGTAGATAAAAATACATGTGCGGGCGATGAGTCAACATGGAGAAAAGATTATAAGTTTCATCATGCTGAAAATGGATTTGCTAAAAGTATGGATTCTCCAGTTCCACTTGCAGATGTTAATGTTCATATTAAAGATGGAGAAATAAGCTGTAGTCTTAATGATGGTATGACAAGAACGCTTTGGTTGCTTGCAAATGGAGTAAAGGAGTTTCCTATTTTGGTTAGAAACCATAAAGAGAAAGCTAAAATTCTGTCAAAGTATGCAAGCCCATTATCTTCACTTCATTTTGAGCCACTTAATTTATTTTTTGCAATTACAGGAGAAAAATACCCCTTGTAGCCAAGGGGTAAACGTTTGAGATATTAAACAATATGAGGAAAAGGAAAAGTTTGGATGGATCTCAAAAAACAAATTTGTTTCGTTATCTATCATACAAAATAATCGTTATTATCGGTATCGAAATTTAAAAATACCTGAAATAAAAAAAGCCCCACTAAGGTTGGGGCAAAGGAGAATGAGGTATTGATTACCTACACTATGTTTATGTTGTCGTATTATTTAATTGCTTTTATCACTTCTGATTTAACAAATTGAGCAAAATCAGATTCATTTGAGGATGCAATCCAGGAAATTCTAACCTTGCCATCCTCTTTTGCAAGCGTTATGTCAATTTTTCGACCGCCAACATAGCTATTTGCCATGTGATAATAGACCCCAGGAGTCGCTTCATGAGCATGTCCTTCTTCATCTAAAAGCGATTCGTAACGTTGACGCTCATACCCGGATAGCCCACTTAATGCTTCCTCCCGTGTTTTGAATTTTAAATTACGTTTAATTTTTACGTAAAGAGAGTCAATATTTTTAGATGATGTAATTGAATCCTCTACGTTATAGCGATGAGAGCGAGAACTTTGAGTGTAAGCCACACCGGAAGAACTAGAGGAACTATTCCCCCCGCCAAGAACACTGCTGAGCTGACCTGCAACATTACCAACCGCATCATTTAATGAGTTTAATTCAGCACAACCACTTAAAGCAGCGACTGCAGATAAAACAAAAATTATTTTTTTCATCACGATTAACCTTAATTATATTGAGTTCAGAATGGTATTGAATCATCAAAAGCATTTACCGATGCATCTTGTTGTGGCATTGGCTGAGGATTATTTGCACCATCTGCACTTTGAGGGCGAGTACCTAACATTTGCATTACATCACCTTGGATTTCCGTGGTATAACGATCTTGCCCGTTTTGATCTTGCCATTTACGAGTACGCAAGCGTCCTTCAATATAAACTTGAGCTCCTTTCTTGAGATATTGGCCGCAAATTTCAGCTAATTTGCGATAAAAAACGATTCGATGCCATTCAGTCACTTCACGACGTTCACCGGTGTTTTTATCCGTCCAAGCTTCGCTAGTTGCCACACTGATATTTGCAACAGCTTCACCATTCGGCATGCTTCGCATTTCAGGATCATTACCTAAATGTCCCACGATAATTACTTTATTAATTCCAGCCATATTGATTTCTCCTAAATCACAAATTAACTGTCAAGATTGTGCATTTTTTACATCTAATCCTTAAGGGTAAATTCAGTAAAAAACACAGAGATTTTTTAACACAACCACGAAAGGCAAAGGCTTTTTTTTCGTTAAGGTAAGGGGCTTGTCCCCTTACCTTTAAAAGGCCTTTTAGTGAGCCGATTACAAACTATATAAATTAGCCGATTACAAACTAGAAGATCCAACGTTCACAAATGTGAATGTTATAAATGATCTTCTATCTCTTTAATTTTATCTACCGCACTTGATACCTGTCTCATCATAAAATTTAGTACGGAGACCTGCAGATTAATCAAAATGCGTTCTTTCTCAGCTGAGACAAGTTTTTGTCGTAAGTCTGAAGATAACTGAGGATTATTAAATACCGGATTTAACACAGCATCACCAGTCTTAGAGGCTTGAAAACTGCGCCAGCGTAAAAACGTCCCACCGGATGATGAAGCTTTATCTCGGATCATGTGAATAGGTAATACACTAAGTTCACTTTTACGAACGTTCTGCAACATTTCATTCTGCTGCAACATTAAAGCTTCACGGACTGTAGCAAGGGATTCAGCTAGTAATTCATACTGTTGCACTGAGTCTAACTCACTGAATAACTGTTTCAGCGAGTCATTAAGTGGGGTTGTGCGTCCTAATTGTTTATACATATCAGAAGGAATGAGCACGTTATCCATAATCCCAATCTCCATTATTCAGTTTTATTTGCTGTAATTTGGACTTCAACAGAGCCATTATCATCTGATTCAGCAAGTGATGATTTTTTAATTGTTGGAGCAAATGTTGCACGTGTTGTACCGGAAAGCACGTCAGGCGTTAAGGTATATTTCATACGTTTTACAGCAGCTTGATAGCGAGCGTTATTTTCAAGCGCATCTTGGCGTGTAATACCGGAATTTCGGTAATTCTCAAGCACACCAAATGCACGACGAATTAATTTAGCTCCGGATTCTAGCCAATCATACGCATCATCTTTTGTAAGTAATGCAATATGTGAAGCGGTCATCACTGTACGAGCTAACGAATCAAAATCAGCCAAAAGATACAATAATTGATAACCCAGCTGAGTATTCACAAAAATAGGGTATTGAATCGGAGCAATATTGGCGCAACGCTCAATTTGAAAGTTTTCAGGGATTTTCTCACTGTAGAGATTAACCATTCTCCAGGTCATATCTTGCATCTCTTTACGAAACCCTAATACTTTTTGTTCAAAACGAAGAAGATAATCATCAGCATAAGGATCATCTTGTTCGGCAGCTTGCTGAATTTGACTCAATAGAGATAGAGCATTAGGAATACTGAGAATTGATGATGTAACGACTTCCCCGGCTTCATTTTTAACTAAGTCACGACCATTCCAAAGACGTGTTGCATACTGAGTATGAAGCGTAAATGTAATCTCACTGCGTAACGGCCCAAGCTGTTGGTTGTATGTTGTTGTCATGTTATGTCACCTTTTATCATTTGGTTAAAATTTGCACTTTGTAAAGTCCCTTTACATTGGTTAAATATTGTTCACTGTGCAGTCCCCGCACACTGGTTAATTTTTGTTCACTGTGCAACCCTAGCACAGTGATTAATTTTTGTACTTTGTCCAGCCCCTGGACAGTGATTAAATTTTGTACTTTGTAGAACCCTTCTACACGACACAGTTTGCTTTTATACAGCTTATTCAATTGCAAATTGAAGCTTTAAATTGTCGAATACGATCAGCTCTCGCTTTTCGCTCTTCTTCAGATTGCACTCGCATTGGCTTTATTGCGTTATCTGCTTTTACATTATTAACTAAGCTAGTTTCATCATGTTGTGATAACCGATTTTTTGATGATAATGATTGCGCTTGTGTAGCTAAAAATTGTTCATACAAATACGGTTTAAATTCACCACGATGTGCACGTTGGATTAATGTCACTACATAGCCTTGTGGTTTTTTCACTTCACCTTTTATCACACGCTGTTCAAGCTCAAATAAAATCGCTTTACAGATTCCTAAATCCAGTCCACGCATCGCTTGCATAATTGCTGTTTTTTCCAATGATGAAAACTGAATATTAGTCGGCCAGTCAATTTCATCCGTATTACCAGTACAGTACGTATTTATATAAATACTAGTACCTGTACTGTACTGTGAAAAACCTGAGTTCCCTTTTGGAACTAAGCCTGAAATCAATGACTTATCATTATTTTGGGCGCTGAGTTCCCTTTTGGAACTCTGTTTGATTTTGCTGAGTTCCATTTTGGAACTAAGGTGATTTTTACTGAGTTCCCCTGTTTTTTCACAGAGTTCCTTATTGGAACTTAGTAGGTTTTCTTGAATAAATGTTGATTCTTCTTGCTCTGAAATATCCATTTTTGGACGTTTTTGATAGTCTTGAAGGCGAGCTCGCATCCAGTCAATGTGAGAAATATAATGCCACTGAGTATTATCCGAGAGCAGGTTTTCTACAATATGGTTTGCTACACCTCGCACAAAGTTATCTCGATGCTGAATGGATTTTTCAAGGAGTGCGATGTAATCATGGTTTAATTGAATCGTATCAATGATTGGCATAGGTTCATCATGAAGGATGTAAAAATTACCCAATACTTGACCTTGCTCATTACGTACAGTTTCACAAAGTGTTAGCCAACGAGTTAATCTAAGTAATAACAACGTTTGGCTAACTAGCTTACGCGAGAGTTCTGCTTCATCATAAGGTTTATCTGAAAGTAATTTTGCAAGCACTTCGTATGATGGGAACATGCCTGATTGAAATTCTCTTGCTTTGTATTTTATAAGTTGCCATGCCAATTTTGCTCTTGATGTTAAATAAGGATCAAATAGCAAACGGGTTGGAACTGTTTCATGCTGGTTGCCAAAAAAGAGCAACCCATGCTCTTGTAATTTTGTTTCCATAATTTAATTCTCTCTGAGAATATTTCATTTTTATTGTTGCAATGTGCTTAAACATCTTTACAATAGCCAATGAACTTTCCCAAGTTCCTTACTAACGATATGAATAACGCCCAACTTAACGTAACGCACTAGGTTGGGCGTTATGTTTTTTAAGCTGCATTCCAGCGGCTAACAAGTTTCCAAATTTCAGTTAAATTAATACCGGTTTCTTCCGCAATTAAAATTAACAGCTCTAGTCCTTCTGTTGATTCAATTGTTTGAACATCACCTTTATGCTCTTGCCATAAGTCCCAAATTAATTTTTCTTCCTCTTCGGTTGCAGCTGGCTTACGTCCCATTGGTTCTTGTTTTCCAAGTAGGCTACGACGAGCAGATACTTTTGAAGTGGTTAAGCCGAAGTAGGAATTGAGCATTTGGATGGATGCACCTAACATTAATGCGCGATCAATAAGGCGACGTTCTTGTGACGACATGCGTACTCGAGCCACTAATCGCCAAAATGCATCGTGATTAATTTCAACTTTGGCAAAGGGAGCTTTGGTGTTAGCCAGTTCATAAACTTCCTCTGTGCTGAGTTTTTCAATTTCTTGCAATTCTTGTTTTGAGAAACCATAGTTCCGGCAAACATTGATATTGCCTTCTTGTAAATTAACCAAAATCTCATTCAATACCACTTGGTTTAAATTGCTGAACATGCTCATTATGCATCTCCTTCTGAACGAATATAGCGAACGAGGCGAATTAAACGGAATAATTTAACTAGCGTGGTATCATCAATTTCTTGAGTATTGAGTAAATATTCCGGTAATAAGGTGAAAGATGTCTGTGGGTGCACATCTGTTTGTAATAAATTTAAGAAGTCATAACACATCTGTGCTACACCGCTCACATCTTTATCTAATGGTTTTACGCGGTAAGTGTAATCAACAGGCTCTTTTACTACATGTTCAATGTAGTCAGTTAATCCAACACTTTCCGCAATGTCGAGTGCTAGTGAATAAGCTTCTACTTTATGCTGACGACCAGGATAAATTTTCCAAATATCATCAACTGGTTGACGGCCTACGCAAGCAAAGCTTAATCCATTTTCTTCCGCACGTTGTTGACGTTGTTCTTGGATGCTCATACCTGGAGTAATGCCAAATTGTTGAGTTAAATTTTTAGCAAAATCAAAAGAAAGCCCTTCTGAATTAGCATTAGTTTCATCAAACTCTTCATCCTCTGTTTTATTATCTGCTTCATCCTCAAATGAAGGAGAAATTTCAACACTTGCTTGCTTTAATACTGGCGCAGGTATTGATTTTTTTTCAGTAGTAGTCATTTTTGGAGTAGTGACTACACTAGGTTGAGATAATGTATCTAATGTGGTTTCTTGTGGCTGTGGTGTATTAAACGCTTGAACATCTTGGATGCTTTCTTGTACGCTTTGCTGTATTTCGTGTTGTTTTTGCGCCATTTTCTTGAATTTTTGCTCATCGAGATCAATTTCAAGATAAAGGACTTCATAACTCACACGATCACCTAACATGGATGACATTTCATCAATAAGATAATCTTGGAAAGTTTTAATATGGAATGGCTGATCGTCGTTACAGCGAGATAAGCTATTTCCCCAAATTTCATCGAAAGAAACATCTAATTCAAATTGATAATTTTGCCAAATGGCTAAGGCGTTATTACGAATCGCAAGCAATTTATCAATTGGCGCATGTCCCAGCCCATTAAATAGCACATCAGGAATGTATGGGTATAGGAAATTAATACAGCGTTCCATTTTTGCTACTGTTGTATTAGCAATAATGTATCCATCATGTTCTAACTCACTTGAAAGCTCGCGAGAAGAAAGGGATTTTCCTAACTTTTGCTCATAGTATTCTTTCGCTTGCTGGATGCCCAAGGCTTTCTCAATAAACGTGAGGTCTGCACGTGTATCATTTTCAATTAAATGACCAATAAGCAAATCTAATTCCGCTTCTACACTATCAGCACTTCCACCTTTCCAGGGTTTATATAAGCATTCAATAGACCAAAAACGTTGATCTTGAGTCTCTGTAAACAGTTCTTTTAATGCTTGAATACGAGTATTCCCACCGTCAGCGATGATATAAAAAGGTTCACCAGGTCGTTGAGTGATATTTGGTTTATGATCAAGACCACGACGACGAATTGACTCTTTAATCATTTCAAAGTTAGGATTACGTGTCTTACGAGGGTTGTGTTCATAAGGGCATAATTTATCTAACGTAACGGTAATGTATTTAGATTGCGCAGGATAATGTGTTGCTGTTGTTGTTTGATAAGCAGCAGACTGATTATTAATAGGTTGAACATTTAATCCTTTCGCAATCGCGTCTAATTGACTTTGTTGTTTTTTATTTTTAGCAATAAATGGATTATTCATAATATCTATCCTGTGTCGTTAAATTCTCAAAAAGGCTGTATTGACCTTGAAACAGTGTTTTTACTGTGGCTAACGGGCCATTACGCTGTTTACCAATGATGATTTCCGCAATGCCTTTATCTTCTGTGTCAGGGTTATAAATTTCATCTCTATAAAGATGAATGATGACATCAGCATCTTGTTCAAGAGAGCCGGAGTCACGTAAGTCGGCATTGATTGGACGCTTATTAGCTCGATTTTCTAAACCTCGGTTTAGTTGAGATAATGCATAAATTGGGCATCCAGTTTCTTTGGCTAATTTCTTTAAATCATTGGATATTTCGGCAAGTTCTAAATTGCGATTTTCAGTTTTATTTCCGGTTCTCATTAGTTGGATATAATCAATGAAAATCGCTTTAGGTTTACCGTATAGACGAGTGTTTTTACGTACTTTGGCGCGTAAACGATGAGGTGTTAAAGAAGGTTCATCATCAATTAACAAACGACCTTTCCAGTCATTTTTAATTGTCCCCATTGCATTAGCAAGGCGAGTCCATTCTTCCTCTTCAAGCTCAGTCGCTTGACGAATAGATTGCAAGCTGACGCGAGAGCGCATTGCCATAAAACGCTCTAATAGTTGATCAGCTGGCATTTCTTGACTGTAAAATTGGATAGGGCTGTCAGGAAATTTATCTAACGTACTTGCGGCAATTGTTTGTGCAAAAGTTGTTTTACCCATTGCTGGACGAGCTGCAATAATGATAAGTTCTCCTGGTTGACCGCCTGTTGTTGCTCTATCTAATTCAATAATGCCTGTTGGTGTTCCACTAACTGGATCGGCATTAATAGAGGACGTTTCCATGCGAGAAAGGATTCGCTCGAAACTTGCATTAAGATCAGCAACACCATCTGTCTCTTGTTCGATGACAATATTGGTATATTGCTTATCAACACTTTCCTCAAAAGAAGTTAATTCAATTTCATCTTTTGAAGATTGCATTTCAGTTACAATAAACTGGCCCAGGGTCAAAAAACGACGTTGTTTGCTATAACGAGAAATAATCTCAGCATAGGCAGTGATATTTGATGCAGAAGGAGTATTGTGAATAACTTCTGCTAGATATGCTAATCCCCCTATCTGCTCAATCAGTTTTTTATCTTTGAAATACTGCTCCAAAGTTAAAATATCAGCGGGTTTTCCTTGTGTTAATAGATGGCTAACACCTTCAAACAATACTTTATGAGCTGAGACATAAAAATCATCAGAGCGCAGTAAAGTTGCGATCTCATCAAATTTGTCATTATCAATAATGAGAGCACCAATGACTGCACTTTCCGCTTCAATAGAAGCAATAAGTTTATCAGTCATATTAGCCTTCCTTTTTCATTGGTTTATCAAAAAGTGTTTTAAATTGAGGGAGTAACAAGCAACACAGTTCTTTGATAACAGGATATTCAGCTTGGCTATGGCGATAAACTGGCAATGAATAAGTTGCAGCTTCTCTATATGCCACATGCGCAGGGATTGAAAAATCAAGGAAGGTTTTGCTTTCATCAAAATTGGTTTCAAAGAGTACGTGTAATTGATTGAGTACAAATTTCACGTCATTAGTATTATCAACGCAATTTGCGATAGCTTTGAGAGGTGGTAATTTGAAACCAAATGATTCAAAGGTTTCTAAATCTTGATACATTCCGATAGTTCCACGGATAAATTCTTTCGCAGAAAGAATGTGTGGAAGAATAGGGCAGAATAGGATGTCAGCTGCTAAGACAGACATATCGACAGTAATGTCTCTAGTACCTCGAGTATCAACCACAATAACATCATAATTATCAATGTTTTTAATTAAGTGACTAAATCGAATTGCACCATCAGGGGCATTACGTAGAGTTTGACTTACATTGTTTGATGGGTCATTTGATTGAATTAAATCCAAATTTGGAATGGATGTTTTTGAAATGATATGGGAAGGTTCAATATCACGACGGGTTAAAAACTCATAAATACCACCGGGAGCTTCTTCAGTTAAAGCATAATAAGAGCTTAAGGTTGGTTGAGTATCAGTATCAATAAGAAGAGTTCTTAAACCGTGGTCAGCGCAGAACGCCCCAATATTGGCAGCATTTGTACTTTTTGCAGAACCGCCTTTAGTACAAGCGACAGTAATAATATAAGGTTTTTTAGAAATAGAAGAGAAGTCCATAATTCCTCACCTAACGATAATTAAAAAATTAAAGTTAAGTATTGGACTAGGTACTGATTATTGGTTTGGAATTAGATGGTGCCCGAAGCCAGACTTGAACTGGCACGCCTCGAAAGGCGAGGGATTTTAAATCCCTTGTGTCTACCGATTCCACCACTCGGGCTTGGAGCGGGAAACGAGGCTCGAACTCGCGACCCCGACCTTGGCAAGGTCGTGCTCTACCAACTGAGCTATTCCCGCGTCATCATTTAGCAGTGCTAAACAACGGAGTGCATTTTACTCATTTATGATTGTGAGTCAAATAGAAATTTAAAAAAATTATTTAACTGCTTAAAAAAAATTCAACTTTCAAAATATACAAAATAAAAATAGGGTTAAAAACGACCGCACTTTATTTACGTAAGTCTTCTAGTAAGCTGTCTTTAGCCGCATTCAAATATTGCAACATAGACCAAATTGTTAAAATTGCAGCAACATAAAGAAGAATGATGGCAATGATTTCCATCGCAGTGTTATAACGCCATAATAATCCGCCTAATGCGAGCATTTGGGATGTGGTTTTTACTTTGCCTAGCCAAGATACAGCAACTTTACTACGGCTACCTAATTCAGCCATCCATTCACGTAAGGCAGAAATAATAATTTCTCGTGAAATGACCACGATTGCCGGAATCGTAATCCAAAAAGTATGGTTATATTCCACCACCAATACCAAGCCTGCGACTACCATGATTTTATCTGCAACAGGATCCAAAAAGGCACCGAATCGGGTGGTTTGTTTCCATTTTCTTGCTAAGTAACCGTCAAGCCAATCGGTGACACCGGCAATGAAGAAAAGCAGAGTAGTTAAGAAAGGTGCCCAATCGAAAGGCAAATAAAAGGTAATAACAAAGAAAGGAATCAAAATAACACGAAAAATCGTAAGAAAAATGGGAATATTAAGTTTCATGATTCATTTTTGCTAGAGGTGAATGGTGCGCTTATTCTAAATCAGATTCGCCTCTTTTAAAATGCCAATTTAGAAATTTGATTTAAAAAGAAGCTAGTGATGATAAGAATTTAGCGTTAATATTTTTAACGGCAAAAACGACCGCACTTTTACTTGATTTTTTATTGTTTTATAGGATGTCATCATGTCAGAAAAATCTCTTGCAACCGCATTAGTTCATGCGGGTAGAAAAAAACGTTATACCCAAGGTTCTGTGAATCCGGTGGTACAGCGTGCTTCTTCTTTGGTTTTTGATTGCTTAGCCGATAAAAAACACGCCACAATTAATAGAGCAAAAGGCGAGCTTTTTTATGGCAGACGCGGCACGTTGACACATTTTGCTTTGCAAGATGCGATGTGTGAATTAGAAGGCGGTGTAGGTTGTTATTTATATCCTTGTGGTGCAGCTGCTGTGACAAACAGTATTCTGTCCTTTGTGCAATCCGGTGATCACGTATTAATGACCGGCGCAGCTTATGAACCGACACAGGACTTTTGCAATATCATTCTGAAAAAAATGGGGATAACAACCACATATTATGATCCGATGATTGGCGAAGATATAGCCCGGTTAGTTCAACCGAATAGCAAAGTCTTATTCCTTGAATCGCCAAGTTCGTTAACCATGGAAGTACCCGATATTCCCACCATTGTAAAAGCTGTTCGAAAAGTTAATCCGGATATCGTGATTATGATTGACAATACGTGGGGCGGCGGTGTCCTTTTTAAAGCTTTAGAACATGATATTGATATTTCCATCCAGGCGGGAACAAAATATTTAGTAGGGCATTCTGATGTGATGATCGGTACCGCCGTGTCTAATGCGCGTTGTTGGGATAAATTGCGTGAGCATTCCTATTTAATGGGACAAATGGTAGATGCTGATAGCGCTTATACGACAGCTCGAGGTTTGCGTACGTTGGGTATTCGATTAAAACAACATGAGGGAAATAGCATAAAAGTGGCACAATGGTTGGCACAGCAACCTGAAGTCAAAGCGGTATATCATCCAGCATTGCCAAGCTGCCCGGGGCATGTATTTTTCCAACGAGATTTTCTTGGGGCAAGTGGCCTATTTTCATTTGAATTAAAACAAAGGCTTACTCAACAACAGCTGGAAGCATTTATGGATCATTTTGAATTATTTACGATGGCGTATTCTTGGGGCGGCTTCGAATCACTTATTCTTTGTAATCAACCGGAAGAAATTGCCAAAATTCGCCTGAATATTTCACGTAAATTAGAGGGAACGTTGATTCGTATTCATGTTGGTTTGGAAGATGTTGATGATTTAATTGAAGATTTAAATGCCGGATTTAAACGATTAAATGCAATTTAAAAATGTTTTTTCGTAAATTGACGTGGAAAAATGTGATCTGTGTCAGAAAATGGGGAGAAAAAATTGAACTTTTTATTGACGGTCTAATTTTTCTTTGGCAAGATTTAACCACTTCAAAAGAAGTAGCTTGGACTATTCGTAATTTGAAAAGTTCAAATTTACCTTAATAACAAGTAAAGTTCTGAAAAGGAATGAAGATTATGAAAAAGACAGTAATCGCATTAGCAATCGCTGCTTTAGCAGCAGCAGGCACTTCAAGTGCAGCAACAGTTTATAACCAAGATGGTACTAAAGTTGAACTTGGTGGTTCAATGCGTATTTTCTTAGGTAAATTAGGTGAAAACCAACGTGGTAATTTAGTTAACGATGGTTCCCGTATTAATATCAAAGCATCTAAAGCATTAGAAAATGGTTTATCTGCATTTGCAGGTTATGAATTGCGTTTTGAAAGAGATGCACTTAAAAACAAAGAAGCATCAAATAATAACTTTGGTGACCCAACAACCCGTAAATTATTTGTTGGTTTAGGCTTTGAAAATGTAGGTAAATTAAGCTTTGGTCGTCAATCAACCACAGCTGATGATGTTGTGGGCGATAGCTTATACTATGATTCTGGAGCATTAAACCCATTAACAACTCGTTCAGACAAATCTGTTCAATTCCGTTCTGATGAATTTGGTGGCTTTAGTTTCGGTGTAGATTACTTGTTCGGTAATGCTGAGAAACACACTGCAAAAAATTATAAAAATGGTTACCAAGTTGGTGCATTTTATAACTACGAAATTGCTGATAACCACAAAGTTGATGCCGCTGCAGTTTATACAGTAGATCAATTTGACACAGTAGCAAGCTCTGAAACTAACCAAAAAAATCATACTTGGGTCTTAGCAACTCATTATCAATTGCAAGACTTGAAATTAGGTGCTGCTTATGGTCAAGGTGTTCATAAATATAGAACTCAAGATGATAATAACAAATCTAAGTATATTTTCTTAGAAGCTAAATATGACTTAAATGGTCTTACAGGTATTCCTACGACATTTGGTTTACAATGGGAACGTTTGAGCAAGAAATATGATACTGCAGCAGCGACAGCGCAAGATGACGGTAAAACTATCAAAAACCATTATATTGCGGTTGTTGATTACAAACTTCACAAAAATGTAGTTCCTTATGTACAATATACTCGTGCAACTGAAAAAGATAACCTTGGTCAACGTACCAACGAAAATATCTACGGTGCAGGTTTACGTGTACACTTCTAATTTGAGTTAATACTCATTAAAAAGGCCGACATAATGTCGGTCTTTTTTTTACCTGAGTTTTTATGATTAAAAAAGTGCGGTAGAAATTCTAAGAATTTCTACCGCACTTGGGTGTTAGATTTTGTTAACTTTACTTCGTTAAATCATCAAAGAAGCGTTTCACACCATCGAGGAAGCTAGAGGATTTCGGGCGCTGTTTCGTTTGCCCTTCCAAGCTTTCTTCAAGCTTGCGTAGCAATGCTTTTTGTTCTTCCTTTAGTTTCACCGGTGTTTCTACCACAATTCGACAGATTAAATCACCGGCATAACCACTACGTGTAGAAGTAACACCTTTGCCACGCATACGGAATAGTTTACCTGTTTGGGTCTCTTCCGGGATTTTTAACTTAACGCGTCCATCCAATGTTGGCACTTCAATTTCACCACCAAGAGCAGCCATAGTGAAGCTAATCGGCACTTCACAATAAAGGTTGCTGCCATCACGCTCAAAAATGTGATGCTCTTTCACATGAATCACCACATATAAATCGCCTGCCGGTGCGCCATTTTCACCTGCTGCGCCTTCGCCTGATAAGCGCAATTGATTTCCTGTATCTACGCCGGCCGGGATTTTTACGGAAAGGTTTTTTGGCTTATTCACTCTGCCGTCACCGTGGCAAGTTTTACACGGTTTCTCAATTTTCTTACCGGTCCCATGACAGAAATGACAAGGTTGTTCCGTCACAAAGAAACCTTGTTGGCGGCGTAAGCGGCCAGCACCGTGACAATGTGGACAGGTTTCCACTTTTGAACCGGCTTCAGCCCCTGAGCCATGACAAGTTTCGCAAGGGGCAAGTGTATGAATTTTAATGTCTTTGGTCGTGCCTTTGACAGCTTCTTCAAGGGTGATTTCAAGGTCATAGCGTAAGTCATCACCACGCACAACACGTTGGCGACCACGTCCGCCGCCACCGAAGATATCCCCGAACATATCGCCAAAAATATCGCCGAAATCTGCACCGCCAAAACCACCACCGCCGGCACCAAAACCTTGTTCAAATGCGGCATGGCCGTATTGATCATAGTTGGCCCGTTTTTGCTTATCGCTCAGTACTTCATAGGCTTCTTGGATTTCTTTAAATTTTTCTTCTTTCGCTTTATCACCTTGAGTTCTGTCCGGGTGATATTGCATAGCAAGCTTTTTATAGGCTCGCTTAATTTCCTTTTCATCGGCGGATTTAGAAACGCCGAGAAGTTCGTAGTAGTCTTGTTTTGCCATAATGTTTCAATTTTCCGTTTAAAATATCAAATGCTACTTCTATGATTATGTATTGTATTATATGAACAATAGTTTTAAACACCAAAATGATGTCAAAGGTAGAAATATCAAGAGCCAACACATGAATTTATTAAGGTATGACCCAGCTTATTTTCGTTTGTATATAGCCAAATGAAAATCAACAAACCAAAATGAGCCGTTCATATTTCTGTTACGATATGTTGTTGTTCAAAGAGACAGGCTGAATTACCTGTCTTGAATGCCCTTATTTTGCTGCAGAGGAAGAAATAAAGTGATCGTCGACTTCTAAAATATTCAACATTGCATAAAAAAACGCAGATTGTCCTGATGCGGAACATATTATCGCCACACGACCTTCAAGTGCGGTCATTTTTTATAAAATTTTACGCACTTTGGGCTTAGCAATGTGGTGCAATGGCGATATAAATTTCTACTAAACCATCAGGGTGGTATTTTTCAAAATCCACCGAATAAGCCCGCTTAAGTAAACCTTGTTGTTCTTTTTTCCAGATCAGCTGCCATGTTTGATAAATTTCATCTATTTTACAGCGAAAAACTTCGTAGAAACTCAAATCTTCAATTTCAATCACCGGGATATCAGTCTCTAATACTGCTTCACTTGCAATCGCAATATCATAGTCTGCTTGGTAATTCGCAGCATAATTAAAATAAATGCCATAACAATAGTGACCTTGTGGCAGTTTATCGAAATTGTTTTGCCAAAGGGTTGGGATGATCTTATTTGCTATGTTGTTATTTAAGCGTTGTTGTACGATTGGGTAGAGTTTTAGCGCCATTTGTTCTCCTGGTTTATTTTTTCTGACTTCACTTTTTTAAATAAAGTCAGAAAAAATTGTGGTTGATGAATACACCAAAAGGGCGTATTGCTACGCCCTTTTATTTTAGTGAGAGTGAAACTACTTATTATCTTTCACTTCTTCAAACTCAGCATCCACAACATCATCATTTGGTTTGCCGTTGCTTTGCGCTTGTTGTGGCTCACCTTGCGGTTGTGCTGTTTGTGCAAGTTTTTGTGCAACTTCGGCAAGGGCTTGAAGTTTGGCTTCAATCACTGCTTTGTCTTCGCCTTTCACTGCTGCTTCTAAGTCGCTTAATGCGCTTTCAATAGAGGCACGATCTGCGGCTGGTACATTGTCACCGGCTTCACTTAATTGTTTGCGGGTGCTGTGTACAAGGTGATCTGCTTGGTTGCGGGCTTGTACTAATTCTTCAAATTTACGGTCAGACTCCGCGTTCGCTTCAGCATCGCGTACCATTTGTTGAATTTCTTCATCACTTAAACCGGAAGACGCTTTAATGGTAATTTGTTGTTCTTTGCCTGTGCCTTTGTCTTTCGCAGAAACGTGGATGATACCGTCTGCATCGATGTCGAAGGTTACTTCAATTTGTGGCATACCGCGTGGTGCCGGGTTGATGCCTTCAAGATTGAATTGACCTAAAGATTTATTGGCAGAAGCCTGTTTACGTTCACCTTGTAACACGTGAATGGTTACCGCACTTTGGTTATCTTCCGCCGTTGAGAACACTTGCGATTTTTTGGTTGGAATCGTCGTGTTTTTCTCAATTAAGGTGGTCATCACACCACCCATGGTTTCGATACCTAATGATAATGGGGTAACGTCTAACAACAATACGTCTTTCACATCACCGGCTAACACACCGCCTTGTACCGCTGCACCAATCGCAACAGCTTCATCAGGGTTCACGTCTTTACGTGGTGCTTTGCCAAAGAATTCCTCTACTTTTTGTTGTACTAATGGCATACGGGTTTGACCGCCTACGAGAATAACATCATCAATTTGAGACGCTGTTAATCCGGCATCGTTTAGTGCAACTTTTACCGGCTCAAGGGATTTCGCCACTAAATCTTCCACTAAAGATTCTAATTTCGCACGAGTCAACTTGATGTTTAAGTGTTTAGGACCGGTTGCGTCCGCCGTGATGTAAGGAAGATTTACATCGGTTTGTTGTGCGGAAGAAAGCTCAATTTTTGCTTTTTCACCGGCTTCTTTTAAACGTTGCATTGCAAGCGGATCTTTGCGTAAGTCAATGCCTTGTTCTTTTTGGAATTCATCGACTAAATAGTTGATCACACGGTTATCGAAGTCTTCACCCCCTAAGTGAGTATCACCATTGGTTGCCAATACTTCAAAGGTTTTTTCGCCACCCACTTCATCAATTTCGATGATAGATAAGTCGAATGTACCGCCCCCTAAGTCGTAAACCGCGATAGTTTTGTTACCTTGACCTTTATCTAAGCCGTAAGCTAGTGCGGCTGCAGTAGGCTCGTTGATGATACGTTTAACTTCTAGGCCTGCGATACGACCTGCATCTTTGGTTGCTTGACGTTGCGCATCGTTAAAGTAGGCAGGCACGGTAATAACCGCTTCAGTAACCGGTTCGCCCAAGAAATCTTCGGCCGTTTTTTTCATTTTTTTCAATACTTCGGCAGAAATTTGCGGAGGTGCTAATTTGTCGCCTTTCACTTCAACCCATG
>ERZ773049.790-NODE-790-length-18975-cov-10.611839_pt1 | contig 18975 bp, 13 predicted proteins | sample MGYA00580633_ERZ773049 | MGnify/ENA primary metagenome ERZ773049 (study PRJEB29015, sample SAMEA2737991) | human oral metagenome | biome: human oral; feature: human-associated habitat; material: dental | place: China | collected 2066 ... | reverse complement strand
CAGGGCCGCAGGGGGCCGCGCGCGACCTTACGGAGGGGCGCATCTCGGCCCGACACCTCACGGAAAGGCGCAGTCTGCGGCCCCCGCGTCGCACAGAATGCGCTTTTCCGTCACGTCGCCGCCCGGGAGGCGTGGGGCGCAACCCCCCGCCAGCCTGCGGGGCACTATGGAAAATGGCTCAACTGGGCAAATGCGCTCGAGCAACCCCCCGCCAGGCTGCGGGGGGGTTGCACCGGGGACCCGCAGGCCTCGGCCTGGGGCCCGGCTGCACGGAAAAGTGCAGTCTGGGCAGAGGGCCTCGCTGATGGCACACCCTGGGCCAGACCGGGGCACCATCAGGTTGCCAGCTGTGGGCTAAGGAGGTGCCGGGAACTCAGGCTTAGCCAACCACTAGCTGTACCATGCACCTGCTCAACTCATTTCTCTCCTCTTTAACGATGAACCCGTACAGGCGCACCTTTGCGCCTCTCGTAGTAATGCCATATGCATCGTTGCCAAGTGGGGAATTTGGTCCAAAAACAGCGCCAACAGGCGGCGTCGCGGCTCGAGCTTTGCTATCATGCAGTGAATATGCACCCTGCCTAGGAGGTTGCGCATCCGCGCATGCACATAGCACTCTCGATCATCTTCACCATCCTGCTCACCATCGCCAATGGGTACTTCTCGATGTCCGAGATGGCACTGTCAACGGCGAAGAAGGTCCTCCTCGACCATGAGGCAGAGGAGGGGGATGTGCGTGCCGCCATCGCCTCCGACGTCGTCGAGCATCCCGCACGCTTTCTTGCCGCGATACAGGTGGCCATCACGCTCTTGGGCTTCTTCAGCTCGGCCTTTGCCGCGACGAGCCTCTCAGAGCCCCTTGGGGCCTGGATGGAGTCCCTGGGAATGGATAGCGGCATCTCTCGCAGCGTCGCCACGGTAATCATCACCCTTGTCGTGTCGTACTTCTCGACAGTGGTAGGCGAGCTCGTGCCCAAGCGCATTGCCATGGCCGACGCTGAGGCCGTGGCCAAGAAGGTTGCTGGTCCCATCAACGGCTTCTCGACCTTCACACGCCCCCTCGTCGTGCTCACCGCTTCGACCGCAAACGCCGTGGCTCGGCTTCTGCACATCAAGAGTACCGATGACCGCCAGGAGGTCTCCGAGGACGAGATCCGCTACATGGTCACCGACTCCGACGAGCTCAGTGACGAGGAGAAGTCCATGATTCACGAGGTCATAGACCTCGGCGACACGAAGGCGCGCGAGGTCATGGTGCCGCGCGTGGACGTGACGTTCATGGAGGATGACTCCACGCTTGGCGACGTGCTCGATGTTATGCGCAAGACCGGCTACTCACGCATCCCCATCTATCATGGGGACATCGACCGCATCGTGGGCATCGCCCACATCAAGGATCTTATAGGCCCCACGATAGACCACCATGCCGCAGGCGAAGGCATCAAGCGGTACATGCGCAAGCCCGACTTCGTACCGGATACCAAAGACATCATTCCGCTCCTCTCCGAGATGCGTGGCGCACATGACCAGATGGTGATCGTGGTGGACGAATATGGGGGCACCGCTGGCGTCATCACTGTCGAGGACATCGTAGAGGAGGTCGTCGGCGAGATCGAGGACGAGTTTGACCCTGACAACAAGTATCTGACGCAACTGGGTGAGCGCGAGTGGCTCGTGGACGGGCGCTTCTCGGTGGATGATGCCATAGAGCTGGGTTGGCCCATTAGGGACAGCGACGAGTACGAGACGATCGCCGGCTTCGTGATCGACGTGGCCGACGGCCTGCCAAGGCCCGGCGACGAGTTCACGGTCGATGGATATGTCTTTCACGTTCAGTCCATGCGCAGGAGGCGCGTCTCGTTGTTGCGCGTGAGCGCCCCAGAACCCATTGATTCCGCAGAAGAGCAGGTATTCGGTGGTGAGCAGGACGAGGAGGGAGAAAATCGCTAACATGTGGCGTGTTGTCTTCTCACCATGTGGCGTTTCGTGCGTTACGATGTAGCGGTAATGGCGGCATTTTTGTAGGCGCACTGGTACAATGCATTCTATGTATACGCGAGCTTGAAGGGGAAGGTTCCAGCTCATGGCACAGATCATAGAAATCAAGAGGGTCAGGGTTGGTCTGGAGGACTTGACCGCGCGCGTGCGCAGCGTCGAGGGAGCTCCACTTATGACCAGCGAGGATCTCGTTGCCACGACGCGCATCTATTATCTCATGCCCCATATCGTCGAGCACGTATGTATGGGCGACAGGGGCGAGACCTTCAAGGATGCCATGGGTGATACTGAGGTCGCTCACCTGCTCGAGCACATGACGGTCGAGCTTCTCTCGCAGTCGAGCGCCTCGTCTGCCATCACCTCGGGGCGTACCTATCCCGTCGAGGGAGACGAGCGCAGCTTTGACATCGAGCTTTCCTGTCCTGACGACGTGCTGGTGATGGGGGCGCTCTCGAGCGCGGTGTGGATTGCGAACTGGGCCTTTGGCGGCGGCGAAGAACCGCAGCCCGATGTCAGTGCCATTGTGGGCGGCCTGACCAATATGGTGGACAGCATTGGCGAGATTCACGAGCAGACCTACCGTCAACAGGTCGAGGAGGAGCTGCAGGCAGAGGTCAATGCCGAGTACCAGCGTATGCTCAAGGAGCGCGAGGAGGAGATCGCCAGGCGCGAGGAGGAGATCGCTGCCGTCAAGGCAGAGGTCAAGGCCGAGGCCGAGGCGGCTCGCAAGGCCGCCGAGGAGGAGGCTCGCCGTATCGCCGAGGAGAAGGAGGCGGCTCGTAAGGCTGCCATGCCCTCGTGGGTGGTCGACCTCGACGAGTATGAGCGTCAGCAGGACGCTCGTCGCAAAGAGGAGGAGGCAGCCGCAGAAGCCGAGCGTGAGGCACAGCGGGCGCGCCAGGAGGCGGAGCGCCGCCGTCAGGAGGCAGAGCGTCGTCGCCAGGCCGAGCAGAAGTATGAGGAGGATCGACGTCGCCAGGAGGACTGGGAGCGCCGCCGGCAGGCTGAGCGAGGGGGGGCCGACCAGGCCGAGCCTGAGGAGCACCAGCAAGACGCCTCAGAGGACAGGGGCAAGTACGAGCAGGGTGCGGACAAACAGGATGCCGCAGGCGCAGAGCCCGCTGCAGTGAGTGCATCCAGCGAGTTTGCCTCAGCTGCTCGGTACGATCGCAGGGAACCCAATCGTGCCGATCGCGTGGAGCCTGCGCCCGATCCCAAGCATGCGGCGGGCGTGTCGGACGAGGTGGCGGGAAGATCCCATATCGGAGCGAGCGACGAGGCAGGGACATCAGGGCACCAAGGCGGCGAGGATGAGCTTGAGCCGGCCGTCTCCGCAGCACATGTCGCTGTACGCGATGATGAAAGCGACGTGCCTGACAGCGAGCACTCGGCCCGATTGGGAGATGTCTTCAGGTCGCGTCCTCGGGTCAGTGCTCGCCACCGGGCGAGGACGTCTGTGAGCGATGACACTCGCCTTGCCCACGAGGGCCATTCTGGCAGAGAGGCCGAGGCCATCTACGAGGAGGCCACGGCTATCTACGAGGAGGCCACGGCTATCTACGAGAGAGCCGTGGAGCGAAGTAGTACACTTGAGGGCAGCGGCCTGAGGCGGAGCCAAGAGCCGCCTGAGACAGATTCGATCCCGCTCGCGGAATGGGAGGCTGTCTCGGACGATGAGTCAAGCGAGTCCTCTGGTGATGATGAGGGCGTCATAGTCGCAGATTCCGATGAGGGAGGAGTCGATGATGATGCAAACGAGACGTCCGCCCCTGCGTATGAGGAGTACATTCCCGGACCGCACAGAGTGCGCTAAAGTATGCAGGGAGGCTTGGGATTGACGTTGCCTTCGATACCATCAAGCGATTACTATGTGCGTAGGTAGGCGTGGCAAGTCAGAAACCGACAGGAGGATATCATGAGCGCAAAGGGAACGTTGGGTTTTATCCTTGGTAGTATCGTCGGGGCTGTTGCTGGAGCCACCGCCGGCTTGTTGCTCGCCCCTCGCGCCGGGGCCGAGAGTCGTGCCATGGCTGCCGACGCCATGAACGATGCTTGGGATAGTGCAGTCGATGCGTACGAGCGTGGCTCTCGCGTTGTCAGCGATAAGATCAGCAATGTCCGGCCCAGCGTGGACGCCACGACCGATGAGCTTCGCGCCAAGGTTGATCTTGCGCGCGAGCGTATGGACCAGCTGCGCAGCTCACTCTCGGACGCAGTCAACACGACGTCAGCCCAGGTGCAGGATGCCGTCAACACTGTGGCCGAGAAAGTTGGTGCAGAGGATGACCGTCCTGCCGAGCAGGAGGCGCAGTCCGTACAGGTGGAGGTCGTCGATGTGAGCGAACCCACCGATCTTGAGGACGAGGCAAAGAACAGCCAGTAGCTGACTATCATCTAACATCCCCGCTTAGCGAGCAACCCACTTCTCTTGCCGTGGGTCGTGGGGGGGTAGATAAATTGGCGGGTGGGTGCGCAGTCGCGTGTCCGCCCGTCTTCCGCATGCGATGCGTAGCGAAGGGACGTGCCGTGGCAAGGCTCAGGCTAAATGGCCTCACGCGCATGAAGGTTCATGTACCAAGGGGAGAGAGCGGCGCACTCAAACGCCTTGGTCATATCCACATGACGGTCTTTGACCCCGACGGCAGGCGCGTGGTAGGCTTTTTGGTTAAGCGGCCTGACGTGGCCGGCTTGGTGAGGCGCTCCGATTGCTTTGTCGCCCTCGATGCGCTTGAGCAGCGCGGGGACGACCTCGTTGTCGCAGACAGAAGATGGGGCACGGGCACTGCCGCCCAAAGGCGCCTTGGGCTTGACTGGGATCGCTGCATTATGTGGATTGGTATGGATGCTCGCACGACTAAGGGCAAGCGGCTTGGCCTTGTGAGTGATGCAGAGTTCGATCGTGAGACGGGCCAGGTCGTGAGCTTCTTTGTGGGTGACGGCGTTGTGGCCGAGACTCTGGTGGGCGCCTTGCCCATTCCCGTCTCCATGCTTCGCGGCTGCTCAAAGAACTGCATGGTGGTGGATTCTGCAGCGGAGAGGCTCGCGCTTTCCGGTGGCGTCGCCGCTCGTGCGGGGGAGGGCTATGCCAAGGCCAAGGCACAGGGGTCAAAGGTCGCCAAGAAGGTGGACGCCCAGGTCTCGAGGGCCGTCGCCAAGGGCTCCAAAGCGTTTGGCAGGCAGCTGGGGAAGACCAAGGGTATGTTTGGCTCGTTCATGGACGAGTACAAGAAGGCCCGAGGCAGCGGGTCGTAGAGAACCTGTTTTCTCGACCAAGGGTGAGGCGGCCACCAAGGGGGCGTCGCTGGCACACCATGGCGTTGAGGCACTCGTGCTATCCGACGCAGCTCTCGGCGCTGCCTGCGGCGTAACTCTCGTCGCAGCTCGCAGCGCAACTCTCGGCGCTGCCTGCGGCGCAACAGTGTACACAAATGCCCCAGAACGGCGTCGAAAGACCGTTTTCGGCGATCTGTGTACACTATTGCGTCCCCACCGGACACCCGCGCGACCCCCGCGCCGCAGCTCTCGGCACAACAGTGTACACAAATGGCTTAGAACGGCGTCGAAAGGTCGTTTTCGGCGATCTGTGTACACTATTGTGTCACCACCGGCCGCCCGCGCGACCCTCGCGGCGCAACAGTGTACACAAATGCCCCGAAACGGCTTCGAGAGGCCGTTTTCGGCGATCTGTGTACACTATTGTGTCACCACGGGCCGCCCGCGCGGGCCTCGCGCCGCAGCTTTCGGCACAACAGTGTACACAAATGTCCCGAAACGGCTCCGTGAGGCCGTTTTCGCCAATCTGTGTACACTATTGTGTCACCACCGGGCGCCCGCGTGACCCCCGCGCCGCAATAGTGTACACAAATGTCCCGAAACGGCTCCGTGAGGCCATCTTCGGCGATCTGTGTACACTATTGCGTCACCACCGGCCACCCGCAAGAGTCCCGCGTTGCAACAGTGTACACAAATGGCCCAGAACGGCGTCGAAGGGACATTTTCGGCGATCTGTGTACACTATTGCGTCCCCCTGCGTCACCACGGCCGCCCGCGTCGTAAACTCACGAAGCCCCTAATATCCCAGCGCTTGGAAGACGAACATCATCACGGTCAGGATGATGACCGCGACGATCGTGAACCAGGTGAGCGCGTTCCAGATGCGGCCGTTGACATGTGCGCCCATAACGTGCCTGTCGCTTGCGATGTTGACCATGCAGAGCAAAAGCACCGGCAGGAGCACGCCATTTATGACCTGGGACACCATCATGATGCCAAAGAGGTCGGCTCCCGGCAGGAGCACGATGATAGCGCTTGCGGCCGTGATGAGCGCTATCGTGCCATGGTAGACTGGCGCCTCCCGCCAGCTGCGGTTCACGCCGCGCTCCCAGCCAAATGCCTCGCAGACGGCGCCGGCGGTGATGCCGGGCATGACGCAGGCAGCCAGAAACGAGGCCCCCACCAGACCCGCCGCGAACATGGCGGAGGCGTGCTGTCCCGCGAGCGGTACGAGCGCCTGCGCGGCGTCTGCGGCGTCGTTCACGGCGATGCCTGCGGGAAAGAGCACCGCGCCCGTCGTCATGATGATGAACCAGGTGATGATCTCGGCCACGATGGCACCCGAGACATTGTCCGCACGCTGGCCCGGGATGTCGCTCGCGTCGAGGTTCTTCTCGACGACGTTGCTCGCCACCATGAAGATCATGTAGGGCGAGGTAGTCGTGCCTATGTTGGCGACGAGGAGCGACACGTAGCCCGGGTTGGTCGAGACCTGCGGCACCAGCGTAGCCCAAAGGGCATCTCCCCAGTTGGGACCTGCCATAATTCCCGCGACCACATAGGTCACGAAGACGCAGCCTATGGCCAGGAGTATCTTCTCGATGCGACGGTACGATCCTGTCATCGAGAGGAGCCAGGTAGTTATGGCAGCAACGGGCACCGAGACGAAGGTAGGCATGCCAAAGAGCGCCATGCCCGAGGCGATGCCTGCAAACTCGGAGAGCGTGACCGCAAAGTTGGATACGATGAGGGCCAGCATCGCCACCGCCGAGATGCGGATGCCAAACTGCTCGCGGATGAGCGACGCAAAGCCCTTGCCGGTGGCACAGCCCATGCGTGCGGCGGTCTCTTGCACTACGATCAGCAAAAGGCACATGATGGGTACGGTCCACAGCATGCCAAAGCCGTAGGACGCGCCTGCGCTCGAGTAGGTGGCGATGCCGCCGGCATCGTTTCCCGCAAGGGCGGTGAGCAGGCCGGGTCCCATGGCGGCAAGCAGCGCGAGCCTCCCCTTGCGCGAGAGACGGCCCTTTCTCTCCTCTGTGGCCATGCTAGTTCCCCCAGCTTCCTGCAAGTGCCAAGGCTATGGCGCAAAATACTACCAGCGAGAGGAGCATGGACGTGACCTGCAGGGCGATGCCCGAAGTGTCGAGGTTCTTCTCGTCCCGACTTCGTAGGACGATGAGGTAGACGGGGCATAGGACAAATGACACCACGATGCTCGCGGCTGCTGCGGCAAAGCTGGCGGTGCCCATGCGGACGATGTGCGCCGTTGACGCGTCGTCCGCAAAGAGCACGCTGAAAACCCCCATAGACACGAGTGCCACGAAGGCCGCGAACAAGAGCCCAAGACCAATGCCTTTGAACGCAAAACCCGCGAGCGAGGGCGTGTCCTCGTCGTTGGGATCGTTCTCGATGAAGAAGTTCGTGACGAAGCCCACCGAGTCAAGGGCCGCCACGACCGCAGCCGGCATGGCGGCTCCCAGCGTAAGGACGATGCCCCGCCCCTCCCTGCCCATGAGGAGGGCGAGAAGGGCAAGGCCCAGCATCCAGACAAAGAACCAGAGCTCGTTTCTGAGCAACCAAAGTATGTCGTGTGAGCCCGTACGGCCCTCTGGATCGCTGCGTCTTGCGCCTGCGATTTGCAGGTCCTCCTCATGCTCTTCCTCGAGGACATCCAGGGCGTCATCGACGGTGACGATGCCCAGCAGCCTCTTGTTCTCGTCGACCACAGGCATGGCGAGCAGGTTGTACTTGGCGATGTCCCTTGACACGTCCTCCTGGTCATCGTCGGGGTGGGCGAAGACAAGGTCCCCATAGGCGATGTCGCTGAGCTTGGTCTCGCTGTCGCTCGTGATAAGGTGCCGCAGACTTACAACGCCGGAGAGCCTGCCCTTCTCGTCCTTGAGGTAGACGTAGTGTACGGACTCAAAGTTCTCGTCCAGTCCCCTGATGGCTGCCACGGCATCGGCTGCGGTCGCATCCTCTGCGAGCGAGACGACCTCGGAGGTCATGATACGACCCGCCGTGTCCTCACGGTAGCCCAGAAGCTGATTGATGGCGCTGCGCTCCTTGACGCCCATCAGGCGCAGGAGCTTCTCGGCCTTGTCGTAGTCGAGCTCGCTCACGAGCTCTGCCGCATCGTCGGGATCCATCTCGGAGAGAAGACGTGAGGCGGCATCCTCGTTTAGGTCGCCCATGAGTTCGGCGGCCATCGAGTCGTCGGTGAGCTCGGCAATGGCGTCAGCCGCGCGCTCTTCATCGAGCTGGGCAAACACCTGGCCACGCAGGCGCGGGTCCAGTCGTTCGATGATGTCTGCGATGTCTGCGGGGTGTAGCTCGTCGAGGGTCTTGTGCGAGACGGATAGCTTCACGTTGGAGAGGTCCCGCTCGATGAGGTCCATGTAGTTCCAGGCGATGATGCGCTCGGGCAGCGGCTTTCCCAGGGCGCGCGCGGCGTGTAGCACGATGCGTTCGAGCGCGGGAGAGAGTGATCGCAGGATGCCGCGGATACCTACCTCGGCGCCGAGCAGGCGAAGCTGCGACGAGCTTGTATCAGAGAGCTTGAGGTCGTTTACGCGCACGACGCGGGCCCCTCGCGTATCGACGATCTGCTTGTTCAGAAGGTCGCGAGCAATGAGGACCTCGTTGGGCTGTAGGTAACTGAACCGAATGTCTGTCGCGATGACCTTGAGACGAATCTCGTCCTCGTTGAAGCTGCCAACGTATTTGCGCCAACTAATCATGAAGGGGGTCTTGCCGGGACCCTCCACGGCAAGCGAGGTTACGCGTGGAAAGACCTCCCCCGTAGCAATGCCGAGGTCATTGACCCTACCGATCTTCTCGCCATCAAGGTCATAGACGGGGTTTCCCACCAATTGGGACAGGTAGATCATGCGAGCTCCTCTGTTGGTTGGGCGTCACGTGCCTCGCACGGGTGCACGACGCTTGTATCACCTGGGGTACCTCACGGCGAGACCAACGGGGAGCCGCCGAGGGGTTATCGACTGTGAGGTCGAGGTTTCATCAAAGTCCCTTCTCCTTGCCTGCAGATGGGAGTGACGTCGGTGCCGTACTGCCCGCGCCACTCCTTCGATCGATTGTACACGCGCACATGGCAAGTTGGGTCGTAAAACTGCGCATGCGCACGAGGGTGATACGTACGAGGGTGATGCGGGGTAAGGCGACGGGGAGGCGGGAGGTGGCGATGATAGCCAATCTCTGGCTGATAGCATGCTGATGGATGCGCTACCATGAGAGGAAGCCCGTGTCAGCGGGGTTAGCTGCGGGGCGGCACTTGATGGGAGGCAGGCATGTTTTGTGAGAGCTGTGGAGCGTTCGTATCAGAGGGACAGCGGTTCTGCACGCGCTGTGGCGCACCGATGGAAGCCGTGCAAATGCCGGGTGCCGCCAGCGCGCAGGCATCGAGCGTCGCTGGCTCACCGGACCTTACGCAGCCGTCCGCAGTCCCCGGCCCCACAGCCGTCGCGCAGCCGGTGCCTGCCACTTCGCACAGACGTCGCGCCCTGTTCATCATGGCGCTTGTCTCCTCAACCGCCGCGTTGGCGATAGCGTTGGCCATCTTTGTCGTACCCCGCCGTGCGCGCTACCGTTACTTCGTGTCGCAGGAGCTGGGGGGCGTCTGCCGGATCGAGGAGGGCAAGACGGACGTCGAGCTCATCCGCCCGCTGCCGCAGCCGGCGCAAGACGGCCTGAGGACGCCCACCTGCCTTGCCGAGGGGGACAGGCGCGTCTACTTCGTAGAGACGCAGGCATCCCCGCAGCAGCAGGACTGCTCCTACCATGTGCATTGTATCAACGAGGATGGTGGAAACGACACAACCGTCTTCGACGCAGGCTCGGACGAGGTCATCGACCTTTATGCGCGCGATCGCGAGCTCTATGTCGTCGGGCGGCAGGATGGAGGCTCTGATGGGACGTCGCACGTCATCTGGTCGATGGCAGAGGACGGCTCTAACCAGCGGACGGTCTATGACGCGTATGGCGAGGCCGTGGTCCTCAACGATCGGCTGTACTTTGTCCAAGGCAAGGATCGTGACTCCCTGAACACGCTCTGCTCGTCGAAGCTGGACGGAAGTGACGTCAAGCAGCTCTATGTGAGCTCGTCCATAACCATTCGAGCACTGGACGCTCATGATGGCCGCATCTGTTTTGTCGAGGATGACTACGGGACGCCAACGTCCCTCATGTCCATCGCGCCTGACGGCTCCGACGCGAAGGCAGCATATCACTTTAACCCTGTGGACGCGTCGGATGAGGATCAGATCAACTTCCTCGGTAATGTGGTCTACGCGAATGGCAGGGCGTACTTCACGGGTAAGGTCGTGCGCGACGCGATCATCGCGCACCTGCGCATTGTGCCGCTCGAGGGCGGTCCGATGCGTACCGTTCCCTTGCCCTGCGATGCCTGTGGTGGTATCGACATCGAGGATATCGGCACGGGGCTGGTCGTGACGATGTACAACTATAACGAGACGAGGCACACGAGGGTCTGCCTGATGGACTACGAGGGGCAGGTGCTCCAGATGGACCCAACCGCACGGTCGGCGGGAGACGGAGCAAACACACGATCTGGTTCGAGCGCGGTCGGCCTCGGAGCTGACGACACGCAAGACGCGGCCCATGCCGACAGCATGCTCGGCATGGCGGTCGATGGCCAGGACTACTTCTTCTCTGCCGCAAAGAACGGGTTTTGCCGCATCGCGAAGGACGGTGCCGATCCAGAGCGCATCCTATGGGTGGACTGTACGAAGGCTGACGAACCTTTTGCCTGGGACTTCAGTAGAAGTGGGGACCGATTGTTCTTCTGCTGGGCCCATGACTTCTACCTTGATGAGGGGGGAAGCGGGATGCGAGGATCGTACGACGTCTGTAGCATCAAGCTTGATGGCAGCGACAGGAAGACCGTCTTTGCGCCGGGGGCGGACGGCTCTCACAGGTACGCCCACCTAGCGTATGTCCTCGATCATAGGCTCTATGTGGTGGTCGAGAACGGAGCATCCTCCAACGCGACCTACGAGATCCTTGCCATGGACGAGGACGGGTCAAACCAGCAGACTGTAGGCGCCATACGCAACTACAGCCCACGGTGGATAACGCTTACCAAGGACAAGGTCTACTTCGTCTGCAACAAGAGCACCGGTAACACGTCCTCACCCAAATCCACAGGGACGCTCTTTTCGCAGAACCTGGACGGAAGTGATGTTCGCGAGCTGTACACGAACGAGTGGGGAGATATAGGGGTCCCTATGGTCTCTGACGGTTGCGTCTGCTTCACGGAGGGATGCGGGCCATCAGGCGAGGACGGGTCTGCCGTGATCACCATCGCACTTGAGGATGGCTGCGCGTTGAGCGTGTACCATGCGACTGGGGGCGAGGGGGTGACGCTTCGGGCGGTGGCCGCAGGTAAGGCGTACATCGAAGTGAAGAAGCTTGGCGAGCTCACAGAGCCCTCAAAATACCGGTTTGTGCCCGTGGGCGGCAAGTTCACGACGGACATCCCCCTGCCCGAAGGGTACTACCATGCCGAGTTCGCCGACGCGGGCGACCACCTGATCGTGATGGGCTCAGGACTGATGGAGAACACCGGGGTGCCAAACACAGGCACGTACGTCTGCACGGTAAGCTATGATGGCAAGCTGCTCAAGGAGTACGTGCGTGGGCAGTAGCGTCTGCGTGGGCAGTAGCGTCACGTCGCTTGGCTGAAGATCATCCCTCATGCCGTGCGCAGCGTGGGCACCCCGCTGCGCGCCAGACGACCGAGGACGTCATCGTCACTCGTATTGGTGATGACGGCCGAGAAGTCACTCACTGACGCGAAGCGAAAGTTGCCGTGGGCGCAAAACTTCTGTTCCTCTCGTCCCCTCTCGCACAGGCGGGCTCCATCGTTGGGGTAGGCTCGCTCCAAGGTCAGCAGTGTCGTGCCATGTGGGTGGGCCCGGGGCTACCGATGAGCTCATCGTGCAAAGATTCGCGCTCATCTATGCTATAATGTGATTGTTCTGCGAAGTAAATAGAAAATTGGTGAGGCCGGACAAGTCCCATGGTGGCCCGCGGCCCTGGCTTCCTTGGGAAGGATGGAGGAGCTTGGCCATGGGCGCGATGAAAGACATGCTTAAGCGCGAGAACGTGCAGATCGTCGACTCCTGTGAGGGCTGGGAGGACTCGATCCACGTCGCAGTGCAGCCGCTGGTGGATGGAGGCTACGTCAAGAGCGAGTACATAGATGGCATTATCGAGAACGTTTATACGTTTGGCCCGTACTTTGTCCTCGCGCCCGACCTGGTGCTGCTGCACGGCCGCCCCGAGCAGGGCGTCATCAAGCAGCAGCTTGCCGTCACGATCTGTCGCGCGGGCGTCGAGTACAAGCCAGGCGAGCCCGTGCGCGTGCTTGTCACGCTCGCGGCGAAAGATCCCGACTCTCACATAGACGTGATGCGTATCCTCGCCTCGATGTTTGCGGATCCCGCAAACATCGAGAGGGCCGCGACGGCGGCCGACGCAGACGAGGTGTACCAGCTGTTCGTTGACTTTGATACCTAAGCAAAGAACAGCGGTGGAAATCGGGTGACGCGTGTGACAACAGCTTAAAGGAGGAGCACATGGCTGCACTTGGCTTTATCATCAACATCCTGTCGACCCCGGCCATACTGGTTGGCCTCCTGGCCCTGCTGGGTCTCTGCCTGCAGGGCAAGCCAGTCGAGGACGTCATAAAGGGCACCCTCAAGACCATCGTGGGCTTTTTGGTCCTCTCTGCGGGATCTGCATTCCTGCAGTCTGACTCGCTGCTCGCCTTTGGCGAGGTCTTCAACTTTGCCTTCAACATGCAGGGGGTCGTCCCTAACAACGAGGCCGTCGTCGCCGATGCCCTCACCACCTTTGGCACCGCCTCGGCCATCATCATGGCCCTTGGTATGGCGCTCAACATTGTCCTCGCGCGCTTCTCGCGTATGCCTTACATCTTCCTGACCGGTCACCATACGCTCTACATGGCCTGCATGCTCGCCGTCATCCTCGGTGGTGCCGGCAGACTTGTGGGCGTCGAGCTGTACGTTGCCGGGGGCTGCCTGCTTGGCCTGATCATGGTCCTCTCGCCCGCGTATTGCCAGCTCACCTATCGCAAGGTGACCGGGGGAGACGCTATCGCGCTCGGGCACTTTGGTGGCATCGGCTACTGGCTTGCCGGTCAGGTGGGGCGGCTGTTCTCTACGAACAAGAAGAGCACGGAGGAGATCAGCTTTCCAAAGCGCCTCATCTTCCTGCGCGACACCACTGTTTCCATCGGCCTCACCATGGTGCTCTTCTTTCTTGTCGTGACCGGCGTCGCCGTTGCTCGCGGCCTTCTGAGCGCCGTCCCCGCCGGTATCACCGCCGATGAGCTTGCCTTTTCCTATCCCCAGTTTAAGCACCTTGCGGTCCTGCTCAACGTGGGGCAGGAGACGACCACCAACTGGGTTGTCTGGTGTGTCATCTCTGGTCTCTCCTTTGCCGGTGGCGTCTACATCATCCTGTCTGGCGTTCGTCTGATCATCGGTGAGATCGTACCCGCCTTCAAGGGCATCGCCGACAAGCTCGTTCCCGGCGCTAAGCCGGCGCTCGACTGTCCTGTCGCCTTCACGTACGCGCCCAACGCCGTGATCATCGGCTTTTTGAGCTCGTTTGTCGGCGGTATCGTGGGCCTGCTCATCCTCATCGGCTGCAACGTCGCCTTCCCCGTCGCCCTTATCCTGCCGGGCGTCGTTCCCCACTTCTTCTGCGGTGCCACCGCCGGCGTCTTTGGAAACGCCGAGGGCGGATGGAAGGGTTGTGTTGCCGGTGCCTTCGTCCACGGCCTGCTCATCACCTTTTTGCCTGCCATCTGCATGCCCGTCTTCACTCAGCTGGGCTATGTTGGGACGACCTTCTCGGATGCCGACTTCTCTTGGATGGGCATCGCCTTTGGCAATGTGGTTCACGTTGCGGGTGGCCTGCCGCTCGTTCTTGTGTGCGTGGCCCTCTACCTCCTTCCCATCGTGTACAACTTCGTGGCTCCCAAGAAGGGGAAGAAGCAGGGAGAGACGGTCGAGTAGGGTGCGTGTTTGCCACTCGCGTCTTTGCCATTTGCGTTTCCCCACAAGAGGTAGACGGTGGCCGACAAGCTTGACTTGAGCGATGTTAAAGTGGCTAGAATCAAGGTATCGTCACTGTGTGGCGCCGGACATATGGCTGGCGCTGCCCAAGAGAAGGAGTGCGTCATGGCAATTCGTAAGATCATGTGCGCATGCGGATCGGGGTTGGGCTCCAGCCTCATCGTTCACATGAACACCGAGGAGATCGTCAAGAAGCTCGGTCACCCCGAGATAGAGGTTGACCACACCACCGTCTCGGACATCAACCCGACGGCCGCCGACCTCTTTGTCGTCGGCGGGGATCTTGCCGACTTCGTGGCGGGTGTTCCCGACGAGAAGAAGCTCGTCCTCAAGAACATCGTTGATAAGGTGGAGCTAGAGGAGAAGCTCAGGGCCCACCTCAGCTAGGCAAGCGGGTTCTTGTCCACAGGGTTTCCGCCTTGCGGCGGCCCGTACTGCCGTTTAGCCCCGCCCCACAGCTTGGTGGGACGGGGTAGTGACCAGATATACGATACGGTGAGCACTACGTGCGGCTCACCGCTAGAACTGGACCTGCGGCGCCTGTCGGGCGGAGGCGTCCGTAACCTCAAAGCCCTGGCGAACCTTGAACTTGCTGCCGGCAACGATGTTGCCGGGGAAGGTCTCGATGGCGTTGTTGTACATGAGGACGCAGTCATTGAAGCTCTGCCGCGCGTAGACAATCTTGTTCTCGGTGTCGGTCAAATTTCTCTGGAGATCCTGGAAGCTGGCATTGGCCTTGAGGTCAGGGTAGCTCTCGGCGACGGCGAACAGCGTCTTGAGCGTGTTAGTGAGCATGTTGGAGGCCTCCATCTTGGCCTCGGGGGTGCTCGCCTCTGTCACGGCAGCGCGCGCCCGCGTTACCGCCTCGAGCGTCTTGGACTCATGGCTCGTGTAGCCCTTGACCGTGTTCACGAGGTTGGGGATGAGGTCATTGCGCCGCTGGAGCTGGGCGTCTATGGTCTGCCACGCGTTGTCGCAGCGGTTATCCTTGGTCACGATGTTGTTGTATATCGAGATGAACCACACCGCCAAAGCCGCGACGATCGCAACGATGATCAGAATGACAACAAGCATGATATCCTCCCTCTGCCAAGCCACCGACACGGTCCGGATGGCCGACTTAGTACTGCCGGACAGTATACCCTGTTGCGCTCTTTTCGGGCAATGGGGCCGGAGCGACAAGGCGCGCCCTTGGCGCACAGCCGCCTCACAGCGGGTGTCCGTGCCTGCGCAGGTAGAGGGCCTCGATGCTCAGCGTAGCTGTGCGGTAGCCCACGAGCATGCGGTCGAGTGGCGCGACGTAGACGGATGCGGTTGGGTATGGTAGCGCCTGGCGTATGATGGCGGAGGGGGAGGGATTCGAACCCTCGGAACGGGGTTACCGCTCGACGGTTTTCAAGACCGCTGCATTCGACCACTCTGCCACCCCTCCGCATGAGCACAGGCTATATCCTACAACATATCGGAGGGCGTGGCGAGGAGGGGTGTTAAGGATGCGAGCGCAGGAAGACGAGTTCTACATGCGCATGGCCCTCGACGAGGCGTGCGCTGCGGCAAGGGAAGGCGAGGTGCCCATAGGCGCGGTCGTGGTGTACGAGGCGGCGCATGACCCTGCAAGCGACGCCTACATAAGTCCCGAGGACCCCAAGGGCGCGTGGGAGCAGGCGCCACCCCCTCGTGTGTTGGCGCGGGCCCACAACCGCCGCGAGCTCGACAAGGATCCTTCGGCTCATGCCGAGCACCTGGCCATGGTTGCGGCGGCCCGTGCGCTGGGGCACTGGCGCCTTGCGGGCTGCACGGTCTACGTGACGCTGGAGCCCTGCCTCATGTGCGCGGGACTCATGGTGAACGCCCGCATCGACCGCTGCGTCTACGGGGCGGCGGACCCCAAGGGAGGGGCGCTCGGATCGCTCTATGACCTGAGCCGTGACGAGAGGCTCAACCACTCCTTCATGTTGAGGTCGGGCGTGCTCGCGGACGAGGCGGCACGACAGCTTCGCGACTTCTTTCGAGAGAGGCGCGCGCAACGCCCGCCCAGCGCACCTCGGGATGCGTGAGGAAGGGGGCATGCGCGGCCCCGGCGCGCTGTCATGTGTCCGTTGTATTCGGCACCCACTCTTCTCCTGCGGGGCTCTGCCGCGGCTGGGCGGCGGGGCAGACGCGCGGCCCGGTGGCGCGGGGGCCATCGTGGGGACGCGGGAGGTCCCTTGCCCGGGGCGGGCACGAGCTCGCTGTGTCGCCGTCTGTTGGACTACGGCTTCCAGATAGTCGACTTCAGGACTGTTGGCGACGCCTCAGCAGAAGACTCGAGCTCAGAGTTCTTCGACATGGTGGGCGTCCTGTTCAACTGGCAGGGGTAGACGAGAGGGCGCTTCTCCCACGGGGTCTTTCCCGCCATCTCCTGCATCGGGTCCTACCGGGGAGAGCCTCTCGCTGCCAAGACCGCCGAGAGGTTCACCCACGACACACATGGTCTTACATGCCCCCGAATATGCCTCCAGCTTCTGTGTGGGGTTGGGAGGGTTACTGACGAGTGACACTGCGGTCCTGCCTAAGACGGTTCCTTACGAGCTGAAGAGGCACAGGGATCCGCTCGTTGAATGGGTCGGGGGTTAGGACGGCGTCAAGATTATGCTCATAAGCGACGACATGTCTCTCCCGCATACGTATAATATGAAAATGCGTCGGAGCTGCTGGTCGACGTTGCAGCTGCGGTGCTACGCGTGGGTTGTGGGATTGACCTGGATAAGGATGGGGTATGCGATGGGTGCACAGCGGCTTTTTGATAAGTGTATGTCGAGAAGGACAAGGCTGCTTGCCCTTTCATTCGCACTGATAAGTACTGCTCTCTCTGTGCGGACTATGCCAAGTGCGGTATTGGCTTACGCCAAGACAGAAGTAGACATGCCAGAGACCGGTCGTTTTGATGGGCTTGACGGCTTTGGTACACTAACTACTGCGGCATGGCGGGGGGTTGATCGGGCGCAAGACGATACTAATGTCAGGTACGTAACCGCCATGAGCCCACTGAGGGTAAGTGCCAACACGGTTGCGATCGGCAACGTGCGGGCTGAGGTCGATGTGGCTTCTCCCGCGTCCACATTGACCGAGTTCGTGTCGTTCATGCGCGACTACACAAGCGTTTCGAAGGTATCCGGTGTGAAGGATGACTGTGTATACTACAAGGATGCGCGCTACTCTAACTATTTTGATTACTATCAGGCATTTGCCGAGGATTTGTACCCCGATGAGCATGATGAGAGTAATCTAAGCTATGAGAATCTCATGCATGGCATTCGTGTAATGCGTGGGGTTAACGCGGCGCGTGAGGAACAGGGGTTCCCGGCTCTCAAGGTCAGTCCAATGCTCATGGCTGGACAGATTGTTGAGGTCGATGTGAATGATGGCACTACTGGTGATATCGTCCGTCACTCCAACATGCGAAGCGCTAATGGTAACCTGGCGTGGGGTTCTAGTCCTGAGGGTGTAGCTAGGGTATGGATGAGCGAGAAGGATGAGTACGATCGGTTCGTTGCCGCAGACCCAACGAAGGCCGTCAAGGGCGTACAGGGTGCGACATCTGGCTACGATACCCTTTATGATTTTTATATCAATAATCTTGAAGAATATCAGAAAGTCGGACATTACCTCACTATCGTAGACCCGTCCAACCGCTCTATGGGCGCTTTCTACAGCGAGGATGCCTCTGGTTGGAGTGCAAGTGCCAAGACTGGTACAAGCGACCTGACTGTCGATCAGTTTGAGCGAGTTGTGCGCAATGCGATGGTGGATGCTGAGCCCTCCGATACAGACGTCTCGCGGGCGTCCGTGGACGCGATCCCCGACCAGACCTTCACTGGCTCCCCCCTGGAGCCGAGGCCCGCGGTCAGGCTTGGCGGGAGGACCCTCTCCGAGGGCGTGGACTACGAGCTCTCCTTCGGGGGCAACGCGGGCATCGGCACCGCCACGGTGACCGTCGCCGGCAGGGGCACCTACACGGGAACCAAGTCCGTCACGTTCAGGATAGGCTTCTCGGACGTTCCGGCCGGGCACTGGGCCCTCGCGGAGGGCGCCGGCGGGGAGGGCTACCTCGCGGCGGTCGTCAGGATGGGGCTCATGACGGGCTACGGGGACCCCGCCACGGGGAGGCTCACGGGCCGCTTCGGCCCGGAGGACGGCGTGACCCGGGCGCAGGTGGCGACCGTCCTCTACAGGCGCGCGAACCCCGGCTCCACGGACACGACGACGGGCCCGCACGCGGAGAACTCGACGCCGCTTGCCGACAACGAGTCGGGGCGGTACTACACCGCCGCGGTGAACTGGGCGGTCCGGACGGGGGTCGTCACGGGCTACACGGCGGGCCCCGATGCGGGCAGGTTCGTCCCCGACAGGGAGATCACCCGCGAGGAGCTGGCCGCGATGCTCCACCGCTTCGCCGCCCTCGAGGGCGCGACCGACGAGGTCCCCGCCTCCGCCTACGGGGGCGCGCCGGACGCCGGCGACGTCTCCGGGTGGGCGAGCGGGCACGTGGCCTGGTGCTACGCCCACCGGGTGC